>JGI24707J26582_10003500_pt1 | contig 11248 bp, 9 predicted proteins | sample BioPla1DNA1_FD_26582 | JGI IMG/M metagenome (IMG submission 26582) | reverse complement strand
TACCCGAAAACGGAAGGTATGAGAAAGAAATCCGACATTTGAAAACCGGGTTACATCGAAAACTGAGGATTAAATCGGAATGTAATTTGCCCAAAAATGAAATTTGGGTAAATTCGCACTTGCCGGTTGACGCTACATTGAGGAAATATTTCTTTAATCGTTTTCTTTATTGCAATAAAATATTTATTTTTGCAAGTTGTTTTGGGCTAAAAAATCAAGAGACATTATATATTTTACAATTAATACGCTAAAAAAAATGGCAAATTTAGATTTAAGCAAGTATGGCATTACGGATGTAAAAGAGATCGTATATAATCCGTCGTACGATCAACTATTCGAAGAAGAAACCAAACCCGGGTTGGAAGGCTTGGAAAGAGCGCAAGTTACCGAGCTTGGGGCAGTTAACGTAATGACCGGTATTTACACAGGGCGTTCTCCAAAGGACAAATTTTTTATTGTGGATGATGTGTCTCGCGACACACTCTGGTGGACAACCCCCGAATATCCCAATGATAACAAACCTCTTCCCAAATCGTCATGGGTTGAACTGAAAAAAATCGCAACCAAACAGCTTTCGGGTAAAAGATTGTTCGTAATGGATGCATTCTTGGGTGCAAACGAAGCTACCCATTTGAAAGTACGTTTTATAACGGAAGTAGCTTGGCAAGCTCACTTCGTAAAAAATATGTTTATCCGCCCTACGGAAGAAGAGTTGGCTAATTTTGGCGAACCCGATTTTGTGGTGTTGAATGCTTCCAAAACCGATGCCGGCGAACGCTGGAAAGAACTGGGTTTGAACTCGAAAACATTTGTTGTTTTTAATCTGGAAGAGAAGATGCAACTTATTGGCGGTACATGGTACGGCGGTGAAATGAAAAAAGGAATGTTTTCCTATATGAACTATTTGCTGCCGTTGAAAGGAGTTGCATCGATGCACTGTTCGGCAAACACCGATATGAACGGCGAAAATACGGCTATTTTCTTCGGTTTGTCGGGAACTGGGAAAACCACCTTATCGACCGATCCCAAACGTTTATTGATAGGCGATGACGAACATGGTTGGGATGATGATGGGATATTTAATTTTGAGGGAGGCTGTTATGCCAAAGTTTACAAATTGAACAAAGAAAGCGAACCCGATATTTATAATGCGATTAAACGTGATGCACTGCTGGAAAATGTTACCGTCGATGAAAATGGGAAAATCGATTTTAACGACAAATCCGTAACGGAAAATACGCGTGTGTCTTACCCCATCTACCATATTAAAAATATCGTTAAACCGGTTTCCAAAGGTCCTCATGCAAAACGGGTAATTTTCTTGTCGGCAGATGCTTTCGGAGTGCTTCCTCCGGTATCTATCCTTACACCCGATCAGGCAAAATACTATTTCTTGTCGGGATTTACAGCCAAATTGGCAGGGACCGAACGGGGAATCGATGAACCCACTCCCACTTTCTCGGCATGTTTCGGAGCAGCATTTCTCTCGTTGCATCCTGTGAAATATGCTCAAGAATTGAATAAGAGAATGGAGCAGGTAGGTGCTACCGCCTATTTGGTTAATACCGGATGGAACGGTACGGGCGAACGTATTTCCATTAAAGATACGAGAGCAATCATCGATTCCATTCTCGATGGCTCGATCGATAAAGCTCCCACCAAAACCATTCCTTACTTCGATTTGGTTGTTCCTACCGAATTGAAGGGGGTGAATACGGATGTGCTTGACCCACGCGATACATATGCCGATCCTTCGGAATGGGACAGAAAAGCCAGAGATCTTGCCCAACGTTTCGTCAAAAACTTCACCAAATTTTCAGGTGAAGAAGAAGGAAAAAGATTAGTGAACGCAGGTCCTCATATCGATTGATATAAAGATTAAAAAATCCTTTAAAACGATTGAAAAATCCCGCCTTGGAAACGCGGGATTTTTATTTATCGACCCAAAAATATTTTATCGTTAGTTGAAATTCGATTCCCATTAAACGATTGGCCTATAATCTTGTCTAAGCATAAAAATTGGCCGATTTGGTAGCAAATCATTAATTTAGTGTTATTTTTGCAAATACGCAGCAGGTCGGTTTGTCGCCCTGCATCCTGTGCAGGGAGGAAAGTCCGGGCAACACAGAGCACCATACTTCCTAACGGGAAGCTGTTCGCAAGAGCAGAGCAACGTAACAGAAAATAACCGTCTGCCTTCGGGCAGATAAGGGTGAAAAGGTGAGGTAAGAGCTCACCGGATGTTGCAGCAATGCAGCATGCCGTACGTCTTATGGGTTGCAAGGCCAAGTATATCGGATATGTAGGGTTGCTCGCCCGATGCCGAGGGGTAGGCCGCTAAAGAACGATGGCAACATCGGTTCGGAGAGAAATGACAAACATCCGTTGAATGACGGATACAGAACCCGGCTTATAGACCTGCTGCGTATTTTTTGCAAAAAGAAATGGTTGCCGACAAAAATAAAAATAATACGACGGAGAATAAGGAGGAAAACAAAACAGGCAAAATCACCAACTGGAAGGAAAAAATAACCGACCTGATCGAATTCCTCACTTATGGCATTTGGCGCATCGACTATAAATCGTTGTCCAAAAAAACCAGTGTCTTTTACAACATCATCAAAACCATTATTAACTGTCAGGAATACGCTGGAACTCGAATTGGGAGTGAAAGCGGCATCATTGACTTACCGGACGGTTTTGGCCATCATTCCTTTTTTAGCCGTATTATTTGCCATTGCCCGCGGTTTTGGATTTGAAAATATTATTCAGAGCGAAATCTTGGATTATTTGGGAATGACGCCTATCGGCAATGTCCCACAAGGCGAATCGAATCTTACGATAGAGATCATCACGCTGATTAACAACTCGTTGGAATACGCTAAGGGAAGTGGCGTTTTTGCAGGTGTAGGCGTGGTTTTGTTGTTGTATACCGTCTTTACACTGTTCAGGGATATCGAAAACAATTTCAACCGAATCTGGCAAATAAAAAAAGGACGAAGCATGCATCGTCGGGCTGTCGATTATTTCGCACTAATCCTTTTCTTGCCCATACTGATTATCCTGAACTATGGGTTATCCATTATGTTGAATTCGTTCACGAAATACATCTTTATCTTATACCCTGCAACGCAATATCTCAATATCTTGCCCTATGTCATCACTGTGCTTGTTCTTACGCTTTTGTATAAATTGATGCCGAATACGAAAGTCGAATTTGTCAACGCTTTCATTGCGGCACTTCTTGCCGGTGCGGCATATCAAATTGTTCAGATGCTGTACCTCAACGGGCAGATATGGATTACCAAATACAACGCCATTTACGGAACATTTGCCGCCATCCCGTTGTTGTTGCTGTGGTTGCAATTATCATGGTATATTGTTTTGATCGGGGCAACATTGTCTTTTGCGGCTCAGAATGTGCGAAAATTTTCTTTCGAACGAGAAACCCAAAACATCAGTCGACGTTACCGCGATTTTTTCACATTGATCATTACTTCGGTAATCGTAAAACGATTTGCAGAAGGAAAACCGCCTCTCAACAACGACGAGATATCGGAAAGCTGCGAAATACCGATAAGACTCACCAATGATATTCTGGACGATTTACAGAACATGCAAATCATATCTGCCATACCTATACCCAAAAAAGAGCCTTTGATGGCTTATCAACCCGCTTTGGATATTGACCTGATAACGGTGAATTTTTTAATGAAAAGCATCGATCGGTTCGGCTCGGAAGATTTCAATATCGATACCGAAATAAAATTTGCCAATCACTGGAACGCTTTCATGGAATCGCGAATGTGTTTTTATCACAACAATAAAGACAAGTTGCTGAAAGACCTTTGAAATAACCTTTATTGTCTCAAGGTGGCAAAAAAGCTTCATCATCCTTTCCATGAAATATCAAAAATAGAAAAACAATACCTATATTTGCAGCAATAAATTAAAAAATCAGCTTGTTGATATATGTCTCTTTCAGGATTATTGGAAAGCATAGGTGAATATGCATTGCTTATGAAACAGGTGTTGACACCGCCTGATAGAGCGAGGGAGTTTTTCAAGGAGTTTCTTAAAGAACTTTATAAGCTTGGAGTTACATCTATATGGCTTGTCGTTCTCATCTCTTTTTTCATTGGTGCCGTTATCGTAGTGCAACTGGCATTGAATCTCAACTATCCTTTCCTTCCCTCCTACACGGTGGGAGTGGTTTCACGAGAAATTATACTTTTGGAATTTTCTTCAACCATTATGTGCTTGATTTTATCGGGCAAGGTGGGATCGAATATTGCATCCGAAATAGGAACCATGCGNATCACCGAACAAATAGATGCACTTGAAGTCATGGGTGTAAACTCGGCCAATTATCTTATCCTTCCCAAGATAATGGCGTTTATCGTTTTCATACCTGTGTTGGTTGTATTCAGTATTTTTGTCGGTCTCATGGGAGGTTACATTATGTGCGCTTTGACGGGAAATCCACCGGTAGCAACTTATATTTACGGTTTACGTGCTTTCTTTCGCGAATTTTTTATCTGGTACTCCATTCAGAAATCGATGATTTTTGGATTTATTATTTCCTCCGTGTCGGCCTATTTTGGCTACACCGTACAAGGAGGAGCACTGGAAGTAGGGAAAGCAAGTACCGATTCGGTAGTGATAAACAGTGTATTGATTTTGATGGCCGATTTGGTTTTCACGCAGTTGGTAATGGGATAAAAGCAACAACAAATGATCGAAGTAAGAAATCTTTTCAAAGAATTTGAAGGCAATCTTGTGCTAAACGACATATCGGCTACTTTTCATAAAGGAATAGTTAACATGATTATCGGGAAAAGCGGATCGGGCAAAACGGTTTTTTTGAAATGCATGGTAGGTCTTATTCGTCCCACATCGGGTGAAATTCTTTACGAAGGGCGCAATTTGCTCACCATGAAAACGAAAGAAGTAAAACGGTTGAGACGCGAAATGGGCATGCTTTTNCAAGGATCGGCCTTGTTTGATTCAAAAACAGTGCTCGAAAATGTCATGTTTCCACTTGATATGTTTTCNCGAATGAATAAAAAGGAACGACAAAAACGAGCAGAATTTTGTCTGGAAAAAGTAAATATGTTGCATGCGGCACATCTTTATCCTTCTGAAATAAGCGGTGGAATGATGAAGCGGACAGCCATTGCTCGTGCAATTGCTTTAAATCCCAAATATTTGTTTTGCGACGAGCCCAATTCAGGACTCGACCCTCAAACATCGCAATTGATAGACGAACTTCTCTTGAATATTACCAAAGAGTTTGGGATAACCTCGGTTATTGTTACTCACGATATGAATTCCGTGATGAACATCGGAGAGCATATCGTTTTTCTCAACGAAGGAGTCAAAGAATGGGAAGGGCCGAAAGAACAACTTAAAGATTCGGATAACGAAGCAGTGAAAAAGTTCATTTTTGCTTCCGATGTATTTAAGAAAATCAATGAAGCCGAAAAAATTGGTGTTGAAGGTAAAAAAGAGGGAACAAACGATTGTAGCTCCAAAAAATGACAAGTGGGAGTAAAAACGAAAATAAGAATAGGATTTATGGAAAATTTACTTGAAATAAAAAATCTGCATGTATCCGTAGAAGGAAAAGAAATATTGAAAGGCATCGATCTGGAAGTAAAAAAAGGCGAAATTCATGCCATCATGGGACCTAATGGTTCCGGTAAAAGCACGCTGGCGTTGGTTTTGGCGGGTGACCCCCGATTTGAAGTTACCAAAGGAAGCATTCTTTTTGATGGGAAGAACTTGCTGGAAATGAAGCCGGAAGATCGGGCAAGGGAAGGTCTTTTTCTCAGTTTTCAATATCCGGTGGAAATTCCGGGCGTCAGCATGGTCAATTTTATGCGAGCAGCAGTCAACGAACATCGGAAATACAAAGGGGAAGAACCCATTTCGGCAAGCGATTTTCTGAAACTCATGCGCGATAAACGGGAGATGCTGGGGATGGACAGCCAGTTGGTAAATCGTTCGGTGAACGAAGGTTTCTCCGGAGGCGAAAAGAAAAAGAACGAAATATTCCAAATGGCGATGCTCAATCCCAAACTTGCCATTTTGGACGAAACGGATTCGGGTCTCGATATCGATGCATTGCGAATAGTGGCTTCAGGGGTAAACAAATTGCACACCGACGATAATGCGGTGATTGTAATTACCCATTACCAAAGATTACTCGATTACATTAAACCCGATGTAGTTCATGTGTTGTACGACGGTAGAATTATCAAGACTGCCGGCCCCGAATTGGCGTTGGAGCTTGAAGAAAAAGGCTACGAAAGCTTGATAAACACCGCAAATACGAAGTAACAATTTGTGAAGAAATGATTGAACAACAATATATTGACCTGTTTGAAACGTATCGGGAAGAAATTGATAAAAACGCTACGCCGGGTCTCAACAAGGAACGCGACGCTGCTTTCGAGTCATTTAAAAAATTGGGATTCCCAACTTCCGAACCGGAAGATTATAAACACTCGGACATTTCTCGCGCTTTTGATACCGAGTTGGGATTGAATCTACGAAACATTCCCATCCCGGTAAATCCTTATGATGCTTTTAAATGCGATGTTCCCAACCTGAATACCCATGTTTTCTTTCTCATTAACGACCGCTATTACGACAAACCCCGAAGCAACCCGTCACTTCCCGAAGGGGTGTTCGCCGGAAGTTTGCAAACATTTTCCGAAAAGTATCCCCGTGTTTTCAATGCCTACTACAATAAAATTGCCGACTACTCAAACAANGGTGTTGCCGCATACAATACCATGTTTGCCCAAGATGGTTTTGTGGTGTACGTACCCGAAAATACGGTTGTTGAAAAACCATTGCAGCTGATCAACATTCTTCGTGGCGGTGTGGATTTGAACGTNAACCGACGTATTCTGCTCATTGTAGGGAAAAATGCCCGAGTGAAATTGTTGGTTTGCGATCATACNGTAGACGATGTGCATTTTGTCGTAACACAGGTAATAGAAATTGCCGCAGAAGAGAATGCCCAAATCGACCTTTACGAATTGGAAGAGAATTCGGAAAAAGCAACCCGCATAAGTTTATTGTATTGCAATCAGCAAGAACGATCGAAAGTAACAGCCGCGGGAATCACCCTTCACAACGGCTATACCCGTAACGATTATCGGTTCAAATTGTTGGGCGAGTATGCCGAGACGCATGTGGGCGGATTGGCAATAAGCGATAAAAAACAGCATACCGACAATTTTGCCTTTCTCGATCATGCCGTGCCGCACTGCACCAGCAACGAATTGTTTAAGTATGTCTTGCAAGAAAAGTCGACAGGCGTTTTCTGCGGAAGGATTCTGGTGGAAAAAGGAGCGCAAAAATCCAGAGCTTATCAAAGTAACCACAATCTTTGTGTTTCGGACGATGCGCATATGTATGCCAAGCCTCAACTGGAGATTTATGCCGATGATGTGAAATGTTCGCATGGGCTGACCACCGGACAACTCGATGTGGACGCCCTGTTTTATCTTCGAGCACGGGGAATTCCCGAAGAGGAAGCCCGCATGTTGCTTATGGTGGCTTTCACCAAGGATGTGGTGGATATGGTTCGTATCGATATTTTGCGCGAACGATTGGAATACTTGATCGACAAACGATTCAGGGGTGATTTGCTGCGATGTGGAAACTGTAATGTATGTAAATGATGCTGAACGTAACCGAAATACGAAAAGATTTTCCTATACTTTCACGCACGGTTTACGGTAAACCGCTTGTTTATCTGGATAATGCCGCCACCACCCAAAAACCCCGCTGCGTGGTGGAAAAAATAGAAGAAATGTATTATAGCCTCAATGCCAATGTGCATCGGGGTGTGCATTTTTTGAGTCAAGAAGCCACCAATGCCCACGAATCGGCACGGGTAACCGTGCAGAAATTCATTGGTGCAAAATCTCCCAATGAAATTGTTTTCACTCATGGGGCAACGGAATCCATCAATTTGGTAGCGTCATGCTTTTGCCGGGCATTTTGCAAGGAAGGGGACGAAATTCTTATCACGGCAATGGAGCACCACTCCAATATTGTTCCGTGGCAATTGCAAGGCGATATCATGGGAATAAAACTTCAAGTGGTTCCTATCAACGAAAACGGCGAATTGCGCCTCGATGAGTTGGAGAAAAAAATTTCTTCACGTACCAAATTGATTGCCTTAACACATATTTCAAACGTACTGGGCACTATCAATCCTATTGAAAAAATAACGAAAATTGCGCACGACCGCAATATTCCCGTTTTGGTTGATGCGGCTCAGTCGGTGCAACACCTGCCGATTGATGTACAATTGGTCGATTGCGATTTTCTGGTTTTTTCATCCCATAAGATTTACGGACCTACCGGGATTGGCATCCTGTATGGGAAAGAAAAGTGGCTGGATGCCTTGCCTCCTTATCAGGGTGGCGGCGAAATGATCGCCAGCGTGAGTTTCGAAAAAACCACTTACAGCGAGATTCCCTTTAAATTTGAGGCCGGAACACCCGATTTTGTAGGGTCTGCCGCTTTAGCCGCAGCATTGGATTATGTTTCGGAGATTGGATTGGAACATATTGCCCGTTACGAGGGCAAGTTGCTGGAGTATGCCACTCGGCGGCTACAAGCCATCAAAGGTTTGCATATATATGGCAATGCCGCAAACAAAAGCAGTGTAATTTCGTTTCTGGTGGATGGTGTTCATCCATATGACATGGGGATGTTGCTCGACAAAATGGGAATAGCCGTACGTACCGGGCATCATTGTGCGGAGCCTTTAATGAAAGAATTGGGCATTCAGGGAACGGTTCGTGCGTCGCCGGCTTTTTACAACACGTATGAGGAGATGGATGCGTTGGCGGAAGGAATCGAACGAATTATCAAAATGTTTTGATATCTCGTGAATGCTTTATTTTCCACTCTTTTATTCGTTCGATAGCTTCATGGGTTTTTTCGTGGCTGTTGAAAGCCGTGAGACGAAAATAGCCTTCGCCGCTTGGACCAAAACCTACTCCCGGTGTACCTACAATGTGACACTCCTCGAGCAACCGATCAAAGAACTGCCAAGAATCGTTTGTGTTGGGGCATTTTAACCAGATATAGGGTGAATTTACTCCGCCATACACGGTCCAACCTTTCTCACGAAGTCCTTCACGGATGGTCTTTGCATTTTCCAAATAATAATTTACCAACCCTTTCACTTCCTCTTTTCCTTCGGGAGAATATACCGCTTCTGCTGCACGCTGAATAATGTAGGCTGTTCCGTTGAATTTGGTGGATTGGCGTCTGAGCCATAATTGATTCAANGAAACATANGTCCCGGNGGAAGCTTTGGTTTTCAGTTCTTTCGGCACCACTGTGTAGCTGCAGCGCAAACCGGTGAAGCCGGCGTTTTTGGAATAGGAACGAAATTCGATGGCACACGATTTTGCACCCTCAATCTCGAAAATGCTGCGAGGAACATCGTCTTCTGTAACATAGGCTTCATAAGCCGCATCAAATAATATGAGGCTTTTGTTCTCAAGCGCATAATTTACCCATCTTTGCAGTTCTTCCTTTTTCATGACCGTACCGGTGGGATTATTGGGATAACACAGGTAAATGACGTCTATCCTTTTCTTNGGTATTTCCGGNAAGAAATTGTTTTCGGCGTGGCATGGGAGAAACACAATTTTACTGTTGGTAATGGAACGCTCTTTTATTCTCATTATGTTGGAATCCAAATAAACGGGGTAAACCGGATCGGTAATCCCAACAACATTGTTTTCGCTCAGGATGTCCACAATATTTCCCGTATCGCTTTTTGCTCCATCACTCACAAATATTTCATCGGTAGAAATGTCGATTCCGTGTGCACGATAATCGTTTTCGGCAATTTTTTCGAGTAAAAAATCATATCCCCGCTCGGGACCGTAACCTCGAAACGTTTCTTTTACCGCCATTTCGTCTACGGCTTTATGTAAGGCTTTGATAACAGCCGGCGGCAAGGGTAAGGTTACGTCGCCAATTCCCAAACGGATAATGTTTGCGTCAGGATGTTCAGTAGAAAATTTTTTGACTTTCTCGGCAACGGTAGTAAAAAGATAATTTTCGTTCAGCCGAAGAAAATTCTCATTTATCGAAAACATATTTTATTGAGTTAATAATTGATTGATTTTTCTTAATCGGGAATTTCTCCCTTAAAAACAAAATGGGCATCGCCTGTCAGATAAACTTGGTTATGGATTTTATCCCATTCGATCTCGAGATCACCTCCTTTTAATTGCACAGTGACGCGTGTGTCGCAATAATCATTAATGACACCGGCAACCACCGAAGCACAAGCACCTGTGCCGCAAGCAAGTGTTTCTCCACTCCCACGTTCCCATACGCGCATTTTGAACGTGTTCCGATCAACGACTTCAATAAATTCCACATTGGTTCGTTGAGGGAACATGGGATGATTTTCTATTTTGGGACCAATTTCATCAATTTTCAACTTGTCGATTCCCGACATGAAAATAACGGTATGCGGATTTCCCATCGATACACAAGTGATACGAAATTCCTTTCCGGCAATGGTCAAAGGTTGATCGATTACTTCGGGAAGTTCGGAAATCACCGGAATGGATTGAGAAGAAAAAGCGGCTTTTCCCATATTTACGCGTACGCGTTCGACGGTATCGGTTTGCGGATCAATAAAAAGTTGAAGGTATTTTATACCTGCCTTGGTATCCAAAGCAATCTCCCTTTTTTTTGTCAATCCTCTTTCATATAGGTATTTTGCCACACAGCGTGAAGCGTTGCCACACATTTCGGCTTCACTGCCGTCAGCATTGAACATGCGCATGGAAAAATCGCCTTCGTCCGAAGGGCCTATCAGCACAATGCCATCGCCGCCTACACCAAAATGCCGGTCACTTAACTTTATGGACAATGCCGAAGGGTTATCTATTTTTTCTTCAAACAAATTAAAATAGATATAATCGTTACCTGTCCCCTGCATCTTTTCAAATTTCATACATCCCTATTTTATTTGAAAAATGATTAATACTGCTTTCAATAAATTTCTACCGTTTGAAAAGAAAAAATGCCGAATTCCTTTCAAAAACGATTTTATAGCCGGCAAAAATACGACTTTTTGTCGATTTTAGCAATAAAATAGTTTACATTTATTTATATTTTGCCCATTTTATTATTTCTTTTACCGTGGGTTTTTTCCCATACATCAATATTCCTACACGATAAATTT
>JGI24707J26582_10003495_pt1 | contig 11259 bp, 10 predicted proteins | sample BioPla1DNA1_FD_26582 | JGI IMG/M metagenome (IMG submission 26582) | reverse complement strand
AAGCTGAGGCCATCTTCTCAAAGAAACCGAAATGATTTATCGGTTTGTCCGGGAGCTATCGTCACCAATCATCAGCGAGAGCCCCTCGATTTTCCCCCTGCCGGCTTGCCCCACGTATAGATTGAACTGATCCACATTCTCCCCCCTGTATTTGAACCCTAAACATCCGGGCGCGCTTATAGATATCTTCCCCCCACCCCGCTGATCCCTTATGCTAACGCAGTGCGCGGGCTGCCCGGCATTCCTCTATTCACCAGCGGGCCGGCCAATCCCTTGTCAGCGCTGGCGGAAGCATCTTCTTTTTATAAAATAGCCCTGACCCGCCACCACAAAGCAGGAGATCGTGCCATTTTCGCGAATTGTAACTTTGACCGTATTGTATACCATTTTGGATAAACGCAACTCCACTGACCGGATNATGTTGTTTGGAAAGCTGCCGGTCTTTTTCGGCCCGGAAGGGTAGCCGTGGTCCGCCGGCTGACCACCCGCGATATCGAAGATATCTTCGAGCTGAGGCTGATGTTTGAAGAAAGCGCCCCGCGCTCCGGTTTCAATAAACGTGATCAGTTTTTTTAATACGATTGACTCCCAGCTGGAGACATTTCGCTATATCTCGGCGATGAATAATATGCGGTTGAAGCATCCTAAAGAGGAGCATATGAAAATTGTTACCGCAATAAAGGAAAAAGACCTGGATTCTGCCTTAAAAAATTTGAGGCTGCACTGGATAATGTTAAAAATAATACCTTAAAGGTCTCCCGAGAAAAACGCTAGCCTTCAGAAAGCAGGATTGCTCCTGAAATCGACTACCGATTATAACTTAGAGCTGCTGGAAAAGAAAGGGGTTCATTATTACCCCTCTCTCGGCTCCACCAATGTGAAGTTGCGACGCCTGGCGGAAGAGGGCGCCCCCGAAGGTGCCGTAGTCCTGGCAGACAGCCAGAGCGCTGGCCGGGGACGGCGGGGGCGTACCTGGCATTCGCCCCCCGGAAAAGGGCTCTATTTTTCGTTGCTGCTGCGTCCGCAGCAGATGGGGACAGCGGCAGCCGCAGCGCTGACCCTGGTCGCAGCGGTCTCCACAGCGAGGCTGCTCCGGGAAAGCAGCGGCGCGGCGGTCACCATCAAGTGGCCCAATGACCTGCTTGTGAACACGAAGAAGCTGGGGGGCATCCTTACCGAAGCTAAAAGTGAAGGGACCATGCTACGCTACCTGTTACTGGGAATCGGCCTAAACCTCAACCATGAAATCGACGATTTTCCCGTTGAACTGCGCGGCCGGGCCACCTCGCTGGCGCTGGAATACGGCCATACCCTTGAGCGGACGCCCTTTTTTTTGTCCCTCCGCGAAAATTTACTCGAAGATTGCCGCCTTTTTTTCAAAAAGGGCTTTGCCCCCTTCCGGCAACCTTGGAAAGAGATGAGCTCCTCCCTTGGCAGAATCATCGCGGTAGCCCTCCCCGGCAGGACGCTACGGGGTAAAGCTGTTGACATAGATACTGCGGGGGCGCTTTTAATTGAGGATGAACGAGGCGAGTACAACCGCATCCTCTGCGGTGAAATCATTTAATATCCCATAGGAAAGGATCTGTCGCAATATGTCTCTTCGTGAATTGAATCGAATCGCTCTTATTACCGCCCTTATCGCTGTCCTGGCCCGGCTGAGCATCCCTCTCCCCTTCAGCCCCGTGCCGGTAACGGGGCAGCTCATCGGTATATTCCTTGCCGGGCTGCTTCTGGGCGGCAAAAACGGTTTTCTGGCTGTGCTGGCCTACCTTCTTCTTGGAGCCGCCGGGGCGCCGGTATTTTCGTACGGACTGGGCGGACCGGGAGTGCTCTTCGGCCCCAGCGGCGGCTATCTCTGGGGTTTCCTGCCCGGCGTATTTATCTGCGGCAAGCTGCTGGAAAATCAAAATCTGCCCGGTTTTGCCCGCAGCACCGCGGCGATGCTCGCCTGCCTGGGCTGCACTTACCTCGTCGGCACAGCGCAGCTGGCCCTGGTGATGGGCTACAGCGCTGCCGAGGCTTTGCTCGCCGGTGTCCTTCCCTTTTTCCCCGCCGACCTGGCCAAGATCGCCTTCGCCACCACCGTTGGTGCCAAGCTTAAAAAAGCCGTAGCGCCGGGCAAACTGCTTCCATCCACGCCCGGCAAATAGCACCAGCTGGGGGAACTCAGATATCTGCAGCCGGATGCTTCTTCTCCCAGGCCAGTAGCGCGGCGCCGAGGGCGCCGGCGATCTGCGGTTCCGGCGGCACAGTAATCGGCAGCTGCAGCTTCTCCTCCAGTGCCTGCACGACGGCGCTGTTCTTGGCCACGCCGCCCGTCATCATCACCCTTTCGGTTAAGCCGACGCGGTAAACCAGGCTGGAGGTGCGTGCAGCAATCGATTCGTGCAGCCCCCGAGCGATCTCGGCGCGATCCTTACCTCCAGCCAGCAGGGAGACCACCTCGGTTTCGGCAAAGACGGTGCAGGTGCTGCTGATCGGCGTGGCCCGGGGGGCCGCCGCGCTCAGCGCCGCCAGCTCTTCCAGATCCACTTCCAGTGCAGCGGCCATCACTTCCAGAAAACGCCCCGTCCCGGCGGCGCACTTATCGTTCATCGCAAAATCGAGCACCCTGCCCCGCTCGTCGATCCGGATCACCTTGCTGTCCTGGCCACCGATATCGATGACGGTGCGCACGGCAGGATCAAAATAGAAAGCGCCCCTGCCGTGACAGGTAATCTCGGTAATCGTCTCATGAGCAAAGGGGACGCTGACCCGGCCGTAACCGGTAGCGACGATTGCGCCAAGCTCCTCAAATCCATGAGCGGCACTTTTCAAGGCTTCGTCCAGAGCCCTCTTTGCGGCTCTTCTGCTGTCCACACCCGTGGGAACGATTGAAAAAGCTGCCATACTTCCCTCTTTCAGCAACACCGCCTCGGCGGAGAGGGAGCCCACATCCACACCCGCAACGATAGTCGCCCTGTCCCCTTCAACATTTTCATCCTTCCGGCACTCCATCGATTCCCCTACCTTTCTCCGGATTGATCGGGCGTCAACAAAGCCCAAAGAGCGCTCCAGAGGCGCTCTTTGCCCACCCCGGTCCGGGCGGAAAAGGGCAATATTTCTGCCACCGCGCCGAGTTCCAGGCAGGTTTTTATCACCGGCAGCTGCCGGGCCAGGGCACCCCGAGAAAGTTTGTCCGCCTTCGAAGCCACGGTGATCGTGGCAAGGTCGTGAAAGCGAAGCCACCGCGCCATAAGCAGATCATCCTCCGTAGGCTTGTGGCGGCAGTCCACAATATGCACTGCGCCGCGAAGCAGGGTGCGCTTTTCCAGGTATTGTTCGATCAGGGCCGCCCAGGCCTGCTGCTCCTTTTTACCCGCCCGTGCGTAGCCGTAGCCGGGCAGATCGACAAAATAAAGAGCGTCATTGACACGGTAAAAATAGAGCGCCCGGGTTTTACCGGGCGTGGCGCTGGTATAGGCGAGTTTCTTCCGGCCCAGGAGACGGTTGATCAGCGAGGACTTCCCCACGTTGGAACGCCCGAGAAAAGCAATCTCGGGCAGTCCGTCCCGGGGCATATCATTATCTTTGTAGGCTACTGTCTCCAGAGCCGCTTTCTTTATCTGCATCGCTATCGATCCCCCGGCCGCCGTGCTGAAAAACCAGCGGCTTCTTTAATGCCGTAGCGCCGAATCATCCTGCCGCTGCAGGCCGGGGTCGTCACCGCAGACTGCACCGACGGGTTTCTTGCCGTCGAGCGCCAGTTCCTCAGCCGGCTCTTTCCGCGGCTCCTTCAGCAGGGCGAAATTGAGGACCTCGTCCATATGCTCCACCAGTTTCACTTCAACCCGGCGCCTCACATTGGCGGGGATATCGCTCAAATCCTTGCGGTTCTCCACGGGCATAAGCATATATTTAAGCCCTGCCCGGTGTGCAGCCAGCATCTTCTCCTTAATCCCCCCCACGGGAAGAACGCGACCGCGCAGGGTGATCTCGCCGGTAAGGGCCACTTCCCGCCATACCGGCGCGCCGCTCAGGGCCGAGGCCAGCGCCGTAGCGATGGCGATACCGGCCGAGGGCCCGTCCTTGGGGATGGCTCCTTCGGGTACATGAATATGGATATCGGTCTTCTCGTAAAAATCTTCGTCCAGCTCTAGGCTTTCCGCCCGGGAACGGATATAGCTGAGCGCCGCCCGGGCCGATTCCTGCATCACCTCACCCAGCTTCCCTGTAAGGGTCATCTTCCCCTTGCCCTTCATCAAGGTCACTTCGATGGAGAGCAGATCGCCGCCGGCCTCCGTCCAGGCCAGGCCCGTGGCCACCCCGATCTCATCCTCCTTTTCACCCATGCCATAACGAAAGCGAGGGACACCGAGATGTTTCTGCAGGCTTCTTCGGGATATGCTCACCCGGATCTCTCGATCCTTGACCACCTCGCGCGCTACTTTACGGCAGATCGCCGCTACGCTGCGCTCGAGGTTGCGCACCCCAGCCTCACGGGTATAGAGGCGGATGATCTCCCGCACCGCACCCTCGGAAAAAGTCAGGTTCGAGGGAGCAAGGCCGTGCTCCTCGATCTGCTTGGGTATGAGATGCCTTTTGGCGATCTCCACCTTGTCCTCCTCGGTATAGCCGGGCAGGTGAATCGTCTCCATGCGGTCGAGGAGCGGCTGCGGTATATTATGCGGCGCGTTCGCCGTGGTGATGAACATAACCTGGGAAAGGTCGAAAGGCAGCTCGATATAGTGATCGCTGAAGGCATGGTTTTGCTCGGGATCGAGCACCTCCAGCAACGCCGAGGAGGGGTCTCCCCGGAAGTCGGTGGACATCTTGTCAACCTCATCCATCAGGAAAACCGGGTTTCTCGACCCGGCTTGGCGCATCCCCTGGATAATCCGCCCCGGCAGCGCCCCCACATAGGTGCGGCGATGACCGCGAATCTCGGCCTCGTCGCGCACGCCACCCAGGGAGATACGCACGAAATTGCGCTCCAGCGCCCGTGCTATCGACCTAGCCAACGACGTCTTCCCCACACCGGGAGGGCCGATAAGGCAGAGGATAGGCCCTTTAAGCTTCTCCGCCAGCTGCCGCACGGCCAGGTACTCGATAATCCGCTCCTTCACTTTTTGCAGGCCGTAATGATCCTCATCGAGGATCTCGGCGGCGCCGTCGAGGTCCAGCCGGTCATCGGTCATCTTAGACCAGGGCAGCTCCAGGAGCCAGTCCAGATAGGTGCGGATGACAATCCCCTCGGCGGCGGCCGGCGGCATCTTCTCCAGCCGGTCGGCCTCCTCCAGGGCTTTCTCGGCTACCTCCTCAGGCAGCTCCGATTTGGCAATTTTTTCACGGTACTCATCGGCTTCGGCGGTGCGCTCATCCTTCTCGCCGAGCTCCTTCTGGATCGCCTTCATCTGCTCGCGCAGGTAATATTCTTTCTGGGTCTTCTCCATCTGCTTGCGCACACGCACGTTGATGCGCCTCTCGATCTCGACAATCTCGATCTCGCGGCTGAGAATCTTACTGAGTTTCTCCAGCCTCTGTTTCGCCTCCGCCGCTTCCAAAAGCTCCTGCTTCTGTCCGATCTTCAGCGTCAAGTGCGAGGCGATGATATCGGCGAGCCGCCCCGGCTCTTCGATCTCCGACACGGCAGCCAGCGTCTCCGGTGGGATCTTCCGGCTGGCCTTGAGGTACTGTTCAAATTGGTAGAGCAAGCTGCGGCGAAGGGCTTCCACCTCGGCAGTTTTTGCGGTCTCCTCGGGAACCAGCTGCGCTTCCACCTTGAAAAAGGGATCCTTTTGCAGATAGCGAAGCACCGCAGCGCGGGTCAACCCTTCAACAAGAACGCGGATCGTCCCCCCCGGCAGCTTGATCATCTGCTTTATCAGGGCAACAGTGCCGACAGTAAAGAGATCAGCTTCCGCAGGTTCATCCACTTTGGCATCTTTTTGGGCCATCAAGAGGACACGATTATCTCCCACCATCGCTTCCTCCAGCGATTTTACCGAGCGCTCCCGCCCCACATCGAGGTGGAGAACCATATTGGGAAAGACGAGGAGCCCCCGCAAAGGCAGCAAAGGTAACTGCTCTTTTTCTTTACGCATCGCTTTGTCACCTCCGATTGATCTCTATAAAAAAAGAGAAGCTCTAGTAATCATATTCGCTTCCCGCTTTGCTTTTCCTTTTTTCACAGCTTCGCTGCCCCCGCTTAGGCGCCGCTTTACCCTTCTCGCTCCGGCATCCGGGAAGCAGCCCTAGTGGGAAGGCAGCGCCGCCACAGGTTTTTCCTTCAGAAAAACCTCTTCAAAAACCTCTTCGATGCTGCCCACAGGCACTACCTCCGGGTTAATGCAGTTTTTGAAGCTTCCCTGCCAGTTGAACTGGGGAATCAACACTTTTTTGACCCCCGCCTCAGAGGCGGCTTCGATCTTTGCGGGGATACCGCCCACGGGCCTGATCAGACCCCGCACCGAGATCTCTCCTGTCATCGCCGTGCGCGGATCCGCCGGTTCCCCGGTGAGCGATGAGTAGATCGCTGTAGCCATGCTCACGCCGGCGGAAGGCCCATCAACGGGGGTGCCGCCGGGAAAGTTAAGGTGAATATCGTAGTCGTGCAGATCGAGCCCCATGTAGCGGCTCAAAACNGTGATNACGATCTCCGCCGACCCCTTAGCGGTGCCCTTGCGGCGGACGGTATGGCCGGCGCCGCCCATCTCCTCTTCCTCGACGATCCCGGTGATCGTCACTTTACCCCGGCCCCGCTGGACGGGCAACGCCGTGGCCTCCACCTCGATAAGCGTGCCCATGTTGGGACCGTAGACGGCGAGCCCATTGGCATAGCCGATCTGCGGCTGCGTCGGCGGCTTTCTCTCCGGGCGGGGCGGAAGCTGGGTGCTGTTGACGACCCATTCAATATCTTCTCCGCTGATGCTTTTGCGGCCCTCCCCCAGCGCGATCCCCGCAGCCATCTGGACGATATTAACCGCTTCGCGCCCGTTGGTAGCAAATCGGGTCGTCACCTCCAGAGCCTCCGCGGTGATGTTAAAAGCGATGCGGCTCGCCGCGTTCTCCGCAATGAGGCGAATCTCGTGAGGAGAGAGGCCGCGGAAAAATATCTCGAGACAGCGGGAACGGATCGCCGGGGGAAGATCGCCGGGCATGCGCGTGGTCGCTCCGATGAGGCGAAAATCTGCCGGGAGCCCATGCCGGAAAATATCGTGTATATGGCGCGGTATATTGTTGTCCTCGCTGTTGTAGTAGGCGCTTTCGAGGAAGACTTTCCGATCCTCGAGCACCTTGAGAAGCTTGTTGATCTGGATGGGGTGCAGCTCGCCGATCTCGTCGATAAAAAGGATACCGCCGTGCGCCTTGGTCACAGCCCCGGGCTTGGGCTGGGGGATGCCCGCCATCCCCAGCGGCCCGGCGCCCTGGTAGATGGGATCGTGAACGGTGCCGATGAGGGGATCGGCGATGCCGCGCTCATCGAAGCGGGCCGTGTTGGCGTCGAGCTCGGTGAAGCAGGCTTCCCTGCCGAAGGGGCTGAGCGGATTCCTCTTGGCCTCATCGAGGACCAGCCGGGCGGCGGCGGTTTTTCCGATACCCGGCGGGCCGTAAAGGAGCACATGCTGCGGATTGGGCCCGCAGAGGGCCGCCCGTAGCGCTTTCAACCCGTCTTTCTGGCCGATGATCTGATCAAAGCTCTGCGGGCGTGTTTTTTCGGAGAGCGGCTCCGTCAGGGAGATCCGGCGCAGCCTTTCCAGCTGGGCCATCTCCTTGCGCGATTCCCTGTCCACGGCTACCCGGCTGCTCTGCTGGTTGCGCAAAAGGTTGAAAAAATAGATGCCGATTACTATGGCAAAAAATATCTGCACCAGGCCGATGATCCCGGCAAAGTTACCCATAAATACACCCCGCTTATCAGCCCGTATTATCCCCTTTTTGCCGCAAATCTATCCGGACGCTGCGCTGGCCTGATCCCAAAAAGGCCGCCCCTGCGGGGCAGCCTTTTTTGCTGATCACTTAAGCGGTCTTGCTAAGCGGTTACATCTTTTTTCTTCCGTTTATCCTGGGTGACGAGGATCGGCTTTTCACTTTTCAAGACCACATCGCTGGTGATGACACAGCAGCTCACATCTTCGCGGGAGGGTAGCTCGAACATAACGTCGAGTAAAACCTCCTCCATGATCGCCCGCAGTCCCCGCGCGCCGGTGCTGCGCTTGATCGCCTCGTCGGCCACGGCCTGCAGCGATTCCTCCTTGAACTCCAGGGAGACATCGTCGAGCTCGAACATCTTCTGGTACTGTTTCACCAGCGCATTGCGCGGTTCGGTGAGGATGCGTATAAGCGCTTCCTTGTCCAGTGATTCGAGCGTGGCGATGACGGGGATCCGTCCCACGAATTCGGGGATAAGCCCGTATTTGAGCAGGTCCTGGGGCAGGATCTGGGAAAGGATTGAGCCGATATTATCCTGATTGATGCTCTGAACATCGGCGCCAAAACCGATCCCCTTCTTGCTGACGCGGCTCTGGATAATCTTCTCCAGCCCGTCAAAAGCGCCACCGCAGATAAAGAGAATATCAGTGGTATCGATCTGCATAAACTCCTGATGCGGGTGCTTGCGTCCCCCCTGGGGAGGCACACTGGCCACGGTCCCCTCTAGGATCTTCAGCAGCGCCTGCTGGACCCCCTCCCCGGAGACATCGCGGGTGATAGAGGGATTGTCGGTCTTGCGGGCGATCTTGTCGATCTCATCGATATAGACGATCCCCTTCTCGGCCTTCTCAATATCGTAATCGGCAGCCTGGATGAGCTTGAGCAGAATGTTTTCCACATCCTCGCCCACGTAGCCGGCCTCGGTTAGCGAGGTGGCATCGGCGATGGCAAAGGGGACGTTGAGGACCCGAGCCAGAGTCTGCGCCAGGAGGGTCTTCCCCGTGCCGGTGGGGCCGATGAGCACGATATTGCTCTTCTGCAGCTCTACATCTTCGAGCTTTTGCGCGGCGTTGATCCGCTTGTAATGATTGTAGACAGCCACGGAAAGGACCCTTTTTGCCTCTTCCTGGCCGATGACATACTGATCTAGTGAGTCTTTAATCTCCTGCGGTTTCAGCAGATCGACAAAGCCGAGATCGCCCTCTTCGCCGATCTCCTCTTCGATAATTTCGTTACACAGCTCGATACACTCGTCACAGATATAGACACCGGGGCCGGCGACAAGTTTGCGCACCTGCTCCTGGGTCTTTCCGCAAAACGAACATTTCAGCTGCCCTTTTTCATCAGTGAACTTGAACATAGATCGGTTTCACCCCGCTCAGAATTAAGGTCGGTGAACCAGGACTTCATCCACAAGCCCATATTCCCTCGCCTCTTCCGCCGAAATAAAGAAATCGCGGTCTGTATCCCGGGCAATGCGATCAACCGGCTGCCCGGTATGCTTCGACAGAATCTCATTAAGGGTCTCGCGCACCTTCAAGATCTCCTTGGCGTGGATCTCGATATCGACCGCCTGGCCGCGCGCCCCCCCGGCGGGCTGGTGGAGCATGATCCGGGAATTCGGCAGGGTCAACCGCTTGCCCTTGGCCCCGGCCGCTAAAAGCACCGCCCCGAAACTCGCCGCCAGACCGACGCAGATCGTCGAAACCGGCGGCTTGATATATTGCATGGTATCATAGATCGCCATCCCGGCATAGACCGAACCGCCCGGTGAATTGATATATAGATTGATATCCTTATCGGGATCTTCCGACTCCAAGAAAAGCAACTGGGCTACGATCAGGTTGGCCACGTGATCATCGATGGGGCTGCCCACAAAGATGATCCTGTCCCTGAGCAAGCGGGAGTAAATATCGTAGGCTCTCTCGCCGCGGCTNCTCTGCTCNACAACCATGGGAACAAGTATACTCATTCTTCAAAGGCCTCCTTTTTATTCCGCCTTCTTCACTTTTTCTATTTTAGCTTCCCGAACCAGCAGATCGATGGCTTTNCGTATNCGNAGCTCTTCTTTTAGNAGCGGGATACGCCCCTGCTTCTCAAATATATCTCTGATCCTCTCCGGATCNTCTTGATGGCGTTCGGAGAGGGCGGCAATTTCNGCATCTATTTCGNNNTCATCNACAGTAAACCCTTCTTTTTTGACCACCGCGTCGAGGACCAGNTTGGCCTTGGTCCGCGNCTCNGCCTCCGCTNTTTTTTCTTCGCGAAGCTCTTCTACACTCNTTCCAGAAAGCTCGACAAACTTTTCGAGGGTCAGGCCCTGGTAGCGCAGGTACTGCTCCATCTCGCCGAGCATCCGGTCAATCTGCCGCTCTACGAGAACCGAAGGCAGCTCCACCTGCGAAGCGTCGGTCACCTTTTTCACGAGCGCCTCCTCGAGATCGGTTTTGGCTTTCGCCGCCGCCGCTTTTTCCAGACGTTCTCTTAAGTCGACCCTGAATTCAAAAAGAGTTTCAAAATCGCTGATCTCCTTGACGAAATCATCGTCTAAGGCCGGCAGTTTCTTTTGTTTGATCTCTTTCAAAGTTACCTTAAACAGGGCCTCTTTGCCGGCAAATTCCTCTTCATGATAATCTTCCGGGAAAGTGACGGTGATCTCTTTCTCTTCGCCTCTCTTCATTCCCACAACCTGTTCCTCGAAGCCGGGGATAAAAGTTTTGGAGCCCAGCTCCAGCGAGTAGTTCTCCGCCTCTCCCCCGGGAAAAGGCCCACCGCCGATGAATCCCCGGAAATCGATGAGCGCCAGATCACCCTCTCCGGCCGCCTGATCCTCCTCTTCTACGGTAACAAGCCGGGCATGCTGCTCCTGTAAAGATTCCAGGTGACGCTCCAGGTCCTCTTCGGTGATCTCGTTTTCANCCTGCTCCACCGCCACCCCTTTATATTCACCCAGCTCTACCGAGGGCATAACCTCCACCGTAGCCTCGAACTGAAAAGGTTCGCCCTGTTCCAGGGTTTCAAAATCAAATTGGGGATGGTCGATGGGCTCTTCGTCCACCTCAGAGATCGCTTTTTCGTAAGCAGGGGGGATGAGCAGCTCAAGAGCATCCTGATGCAAAACCCCCGGCCCGAAATGCGCCTCCAAAACACGCCGGGGCACCCGTCCCTTCCGGAATCCCGGTAGACTGACCTTCCGGACCACACTCCGGTACGCCCTATCTAGCGCCTTGTCTACCTCCGATGCGTCCACTTCTATCTCCAGCTTGATTTTATTGTGCTCTATTTTTTCCCACCTGGACAGCATTTATGCTCCTCCCTCTACAATCATATCATATGCCCGACCCC
>JGI24707J26582_10003492_pt1 | contig 11266 bp, 13 predicted proteins | sample BioPla1DNA1_FD_26582 | JGI IMG/M metagenome (IMG submission 26582) | reverse complement strand
CCCTTTCAATCCTACCTTAGTCCAATTCAAACTTAGAATTTTTCAGAAGAAACAAAAATGCTGAATTAACTTTCAATCCTACCTTAGTCCAATTCAAACCAGTGCGATCACCACTGTCGCGTCTGCCCTCTCCAGCTTTCAATCCTACCTTAGTCCAATTCAAACTCAGTGCGATCACCACTGTCGCGTCTGCCCTCTCCAGCTTTCAATCCTACCTTAGTCCAATTCAAACATAATATCCCTCTTCGGGCTCGTGCTCCCGGAGACGCCTTTCAATCCTACCTTAGTCCAATTCAAACGTCCTTCTCCGTATCCCCATCCCTCGTGGACGTCTGCTTTCAATCCTACCTTAGTCCAATTCAAACTCAGCAACAACCCCCAGGTCGCCCCGGAGATAGTCGCTTTCAATCCTACCTTAGTCCAATTCAAACTCAATTATTTCACCTTATCTGTATCGATCAGACCGCTTTCAATCCTACCTTAGTCCAATTCAAACTAAATCTGCGTAACAAATTGCAACACTCGGAAAATAGCTTTCAATCCTACCTTAGTCCAATTCAAACGGGCGCTACTTGCTTATTACCTATCTGCGTGATAGCTTTCAATCCTACCTTAGTCCAATTCAAACCCCATGCTATCGTTCCTCTACCAGATCAGATACCTCACTTTCAATCCTACCTTAGTCCAATTCAAACCGAAGCGATGGGTACCAGCGACTTCCCTCTCCTGACTTTCAATCCTACCTTAGTCCAATTCAAACACGGAGGCGAGGCTAGATGCAGATCGAATCCATCCTCCTTTCAATCCTACCTTAGTCCAATTCAAACGTTTTCTGCGCTCTCAAGGACGTATGCACTGATATCTTTCAATCCTACCTTAGTCCAATTCAAACACGAGTTTGGTGCAATGCCCTTGGGGGATATTGATCCTTTCAATCCTACCTTAGTCCAATTCAAACGATCGCCTCGTCGTGCCAGCCGCCCGGCGGGAGGATGCTTTCAATCCTACCTTAGTCCAATTCAAACGTCATGAACACGAAGATCGTCGCGCCGGGGAACAAACCTTTCAATCCTACCTTAGTCCAATTCAAACATAGAGGTCAGGTAATCCCATCTACGCCACCTCCGGTCTTTCAATCCTACCTTAGTCCAATTCAAACAGATTAATCCTCTTAACTTTTTCAGAAGTTAACAACTTTCAATCCTACCTTAGTCCAATTCAAACCGCCGCGCCGCGTATGTGGCAGTCTCCCGGAGGTATCTTTCAATCCTACCTTAGTCCAATTCAAACGCCAGCCGCGCCCGGTGTTAACCTCCAGGGCGAGCACTTTCAATCCTACCTTAGTCCAATTCAAACATGACGTCCGGCCGCTCGTCGAACTCCTGCTGTAGGGCTTTCAATCCTACCTTAGTCCAATTCAAACGCGTCGAAAAACGAATTCCTCAACTCCATTGATGACTTTCAATCCTACCTTAGTCCAATTCAAACTCGACCTGCTCGGTGAGGTCGCGTTTGAGGATCGACTTTCAATCCTACCTTAGTCCAATTCAAACTTCCGACGACGACCGGATCGCCACTCTTAGTACCCTCCTTTCAATCCTACCTTAGTCCAATTCAAACAGAGCCCGATCGCGTTGGGTGACTTCATGAAGATAGCCTTTCAATCCTACCTTAGTCCAATTCAAACCTGCCGCGTCGCGGTCCTCCATCGCGATGCCTGCAACTTTCAATCCTACCTTAGTCCAATTCAAACGCAAGCGCAGCAGCGCCCCCATCTGCCGCAGATATCCCTTTCAATCCTACCTTAGTCCAATTCAAACGGGGGCCGGGGATTTGAATACGATCGTGTGCTCTGTCTTTCAATCCTACCTTAGTCCAATTCAAACGGGCGATGACGTCTTCGCGCTCATCGAACTCCTTCTGCCTTTCAATCCTACCTTAGTCCAATTCAAACTGGATCGAGGTGGACCGCGACTGGACGGCGCTCGACTTTCAATCCTACCTTAGTCCAATTCAAACCGGCCGCCCGGGCCCCGGACGAGGTGAAGGTTCCGTCTTTCAATCCTACCTTAGTCCAATTCAAACATCTGCTTCTGCTCATTCCAATCACCTATAATACGCTTTCAATCCTACCTTAGTCCAATTCAAACTTATCGCCTCCTCTATGAGAGATTGCCGCACTTCACTTTCAATCCTACCTTAGTCCAATTCAAACGGAGGGCCGCGACCCCGGTCGTTCCGGACCCCATGAACTTTCAATCCTACCTTAGTCCAATTCAAACAGTATCGAGTCATTCACCCCCACACTCCATGATATGCAGCTTTCAATCCTACCTTAGTCCAATTCAAACCCATCGGGAGTTGAGCTCCGCCCATTTCGATCGGCTGGCTTTCAATCCTACCTTAGTCCAATTCAAACTGTCGTTTTCGACTCATTGTCCTGATACCATATACCTTTCAATCCTACCTTAGTCCAATTCAAACCAACATCACCATGAGCAGGTTTTGCTAAATTTAATTTCTTTCAATCCTACCTTAGTCCAATTCAAACTTCATTCCTCTTCTCCCTCAGCCACAGAGCCCTGGCTTTCAATCCTACCTTAGTCCAATTCAAACCCGGATCGAGGCGGGCGGAGGACCCCTCGGGATCCCTTTCAATCCTACCTTAGTCCAATTCAAACCAGGCCGGCAACGATCCCGTCTCCGAGCCGGAAGCTTTCAATCCTACCTTAGTCCAATTCAAACGGGAGTTACGGTGACTTCGAGGACTCGTTCCTCGTCACTTTCAATCCTACCTTAGTCCAATTCAAACCCTCCGGCACGCCAGGGACGACGCGACCCTCCATATCCTTTCAATCCTACCTTAGTCCAATTCAAACGAGCATCAGTATATCGAAGAGAACCAGGATATTATCTTTCAATCCTACCTTAGTCCAATTCAAACTAGACAATAGAACATCAGATATATGTCGCATGTTGAACTTTCAATCCTACCTTAGTCCAATTCAAACTTCCCGAAGGAAATGATTGAGAAAGATGAGCGTGACAACTTTCAATCCTACCTTAGTCCAATTCAAACCATACATCCTCCTCACCTCCCGGGGCCATATCCTTTTCTTTCAATCCTACCTTAGTCCAATTCAAACAGTCGATGATCGCCTTCTCGCAGATGGAGAAGACCGCTTTCAATCCTACCTTAGTCCAATTCAAACCGAGCACGTCGCGGCCCACGAACCCGAATTCTAGCCCTTTCAATCCTACCTTAGTCCAATTCAAACTCGTCGCTTCTGCCGCATCGTCCGTCGATCCGATCAGCTTTCAATCCTACCTTAGTCCAATTCAAACTCGATCTCGTCGCCGTTGCCGATCTTGACGATCACAGCTTTCAATCCTACCTTAGTCCAATTCAAACACGTTGCCGTCACCGAATGTCACGACAATCTCTGCCCTTTCAATCCTACCTTAGTCCAATTCAAACACTGCCAGAACGTCGATTCCGGCGTCAGGTATTGCACTTTCAATCCTACCTTAGTCCAATTCAAACGCCCCCTATCGGTGGGATGCAGGCAGCAATACCGTCTTTCAATCCTACCTTAGTCCAATTCAAACCCGGCGAGAGTCGCCAGATGGCTTTGTGACTGACGGCTTTCAATCCTACCTTAGTCCAATTCAAACCGGCATGACTGAGGCGGAGGCGAAGGCCGCCGTCAACTTTCAATCCTACCTTAGTCCAATTCAAACGCGTCGCGGTAGATGCTGCACCAGTCCTGATAGGAGGTCTTTCAATCCTACCTTAGTCCAATTCAAACTGCCTGATCGGGTTCGACGAACTGACGCACTTCACCCTTTCAATCCTACCTTAGTCCAATTCAAACTGTGCAGATGCCTGTCCTGGATGCCTGCAGGGGCATCTTTCAATCCTACCTTAGTCCAATTCAAACCTTGCATCGCAGATCAGCGACGTGGCAAGTTTCTCGGCTTTCAATCCTACCTTAGTCCAATTCAAACGTCGGCGAAGAGGAACCACGCCTTCTTACGAACGTCTTTCAATCCTACCTTAGTCCAATTCAAACGGAGTCGCCGGGCAGCTGCGCTTCTGCTGCCTGCGCTTTCAATCCTACCTTAGTCCAATTCAAACTCAAAGAATCTCTCCTCGTTGATGCCGTAGTTCGGGCTTTCAATCCTACCTTAGTCCAATTCAAACTCGCCGATGCACCTGCGACAAGGGCATGGTTCGGGGCCTTTCAATCCTACCTTAGTCCAATTCAAACATGCCGGTATCGTCGTCATAGACTTCTATCACCGAGCACTTTCAATCCTACCTTAGTCCAATTCAAACCACCGAGGTAGGCGTTCCGACGTCCGGGACCTTGTCGAGCTTTCAATCCTACCTTAGTCCAATTCAAACTCTCTGATGCCCGGTGACGGCCTTACTTGCCTGATCATCTTTCAATCCTACCTTAGTCCAATTCAAACTATGAGGCGCTCCGTGAGCGCACCCCGGTCATCGAACTTTCAATCCTACCTTAGTCCAATTCAAACGCAGGAAGAGTATAACGCCGCGCTCCGGGAAACAGCTTTCAATCCTACCTTAGTCCAATTCAAACGCGAAGAACCTCTCCGGGATAACCGTGCGAGTCTTGCTTTCAATCCTACCTTAGTCCAATTCAAACGAGACGGGCTTCGCCCTGAGGATTTTACTGCCGGTCGCTTTCAATCCTACCTTAGTCCAATTCAAACCCGACCTGCACCGTGCACCGCTCAGGGGTCTTCTCGACTTTCAATCCTACCTTAGTCCAATTCAAACCGAGCTTCGCGAGATACTCGGCCTCGCTCTTGATGGCTTTCAATCCTACCTTAGTCCAATTCAAACGGGCGGCGTCTTTTTGTGCCTGCGTCATCTTACCGCTTTCAATCCTACCTTAGTCCAATTCAAACCCAGAGTTCGATGTCGGCCAACGTCAGCGAGACTGACTTTCAATCCTACCTTAGTCCAATTCAAACCTGCCCGTCGCGGATCACGTAATACCCGCCCGGATACCTTTCAATCCTACCTTAGTCCAATTCAAACGCAGGAACATCCCCTGACTGCCGGCGGCAATCGTGTCTTTCAATCCTACCTTAGTCCAATTCAAACCGACCATGACCTGCTCCATCGCGACCCCCATCAGGAGCTTTCAATCCTACCTTAGTCCAATTCAAACTTCAGTCGATGAAGAGCTCAATGTTAGATATACCAACTTTCAATCCTACCTTAGTCCAATTCAAACAATCCTACATGTTCTTTAGTGATTACGAGTTATCATTCTTTCAATCCTACCTTAGTCCAATTCAAACTAACTCTTGAGTTAACACTAAAGTTCAGTTTCGAATCTTTCAATCCTACCTTAGTCCAATTCAAACGGCCGTCCTCAGGGGTCGGCATACACCGACACATCAGACTTTCAATCCTACCTTAGTCCAATTCAAACGGGCGATCGGGATCCCGGCCCCGCGGTCCCCCGGGGACCTTTCAATCCTACCTTAGTCCAATTCAAACAAGGCTGGAACCGGCCCGGAGGATGTGGGGCGAAGGTCCCTTTCAATCCTACCTTAGTCCAATTCAAACGGAAGAACAGGATATGATTGATTTCCTTAAACAAACTTTCAATCCTACCTTAGTCCAATTCAAACTGTCATCGCTGCAAGAGCACCACGCGCCTTAAGGTTCTTTCAATCCTACCTTAGTCCAATTCAAACCGATTACCCCTTTTTTGCTAGTGGAGGGGTTTTGAGCTTTCAATCCTACCTTAGTCCAATTCAAACTTGTCGGGTTTTCCTGCCCGCTCGGATGCATCGACACGGCTTTCAATCCTACCTTAGTCCAATTCAAACTCTGCCGTGAGGTGTTGCCGGCGCGCCTCGACGAGATCTTTCAATCCTACCTTAGTCCAATTCAAACCGTATCTATCGAGTTTCCGGTTAATCTCCCCAAAATTCTTTCAATCCTACCTTAGTCCAATTCAAACGAGATCTGCCAGGCAGAGATCATCGTGACGTTCGGCAACTTTCAATCCTACCTTAGTCCAATTCAAACCGATAAATCTCCTCGTCATCTCACACCCCCGTATAGCGCTTTCAATCCTACCTTAGTCCAATTCAAACAGGCACCGAAGACCCCGGCGGAGTGAGGTGTGACACTTTCAATCCTACCTTAGTCCAATTCAAACCAACATCATCAACGCGCTCACGATCAAGGCGAAGACGACCTTTCAATCCTACCTTAGTCCAATTCAAACCTCGGCATCGCCGCCGGTGACGTCCAGAGCACGGCGACTTTCAATCCTACCTTAGTCCAATTCAAACGGATCTAGCGTAACCTGAAGTCTTCTCCTAATTCGCTCTTTCAATCCTACCTTAGTCCAATTCAAACGCACATAGGTATACCGGCATTGAGACCACAGCAGTTTCTTTCAATCCTACCTTAGTCCAATTCAAACGCTACGATATCGGAGAATCCGGCCGAACCCGGAGAGACTTTCAATCCTACCTTAGTCCAATTCAAACCTGATCCTCGACGGCTCTGCGGGCGACGTGCTCGTCTTTCAATCCTACCTTAGTCCAATTCAAACAGTGATCCCCGCACTCCCCTGCGGCACATTCTCCGACTTTCAATCCTACCTTAGTCCAATTCAAACGTCGTCCATGCTGGTCGTGACACCGGACGTCTTGATCTTTCAATCCTACCTTAGTCCAATTCAAACCCGGCGGCGACGATCGCCCGGACCTCGTCCTCGGTGACTTTCAATCCTACCTTAGTCCAATTCAAACTTAATCTCCTCCAGCCCGTGAGCGCCCCGGAGCGGCTTTCAATCCTACCTTAGTCCAATTCAAACCGTAATCCAGACCGGCATCAGTGAGTTTGACTCTATCTTTCAATCCTACCTTAGTCCAATTCAAACCTTCCCCTTCGTCGACGAGGCGTCCCGGTGGAACGTAGCTTTCAATCCTACCTTAGTCCAATTCAAACCATTCTTTGCACCATTCCGAGCGCCCACTACTCTGGCTTTCAATCCTACCTTAGTCCAATTCAAACGATGATGTTTCTGAGGCAGAGAAACAACGTAAGGATCTTTCAATCCTACCTTAGTCCAATTCAAACCATGCGGGAGTTTGAGCGGGTCGGCCCGGGGATCCTCTTTCAATCCTACCTTAGTCCAATTCAAACCTCGTGGTAATGCAGCACGACAACGGGACGTTTGAGCTTTCAATCCTACCTTAGTCCAATTCAAACGGTCCTGGAGGGCCAGGAGCTGCTCCTGAGCCAGGCTTTCAATCCTACCTTAGTCCAATTCAAACGTCCATCAAGAGCCGGGCGTCTTGCGCGTAGAGGTACTTTCAATCCTACCTTAGTCCAATTCAAACAGAGGTGATCCAGCGGTTCACGCGCACCGCGTACCTCCCTTTCAATCCTACCTTAGTCCAATTCAAACCTGAGTACTGCCCACCTATAATATCCCCCGGACAGGAACTTTCAATCCTACCTTAGTCCAATTCAAACGGTGCGCCGGGGGCCGTTCGGCATCCAGTCCGTCCTGAGCTTTCAATCCTACCTTAGTCCAATTCAAACTTGTCGCGATCTCAGCGATAGACCGAAACTCGCGCGCTTTCAATCCTACCTTAGTCCAATTCAAACATCATACCAGCCCCCCGGAGATCGTCGCTTAAATCAACCTTTCAATCCTACCTTAGTCCAATTCAAACACAGGAGTCTAAACATGACTGTCAAACTCAACGCAAACTTTCAATCCTACCTTAGTCCAATTCAAACGTAGGGCGATGATCTCATCGTTCTGCTCCACAATCCCTTTCAATCCTACCTTAGTCCAATTCAAACGATTTCCTGATGCCGATAAATCCCCACGTCCGGGAGACTTTCAATCCTACCTTAGTCCAATTCAAACCGCGTGACATGTGACTCCCGGGCCACGACCATCTCGGCTTTCAATCCTACCTTAGTCCAATTCAAACTCATGGCCCCTTCCCCATGATCTGACAGATCTTGCTTTCAATCCTACCTTAGTCCAATTCAAACGGAACCAGTCAGCCCGGAAGATCTCTCCCTGTTTCCTTTCAATCCTACCTTAGTCCAATTCAAACGCCATCCGGGAGAGCCTCGAGGACCTCAAGGATCAGGCTTTCAATCCTACCTTAGTCCAATTCAAACCGCGGTCCGGGATGCTGATCACCCGGCAGAAGGGAGCTTTCAATCCTACCTTAGTCCAATTCAAACGAGCATTGCCCTGACCCGGGAAGAGTAGAAAACAAGACTTTCAATCCTACCTTAGTCCAATTCAAACTCAGTGTTTATGTCTATGTATACCTATGTGCATTGACTTTCAATCCTACCTTAGTCCAATTCAAACGTAATGCAAAAAGCGCTAGATGATTACGCTGATAAGTACTTTCAATCCTACCTTAGTCCAATTCAAACCTCACCCCTCCAATTAATCGTTTTTATGTCAATGAACTTTCAATCCTACCTTAGTCCAATTCAAACTTTCAGCAACATCGAGGTAGGCAACATTATACTCTTCTTTCAATCCTACCTTAGTCCAATTCAAACGAGTCTCGCCCTTCTTCTCAGGAGTAGGCGTATACATCTTTCAATCCTACCTTAGTCCAATTCAAACTCAGAAAGTATTGAGGATCTTCGTGACCTCATCATAGCTTTCAATCCTACCTTAGTCCAATTCAAACCAAACATTCCTCTTTCATGTGCAGATGAGAAGGATCTTTCAATCCTACCTTAGTCCAATTCAAACTCGCGAATCTGCTGCTATTCGTGAACAGAAGAAGCGTCTTTCAATCCTACCTTAGTCCAATTCAAACCCACGAAAGATTGAAGGATTGATCTTGAATAAATATCTTTCAATCCTACCTTAGTCCAATTCAAACATAACAAGTATGAATTAACAGTTCACTTACATATTATCTTTCAATCCTACCTTAGTCCAATTCAAACCCATATTCAAATGTTTCATCGCCAATATAAGTAATTGCTTTCAATCCTACCTTAGTCCAATTCAAACACCTAATTCCGAAGAACAATTTGAAGATCTTTAAACACTTTCAATCCTACCTTAGTCCAATTCAAACCTGATGTGCCAAAGATTGTTCACCTAGATGAAGCAGACTTTCAATCCTACCTTAGTCCAATTCAAACTGACCATATTGATTCATTCATCACGCCTGCTCTTGAAGCTTTCAATCCTACCTTAGTCCAATTCAAACGTAAGCACCAATTACATCCTTGTCAATTACAACATTGAACTTTCAATCCTACCTTAGTCCAATTCAAACTTTTGCCTATGTCGTACCTGATTGTATCCTGTAATCCTTTCAATCCTACCTTAGTCCAATTCAAACTGCAGGGCATGAGATTATCATTAATTCATGTAGACACTTTCAATCCTACCTTAGTCCAATTCAAACGAACACGCGCGTCCTTAGCGTAAGCGGTATCAACATCTTTCAATCCTACCTTAGTCCAATTCAAACCGATCAGGCAGATCTGTGACCCTTGCCAGTCATAGCTTTCAATCCTACCTTAGTCCAATTCAAACTTGATGAGGATACTGTGTTTGTTTCTCAGGACGTTACTTTCAATCCTACCTTAGTCCAATTCAAACCTTTCTCGCATGATGATATGATTGCCTACACTGAATTCTTTCAATCCTACCTTAGTCCAATTCAAACGTATATCTTTGCATTTGATGATGTTAAAAATAAGACTTTCAATCCTACCTTAGTCCAATTCAAACGTAGTCCCAACAACCTCTTGCGTCCCATCGTGATCTTTCAATCCTACCTTAGTCCAATTCAAACTTCACAGTGGTATAAAACATCGTCCGTGAAAAGATCTTTCAATCCTACCTTAGTCCAATTCAAACTATCAAGGCGATTGAGCCTGATATCATTCAATTACCTTTCAATCCTACCTTAGTCCAATTCAAACACATAATCCGTGATGAGGCAGGACAGATTCTTGCAACTTTCAATCCTACCTTAGTCCAATTCAAACCAGGTTATGTTGAATCGCCTGGAGGAGATGGATCTTGCTTTCAATCCTACCTTAGTCCAATTCAAACTTTGTGCAACAACTAGACTTTGATCTTTTCCTTGCCCTTTCAATCCTACCTTAGTCCAATTCAAACGCACTCGTATAATCCATCGCCCATCCGCCCTATTTTCTTTCAATCCTACCTTAGTCCAATTCAAACCAAGAATCGACCACCACATATAAAGAAGTAAAATATCTTTCAATCCTACCTTAGTCCAATTCAAACTTCAAGAGTCTTTATTATGTCCCTTACGCTAAACAGCTTTCAATCCTACCTTAGTCCAATTCAAACGTTTACACGGGATATTGGTAAGTCTATTACTTACTTCTTTCAATCCTACCTTAGTCCAATTCAAACGCTACATCAAATGCAACACGCGCTCTCTTTTCAGGTCTTTCAATCCTACCTTAGTCCAATTCAAACTGTAAGCGAGAGTTGCCGATACAGATTGAATTTGTCTTTCAATCCTACCTTAGTCCAATTCAAACAGAGCAGCGCGAGGAGGTCGCTCCACCGGAGCACCGCGCTTTCAATCCTACCTTAGTCCAATTCAAACACGTCAAGATCCGGACCATCCCGTTCGACGAGATTGCTTTCAATCCTACCTTAGTCCAATTCAAACGGCTTTCCGTCCTGGAGCTCGCCGGTGATCTTCGCGCTTTCAATCCTACCTTAGTCCAATTCAAACATGAACGTGTAGGAGATTTCTTTGTAAGAAATTGCACTTTCAATCCTACCTTAGTCCAATTCAAACCTGTTACAGATTCTATCTTTCTTACCTGCACATGAAAGCTTTCAATCCTACCTTAGTCCAATTCAAACGCAAATAATGAGATTGCAATCTACAAGAAGATGTTCTTTCAATCCTACCTTAGTCCAATTCAAACAAATATGATTATTAGTATTGAAGGTGTTGAGGGAAGCTTTCAATCCTACCTTAGTCCAATTCAAACATTTTGCTACGTTGCGTATGTGTTGCTAGGTATGATCTTTCAATCCTACCTTAGTCCAATTCAAACTTTAATTGCCCTCCAGGGCAACACAGTAAGCAATACCTTTCAATCCTACCTTAGTCCAATTCAAACGGAGCTCCGGAGCACACCGACCGACCCACGCTTCTGCGCTTTCAATCCTACCTTAGTCCAATTCAAACCTCGTCGCCT
>JGI24707J26582_10003482_pt1 | contig 11281 bp, 11 predicted proteins | sample BioPla1DNA1_FD_26582 | JGI IMG/M metagenome (IMG submission 26582) | reverse complement strand
TCGACGAGCAGTGGGTTTGGTATACCATGCGGAAAAGTTCCGTCAGGCTCATGATTTACCTTAATAAACTCAAACGGCAAAAACTTCTCTAACTGATCAATTACCGGTCCGGCACAGCCGTTACCGGCATTAACTACTACCTTCAAGGGCTTAAGTGCCGAAATATCAACATAAGTCAGCAAATGCTGAATATAGTCCGGCATAACATCGATTTCAGTTACCGTCCCAACAGCCTGATTTACCGGTGCAAAGGTCCCTGTAACTGCCAGTTCCTCAATGTCTTTAAGCCCGCTGTCACTGCTTATCGGCCTGGATTCTTCTCGTACTAATTTCATACCATTATAATCCTGCGGGTTATGGCTGGCAGTAATCATAATGCCGCCGTCCAATTTTAAATGTGCGGTGGCAAAATAAATCATCTCAGTGCCGCAAATGCCAATATCAACAACATCACACCCGCCCTCGGTCAGTCCCTTAACCAACGCTGCCCGAATAGCCGCTCCCGTAAGCCTGATATCCCGCCCGACAGCAACCTTCTTAGCCTTAAAGATTTCAACATAGGCCCGCCCAACCCGGTACGCTAACTCCTCATTAAGTTCATCCGGCACCTTACCGCGAATATCATAAGCCTTAAACGCCGTCCGTTTTAATTCCATTATTTATGCACCTCTTTCCAAACTTTTCATACTGTTAATTTTATAGAGCAAAGTCCTCCTAAACTGTCATTGCGAGCGCAGCACGGCAATCTCATTCCCCGTAAAACACTTTAACATTCTATGACTCCTTATAAAATATATTCCATACTTTTAGTTTCTTTCATTAAAGATATTCTCCTTCTCGGCCGTTAGTTTAATAATATAAAAGCTGGCAAAGCAAAAATTGCTCTGTCAGCTTAATTTGTCTTTGCTGGCGCAGCGCGGCAATCTCAGAACCTCACAATATCATCTTCCTCTAAATAATCCCCGTTCTGCACTTCAATAATTTCAAGCGACAGTTTCCCCGGATTATCCAGCCGATGCTTAGCCGCTGCCGGAATAAATATACTCTCATTCCTATGTACCATCTGCTCAGTATCATCAATGATTATCCTAGCGGTTCCCCCAATTACTACCCAGTGCTCGCTGCGGTGATAATGAAGATGCAAGCTTAAACCATGTCCGGGAGCCACCATGACTTTTCTTATCCGATACCCCCGCCCCTCACCGAGGATAGTATAGGTTCCCCACGGGCGAAATACTGTGGTATGCCGGTCTGCTTCACGGCGGCCAAGCTTTCTTAAATCACCGACTAAATCCTTAACCTTCTGGGATTCGCCTTTTTTAGCTACTAAAATAACGTCATCAGTTTCAACAACTAATAAATCTTTAAGTCCAATCCCCGCCAGCAGGCGGCTCCGCCCCAGCATAAGCGTGTGAGAACATTCCAGAGGAAGGCAGTCGCCCCTTAAAGCATTACCGTCCGAGTCTTTTTCTAAAACATCATAAATTGCGTCCCATGAACCAATATCATTCCAATACGCTGTTAAAGGTATAGTAACAACTTTGGCAGAATTCTCCGCAATGGCATAATCAAAAGAGATATCCGGCATATCGGCAAAGTTACTCATGGCGCTCTCAAAATTTCTATCAATTATATTATATAACTGCGGCTGATGAAGGCTTAGTTCTTCAAGCAGACAACCGATTGTAAAACTAAACATACCAGAGTTCCAATAATAGTTACCTGCGTTTAGATATTCCTGCGCCGTCTTTTTATCCGGCTTTTCACGGAAAGAACTTACATGATAACTATCCCCCACCTGTTTGCCTGCCTGGATATAGCCATAGCCGGTCTCAGGTTTATCCGGCTTTATCCCGAAAGTCACTATTTTGTCTTTAGCTGCCGCAACCCCTTGCCTTACGACGGCAAGGAAGCTTTCTGCCGGGCGGATAATATGGTCTGATGGCGTAACAAACAAGACTTCACCACTGTCCGCCCCCAACATATCTAAGCAAAATCGCGCTGCCAGCGCAATAGCCGGCGCNGTATTTCGCCCCACTGGTTCTTGCAGTATATGAGCCCCTGCAGCACCCACCTCAGCCAGCTCATACTGAACATGATGAAAATACTTCTGACCTGTCACAATAACTATATCCTTCGGCGAAACTATCGGCAAAAACCGCCGCACAGTCTGCGCCAGCAGCGACTTTTTGCCGTCAATCTTAAGAAATTGCTTAGGTAAATCAGTTCTGGATAACGGAAACANCCGCGTCCCGCCGCCCCCAGCGAGGATAATCACCTTCATCCAACGCACCCTCTTTTAAAGCAATTAGGGTGGCAAGGGCCCCAGAACTAATATATGATTGTCAAGTTCATTACTGAACACCCAAACTAATTTCTGTATTTGTCATTGCGAGCGCAGCGCGGCAATCCCTGTTTACAAACTTAATCCCCCACTGCTAAGTGAGGGACTAAGTTTCGTCTATTCCCCTCTATTAAGAGGGGTGGTCCGCAGGCCGAGGCGTGTCCAATCTTCCGACTTTTTGACAAAAGCCACAACCAGTTTTACATACTCTCGCAAATCATCAAGATGCTTTTCAATGACTGCCTGCACGATGGCCAGATTAACCGCCTGATAATCATGCACAGCTATATTGCGAAAGCCAACCATAGCCTGCATTTTTTGCGCTATCTCTTCGCCAATCACTCCGCCTTGGTGCAGCAAAGCAAAAGCATCCCGACTATTTTGCGGCAGTCCTAGCTTAAGTTCTGCTACGATATGCATAGCTAAATCAATCGATGCCTCACAAGCACGCTGAATATTTAAAATGATTGAGTCCTGCTTAGTGAAATTATTAAGGTTAGCTGGATTTCCTTCATATTCTTCGTAAATCCGCTGCAAACAGCGCTCAATGATCTGAGCCTTGTTGTAAACCACATCAATAACCATAGATACTGCCCTGCCTTTCGATTTGCCGCAAAACAACAGCCCGCTGTTCATTTAGCGTGGCATATTCTTTGAATGTTTTCATATAAAAACGCGCCCGGCGTACTTCATCAGAGCAATAAATAACCTTCCCGCCGCTGACAATCTGAGCCTTCATCACGGTAGAAGCCAAATTCAAATTTATGAGGTCAACATCCCTGCCAACCAAAACTGCAATTCTTTGTGCCAGCACAAATACCTCATAAGAGTCTAGCTCAATTTCACCAAGATAAGCTATATCAATATCACTATCGTCACGAGCCATGTCTTTTCCATACGAGCCAAACAAAATAACTAAATATGCTTCCGCTCGCTTTATCAATAGATCATTAATGGCCTGTATTGGAATACCTAGCTCCATCTGACTTCCTCCTGAACAAGATACGATTATATCTATTATACCACAATTATCCATAAAAAAATAAAACTGCAGTTCTCCTGCAGTAATTGGTTGTCAATCAGAGCCGCTTTAAAATGTTACGTATTTCTTCTGGGAGCCGTTTTGCACTTTCATAAACTTTATCAGCAATATCCGGATTATAAGTATGAGCTGTCATATTTCTATCTTCGAGCATTTCGAACCAAATATCAATATCGTCGATAAATCCTAACTCAAAACTGCTCCTTATCACCTGTCGCGGTGAATTTACATCTATCCCTTCAATTTTTAGGGCTTTTTTGAGCAATTTCCAAGATAGCTCAAAACAATATTCGAATCGTTGGATTGTCGCGTCTCTGACTATTACTGAAAAAGGCTCTTCAAGTACCTCATCCAGTGTAGCCAGCGCTTTATTTAGACGATTTATGAGAAAAGTGAGTTCTTCTTTCTTTGTTTCCATATTTCCACCCCTCCCCGCAGCGCAATCCTTATAAATTCTGAGTTAAGATTTGTAAAGTCAACCAAATCCACCCGTGCTGCAATAGGCATTTCTTCTAGTTTATCTTTTAGCTCTGTCAGCATTTGTGGCGATATCTGGTCGGCATAGTACCCTATATCATAATCTGACCGCTCATGAGCCTTACCTGTAGCCCGCGAACCAAATAGAAATATATCGGCGTCAATATTTGAGAACGCCTGCAAAACATTTATCTTAATTGCCTCCCGCTCGTGGTAAACAGTAATTCCATCCTCGGCCAACACCCTATAACCCAATTTTTTCATAGGTCGCCACTCTTGCCGCTGTAACAGCGGATGCCGGGTAGATAGTCGAATGAACGAACCATTCATAAACATAATCCTCCACTCTGGCTGATTCTTATTTATATTATACATATTATACCACAATCACTCAAAAAAAAATAAAGCCGACAGAACATGACAAGTATTCTGCCAGCATTATAAACATCGTACTAATTATAAACAACCTTATCCGCAAAAATCATTGCGTCCTTAATATGCCTTGCTAAATGAGGTTTAAGCTCGAGAGCCTTGTTTTCCGCAGATTCTCGTGAATATCCTGAATCGCGCAAAAAGATATAAGTACTAACCATCTCAAGGTATTGTGAGTCTTTTTCACTTAACATTTCAAGTTTGCTAAGATTTATTGTAAAACTAAGTCCGGCATCTTCAAGGCATTTTTTAAATTCTTCCCCCTTCGATGTTATCCTATAAACGTATGTATCATCTTGCCGATCTTCAATCAAGTACCCTTGTCTAACTAATGAATTTACTTCTTCCTGAAGCTGTGCTGAATATGGACCATAGAAGTGATATTCATACTTAAAAGTAAAATTGTGTCCGCAGTTTTCTAAAATATGGATCATCTTCTGCATTTTCTTCCTACCAAAGATTGATTTCGTTAAATCAAAAAAGCTAAGCAAGGCGAATGTAGCGTCAATCATTTCCTCATCCTCCCAGTAATTCATCCATATATTCTTTAGGGCAAAATAACCTCGGAATCGAAATTGGTTTATTCCTAATCTGCCGGACAGTATCAGAAATGTTAGACAATTCTTCTCCTTTACCCTTTTTATCAAAAAGAATTATTTGCTCTGAGGCTTCACGTTCATCTTCCTTTTCACCCGACTTCGGTATTTGTGAGATATAGGTATCTTTGTAAGAACTACTAGTAGCCTGGTCATGCAGAAAATAATATTTCCATGCGACTCCTCGCTTCTGAGCAACTTCTACTGACTTGCTAGTTAATTCATAGGATTTATTTATGTCCAAATCAATTCCCTTAAATAACTGCCGCGTAATAAGTCGGCTTGTCAAATCCCTAAGTATTGAATCATCATGACTCCGCCAATTATTAAAATAGTGCCAGATAGTGTTATCCGTTAAATTTAAATAATTATTAATTGTCTTATTTATGTCTTTATTCTTAAGAATTTGGTTTAAGTCGTTTGGTAGCTCAACCGTTCTATCTTGCTGCAATTCTAATGCACGCGCTAATATGCGATCAATTAACATCTCCGCACTTCTAGTCGATTTATGGAAGTAAACGTTAACGTACATATAGTACCTAGCCATTATAAAATCCTCTGCAATACTGAGCCCTTTAGACCTGTCTAACCCGACCTCTACGTTTCCGTTTACTTCGCCAATGCGCAATACGTTAATTAACCATTCCATATCACAAGCACCATAACCAGCACCCGTCATTTTTGCATCACGTACGATATAATCCAATCTGTCAGCATCGAGTTGACTAGACAATAACTTCACAACCGCTGATGACCTATGGGTACGCTGAATAATGTCGGAAATATCGCGCGGCTTTATTCCATGTTTACTTAAAACAGAATTAGTTTCTGTATTACCGGTTATTATTGCAATCGTCCATTTTTCGTGTTTTATTCCAGTAGACTTTTCCAGCGCATGCGAAAAAGGCCCATGCCCGATATCATGCAGTAATGCAGCTATAAGAGTATACAATTTATACTCCTTGATTTCTTCGATATACCTTTTATACTGGTCACCCTTAAGACTGCATATTCTGTCAATAATACGTTTAACAAGATGTGTGACACCCAGCGAATGAGCAAACCTTGTATGCTCAGCTCCTGGATAGGTGAAAGAAGACAAGCCTAGCTGCTTGATATGCCTCAACCGCTGAAAATCAGCACTATCAATCAAATCAAGCAAAACTTTTTCAGTATCTTTGTCAAATTGAATGATATTGTGAATAGGATCACGAATTACTTTCAATATATCACCCCATCCAGACATTTACACTCTGGTTCTACACATTATATATTTATTTCTTCCTTATTCGACCTCATATCTAGACATTTTTGTCAAAATCCTATCTGTCTCGTTCTAAAACTTCCCCCTTATTCAAACCTCACAATATCGTCTTCCTCTAAATAATCCCCGTTCTGCACCTCGATAATCTCTAGCGGCAGCCTGCCTGGATTATCCAATCTATGCTTAGTGGGTTCCGGAATAAATATACTTTCGTTTCTATGTACCATGTGGTCTTCATTAGCAATGATTATTTTAGCCGTGCCGCCAATTACAATCCAGTGCTCAATGCGGTGATAATGAAAATGAAGGCTTAACCCGTGCCCGGGCATTACCATTACTCTTCTAATCCGATAACCCGGACCTTCGCACAGAACAGTATGATGGCCCCAAGGACGATAAATAGTACTGTGTTCCTTAGCCTCGCGCCTGCCTTGTTTCTTAAGCTCAGTGACCAGCTCTTTCACCTTCTGCGATTCACCCTTTTGCACTACAAGGATTACATCGTCTGTTTCAACAACCAGTAAATCCTCTAACCTGATTCCAGCTATTAACCGGCTGCGTCCTAACATCAAAGTATTACTGCATTCAAGAGGCATACAGTCGCCGCTCGTAACATTCCCGGCAGAATCTTTCTCCATAACATCATAAATAGCATCCCAGGAACCAATATCATTCCAGTAGGCAGTTAGAGGTATGGTCATGATTCTATTCGACTTCTCCACAATTGCATAGTCAAATGAAATATCCGGCATCTGAGTAAAATCGGAAACCAATGTCTTGATATTTTTTTGAGACAGCTCAAAAATTTGCGGGTGATACAATTTAAGTTCTACCATAAAGCAATCAATATTAAAAGCGAACATCCCTGAATTCCAGTAATAATTACCGGCGTTAATATACTCCTGGGCTTTTTCTTTATCCGGCTTTTCTTTAAATGCTGTTACTAGATAGCCGCCCCCGTACTTCTGTCCGGTCTGAATGTAGCCATAGCCCGTCTCTGGCCTATCGGGTTTAATGCCAAGGGTTATTATCATATCCGTTGAAGCCGCTTGCAGTGCCTGCTTCACAGCTAATACGAACGTTTCAGGAGATCGGATAATATGATCAGACGGTGAAACAAACATCACCTCACTACTGTCACACCCAAGCTCATCAAGACAAAACCGCACCGCCAAAGTAATTGCCGGAGCAGTATTTCTACCTACCGGTTCTAGCAAAATATTAGCATCTTTGGCTCCTATATCGACCATTTCGTGCTGTACATGATGGTAGTAATTTTTATTGGTCACAATGACAATATCATTTGCTTTAATCATCGGCAAAAACCTGCGCACAGTCTCCGCCAGCAGCGACCTCTTGCCGTCAATTTTTAAAAATTGTTTCGGAAGTGAAGTCCTGGATAAAGGAAATAACCGCGTTCCACCGCCACCGGCTAGGATAATTACCTTCACATAACGCACCCTCTTTTAAACTATTAGGGTGGCCTGCGCCCCAGAACTAATATATGATTGCGGTAGATAAATTTTGAACTGCTAAACTCAAAAAATTCTTACGAAACCTTGAAAGATTTGGTATAATAAGCAGGCATTAAGAAAGGCGGTTTTACAATTGTCATACTATCGAATACTTTCCCTATTACTATTATCGATAGGGCTTTTCGCTAGTGATTGGTTGCCCCCTGAATGGGGTTGGGAGAACAGCGTTATAGAATGGTCACAGGTAATAATATTGTCATTAGGCCTTATTTTATCTTGGAGAAGGTCAAGCAGCTCTTTCGCCCTTTTTTCGACTCCGCTTTGGCTAATTTTAATCGGCCGCGAACTAAGCTGGGGGCGGGTTTTTTTTCCTTAGGCATTGGCCCATCTGGACCATATTTCCCAGCGCTAAAAGACCTTTGGTATGGACCGGCTGTTTATCCAACAGTAACTGTTATATTACTCATCTGGCTCTGGGCTATTATAAAATATAAATTATATATGATACCAATTCGAATGATAAAACAGGGGGGATTCCCTTGGACTAATCTTTTGCTGGTTTTCTTAAGCGCTGTAACTGCATATGCTGCCGAAAAGCACATGCATCTGCCTGTTGGTGAGGAACTGTGCGAATTAGTTGCTTACATAGGATTGGTTGTTCTATCCTTAGAATTTAAAAATATTATTTTAAATTCTAAAAATAACTTGTTGAATTTTAATAAGATTTCCTACAAGAAGAGCATCTGACGCGCGTCAGATGCTCTTCTTGTTAAACCCTACCATAAATATCATCAAATCTTACAATATCATCTTCTTCCAGGTAATCACCATTCTGCACTTCGATTATTTCAAGTGGCATCTTGCCGGGATTCTCCAACCTGTGTTTGGTGGAGGGCGGTATAAATACACTCTGGTTTTTATGCACCATTTGCTCCGATTCACCAATCGTTACTTTCGCCGTACCACCGATAATCACCCAATGCTCGCTGCGGTGATAATGAAGTTGTAAGCTTAGCTGTTGTCCAGGATTAACTACAATTTTCTTCATCTTATACCCCGGTCCTTCACCAAGAACGGTATAACTGCCCCAGGGCCGGAACATTGTTGTGTTCTCGTCGACCTCTGGCCGGCCCAACTTTCTCAATTCGCCAACCAAATCTCTAACTTTCTGGGACTCGCCTTTTTGAGCTACAAGGATGACATCATCTGTTTCTACCACTATTAAGTCGTCCAGCCCGACACCGGCTATCAATCGGCTACGCCCCAGCATAAGGTTGTTTTTGCAATCAATAGTTATGCAGTCACCCATAATAGCGTTTCCTTCATTATCTTTATCCATAATCTCGTATATTGCATCCCAAGACCCAATATCATTCCAATAGGCTTTTAGCGGGAGTGTAACAACATTCTTGGACTTTTCTGCTACTGCATAATCAAATGATATATCAGGCATTGCGTCAAAGTTTTCTACCAAACTGGCCAAGTCTTTACTGACCATGCTGAATATCTCCGGCTGATAATATTCCAGTTCTTTGAAGATAAGTCCGAGTTTTACAGTAAACATGCCTGCATTCCAGTAATAGTTGCCTGACGCAAGGTACTTAGCAGCTGATTCATAATCAGGTTTTTCCCGGAAGAGGCCAACTGTATAGCCGCTTTTGTACGGTTTTCCAATCTGGATATAGCCAAAACTTGTTTCGGGTTTAGTGGGCTTTACCCCGAATGTGACTATTTTATTATCCTCAGCTAATTCTAATGAAACATTTATACTATCCTTAAAACTATCCTCCGGTCTTAAGATTATGTCTGATGGGGTTATAAATAAAATCTCATTCTTATCTGCCCCAAGCTTATCAATACAAAAGCGGGTAGCAAGCGCAATTGCCGGAGCAGTGTTTCGACCTGTTGGCTCTAGTAGGATATTTACCCCCTGTGCATCGCAACTAATAAGTTCAGCCTGCACAAGATGATAGTAATCTTGATTAGTGACAATAACGATATCCGATAACTCAACCAGCGGCTTGAATCTAAGTACCGTCTTAGCCAATAAAGAATATTGCTGCTCAACCCGCAGAAATTGTTTAGGGAAACAGCTGCGCGACAATGGAAATAAGCGCGTACCGCCGCCTCCGGCCAAAATGATTACCTTCATGCAATTGATCCCCTTTACCACTACTCTCATTTACTTTACCCTACAGTTTTCTTCAAACTGCGGAACTATTCCTTCTCACCAGCCTAATAGCATTGTTTCCTATTTAAAAAACCCACCTTTTTTGTTAATATAAGATAGCCAGAATTAAAAGTTAGATATGAGGAGTGTCTAAATTGTCAGCATGGGATCGTTTTTATAGAAATATTCAGCAAGATCTAAAGCTGTTCATATTCACCCTATTAGTTTTCTGCCTTTACCGAATAGCATTTATCGGTCTTTTAAACCGTTACCTTGGAGATACAACAGTACTGCAAGATATACTTACGGCGCTTTTCTACGGTCTCAGAATCAGTTTGAAAAGCTCCGGTATTATCGCACTCCTAGCTTTCTTATTCTGCACCTTATTTGCCCTGACCGTCAAGAACGATAAAGTTGAAAGGGTCCGCTACTATTTAGGATGCTGCTATATAACTATCCTAACCTTGCTATTTCATACCAGGTTACCTTATTATCAAGAATTTCACTCCGCTTTTGATCAGTTTATTTTTAACACTTTCAAAGACGATAAAGTAGCTCTGTTTGATACGCTTATGAAGCAATATCAATTGCCGTTGCGCCTTATCTCGGTCGCTATTATCTCCTTTTTCCTTTGTAAGCTTCTCAAAGCTTTATTAGGAACTAATACCTTCCCAACACCGAAATTTGCCCGTTGGTATCAACATATATTCTTTCGCACTGCTGTAATTCTTATTATAGCTGCATTTATGATATTTGCCCGGTTTGGCGGTAGTTTTAACTATGCAAAATCCATGCACTGGGAAAATGCTGCTGTCTCAAAAGACAGTTTTCTTAATGAAGCAATTTTAGATGACATCCAAGCTCTTTACCGTGCCTACGAAGGTTATAATCGTCTTAGCAATGCCAAGGGACTTGATATTACTACCAATAAACTTGCCGAATATGGTACTATACTGGCTGGTCGGCAAATTACCACGGCTAATATCGATGACTATCTAAAAAAGGAAGCGCAAGGTCCAAGAATACCAAAACCGCGTCATATTTTTGTTATCGTTGGTGAAAGTTATGCCCACTGGCCGCTTTTACCAAGACATTCAGATCTCAATATCGCAAACGGCTTAAAAAAAATAACCGCACAAGATAATGCAGCTTCGGTTAGTGCTTTTCTGCCGGCGGGTACCGGAACAGCTCAGGCAGTCAACGGCATTGTAACCGGACTTGCCGAGGTAGACCTTTATCCAAATTATCAGCCGGAGACTTATAAACAGCCGTATGCTACTGCAATAGCAGCTCAAATGAAGAAACTCGGCTATAAGACTTATTTTTGGTATGGCGGCTTCTCCTCATGGCAAAAAATTAAAGATCTAACGCTCGCCCAAGGTGGTTTTGTCAACGCAAAAGTTGACCACCTCTGCTAGAGTAAAAGTTGACCGGCCCTCGATTGCTTGTGGTCAATAGACAGATAATTTGGCCTAAATGGA
>JGI24707J26582_10003474_pt1 | contig 11300 bp, 9 predicted proteins | sample BioPla1DNA1_FD_26582 | JGI IMG/M metagenome (IMG submission 26582) | reverse complement strand
AAACGCGCGGTTTGCCTCTGCCATACGGTGGATTTCTTCCTTTCTCCTGAATGCCGAACCGGCCTGTCTCGACGCGTCGATCAGTTCGTTGGCGAGACGTTCTTTCATCGTACGTTCGCTTCTGTTGCGCGCCGCTTGGACGATCCAGCGCAATGCGAGCGTCTGGCGTCTCTCCGGTCGCACTTCGATCGGAACTTGATAGTTCGATCCGCCGACGCGACGTGCTTTGACTTCCAGCACGGGCATTACATGATCCATGGCTTGGTTNAAAACTTCCAGAGGTGACTGCCCGACGCGACTTTCGACCAGATCAAACGCGCCGTACACAATCCTTTGCGCCAGCTCTTTTTTGCCGTCCANCATGACATTATTGATCAGCTTAGCGACACGGATATCTCCATAAATGGGATCCGGCAGTACTTCTCTCTTGGGTACATGGCCTTTCCTTGGCAATGGTCTTCCCTCCTTTCATGATTATGCGGGTTCTTTACTAGGAAACCCGAAACCATAGGTACTCACGATATGGACACGTGTCATGCGCAAAAAACAGGCCCGAAAATATCGGAGGCGTGTTTTATGGCTGCATGTTTGTCCAACCGCTGGCTACGCTACTTGGTTTTCGCGACCCTCGGGCGCTTCGTGCCGTATTTTGAACGGCTCTGTCTGCGATTTGCGACGCCTACCGTGTCGAGCGTTCCGCGAACGACATGGTAGCGCACGCCGGGCAGGTCCTTCACACGGCCACCACGAATGAGCACAACACTGTGTTCCTGTAAGTTGTGACCGATACCCGGGATATACGCGTAGACCTCGTGCTGATTTGTCAGACGGACACGGGCGACCTTGCGCAAGGCCGAGTTCGGCTTTTTCGGCGTCGTCGTCTTAACGACCGTACAAACACCGCGCTTTTGAGGCGACGAGTAGTACGACGGACGTCTCTTCAACGTATTCAAGCCGACATTGAGCGCAGGAACGTGAGTTTTATTCACTTTCTTTTTTCGCCCTTTCCTAACCAACTGGTTGAACGTAGGCATTAACACTCCTCCTTTCTTATAAGCTCAAAAAGACACCCTCCCGCAAGAGGGCGACCGGAAAATGATAATAACAGGAATTTTCAATCTTGTCTAGTCGTAACCGCGACAACGATTTCCTAAGTATTGCATGAGTATTGCTTGCTTAACATGATTAGCTTAACATCTGACATTTCATTCCCTATCAGTTACGCTTAAAAAGAGATAAAATAAGTCTGAAGCGAATAATTCTTAAAAAGATAGACTGCCTCTAAAGTATACTTGTTTTGAGTATTGAGTGTCAGCGTGGGAAGAGAACTCCTTAGCTGGAAGGTGATGAAACTTGTAATTAGCAGAGCAAAATGGTTTTGCCCCTATTGACAAAATAGAGCTTAACTCCTTTTAGAGATGAGAGAGAGTATGGATGCTGAATGTAGGAATAAAATTGCGACTGAATTTAGAAACTGCGTTCTCAACACCATCCAAAGGCTAGAAAGAGCAGAAACGAATCGACCTTTTCACGTTGCCCTTTTGTCTGAAGAGGCCTTGTTTTGGAGCAGGTTTGAGCGCTCTTTCTCGACCTCTTTTGGTCTACGAGTTATTGAAGAAGTAAGCAAAATAGTTGCCTTAGCGGGTGGAGCCACGAAGGCAGTTCGTCAATCACGGAAAGACCTACAAATAGATTCTGCTATTGACGCAGCCATAACGAATCACTTGAATGCAATTCGATCTGGCAACTCCACGAACAGTTGGGAGAAGACTGTAGAGGAGATATCAAGCACACCTAGAACGGGCGATCTTGTACATCATCAAGTAATATCAGATCTTTGGTGGCTAAAAGACGATCATGATCACTATATGAGCATCAAAACAGTGAAACCTAATATAGATCAGACCGTTGCAGCTAAGCAGGATCTTTTAAGACTTTTTCTCGCAGACCAAACCTGTAAAGTGTATTTTGGGCTGTACTACAACCCTTTTGGTGAAGACAGAACTACGTACGCCCACAGTCCGCCCATGAAAATTTTTAACTTCCATACTGACCCAGTTGTTTTAATTGGGCGCGATTATTGGGATACCTTAGGCGGGGCTGGTACGTACGATGTAGTCTTAGAAATAGCGAGGGAAGTAGGAACAGAAACACGGAAAATACTAGAATATTTATATTAATCGTCCGTCAGGAACGTCATGAAGCGTTGCTAGTTTTTATCCTACAACCAAGATAACTGTTTCGCTCTCGCATTTAGCCTCTTGCGAGTCTCCCTCTCCCAGGACACCTCATCAGTATTGTTATACCTTGAAAACTTAAAGCCTATGGGTGCCTTCGATTCTTTACCGTTCATGTGTTCTATTATTTTCTTTGCAATTGCCTCTCCAAGCTTGATTGGAACAGCGTTACCAATCTGTTTGTATTGCTCTAATATAGAGCCATGTATTTGCCAGTCAAGAGGAAACCCTTGTATGACTTTATATTCCTCGACACTAAGAGGTCTATACTCCACAGGATGACACAAATCAGTTGCTGGCATGGCAGGATGTGTAACCAGGGTAGGTGAGGGCTTGTCAAAAGCTAACCTTCTCAAGAATCCAGTCTTGCCGCCACCAAGATAATACGACTTACCCATAGCTTCTTTCTGTATATCCGGAGGTAAATCGCGCCAGTTTTGACCCTCCTTAAGCATTCTGTAATACTTAAGTCGTTTCTCGGGAAACTCAATATGATTATGCGTCACGTCATTTGGCAGCTGATCTAAAGCAGATCGCAGGGTCTCCCATTTAGGCAGTCCGTGCTCACCATTCTCAGAATGAGTAGGAGTCAGGTACCCTACTTTGTCATCTCCATGATAAGCAATCATGACAATACGTTCTCGAACTTGAGGGGCTCCGAAATTGGCAGCGTTATAGAGTTCAAAAGAAACAGTATAGCCGGCTTCACGAAGTCTTCTGAGGATATGTAATAAGGCACCACCTTTTACCGGCTCAAAGCCAGCCTTAACACATTCTTCAAAGGTTAGTTCATCTGAATATGGAAACGAGGATGACAGTAAACCTCTAACATTTTCAATAATTGCATAGGTAGGCAATATCTCGACGATGCGGTCAATAAATGTCAAGAAAACATTGCCTCTGCTATCATCAAAACCTTTCCTGTTTCCTGCAGAGCTAAATGCCTGACAGGGCGGACCACCGACAACCACATCAACTTTTCTATCCTCAGGTACACCGGCAAATTCTAAAATCTTGTCTGAAGTGTACTCTGTTATATCGCCTATAAGGGCGATGTCAGGTTCATTAGCATTTATGGTCATTCGGCAGTATTTATTAAATTCACAGGCCAGTATAGGCTCTATGCCGCCTTTTGAGAGTCCAATGTCGAGCCCCATGGCTCCTGAAAAAAAACTCAAGGCAATTATGTCAGGCAAGTCATCGCTTTTGTTTGGGTGGTCATCAGGTTCTATTGCAATATTTAAAGAGTCAATGTATTTCTCAACTGCATCAGGGTGAATGATCCATTGTTTGCCGACCATTTTAGCCTTCAAATCACCCTTACGCAGGATAGTTCTAATGTGTTGCTCTGACATTTTGAGCTGTTTGGCAACGTCACTTGTTGTNAGCACAGGGTATGCCTCCGCTTTCGCATGCGAATATTTTTATATACCCAAATCATACAGATTAACGGATNAAAAATCAACAGGAGGACTCTTATGGTTAGCGTCAAAACTCATTAAANGAAATACTAATGCCTAACAACAGTCAGATTACGATTAAATCTCTCCTGAGTTTTTAAAATAACTCAAAATATTCGTTGACTAATAAGCAGTCCTACAAAAAGATAAAGACACTGAAAAACTTCAAGAGACAGATGTGCTGTTGTGATCAAAGAGCAAAAGGGAGTACTTTCATTTTCACTTCTTTTTTTGAAATCTCTTAAGCGATTTTTCAATCACACGCTTCGCAGAATCAGCAGAGTGGATCTTCGTAAGCGCCGTCCCCTTACCTTCAAGCTCCTTATAGACGCTGAAAAAGTGCTGCATCTCCGTCAGCATATGTTCAGGAAGGTCTCCCAACTCAGTCCAGCTCCTCATCTGCGGATCGCCGTAGGGAATCGCGATGATCTTCTCATCTTCCTGATTGTCGTCGATCATCGAAAACGCGCCGATCGGATAACATTCGACGAGCGACATCGGAAGCAGGCTTTCTTGTGACAGCACGAGAACGTCGAGCGCGTCGCCGTCATTGGAGAGCGTATGCGGAATGAATCCGTAGTTGGCGGGATAGTGCGTTGATGTATACAGGATACGATCCAGCCTCAACATACCGATCTTTTCGTCGTATTCGTATTTTTGCTTACTTCCGCGCGGAATTTCAATCACCGCATAAAAACGATCTTTTGTGATGCAATCCTTCGGTATATTATCCCAGTAGTACATGTAGTGCCCTCCCGTGCTCATGTCACATTATCTCTCGTTGTCGCTCTTTGCTTTTTCAACGACTATTTTACCATGTATCGTGAATTATTTTACACAAATAAAAGCCAAAACACATCAAGAACTCGTGCCGGCCCAGTTCTTCTTCATAGACACTCTGTTATTGATCGTTCTAATGATAGTGCATACCTGATAAGGTTAACCATTGTTGCGATCGCTCATCATCGTAAAATCTTCGTAATGTAATGGTAAATACGTTCTCATGAAGCTCTTGCGCTTCGTCTCACGTGCGCCGACGCTGAAGAACGCTACGTCAAAGATGATTCTCTCTGTTCAGGTCGAGGGTTGAGAGCGGTAGCTCTCAACAACAGTGATCCGTAGAACACCACTAGGACGGCCAAGGTCCACGCGACACCGTAGACGATCTTGATCGCTACATGAAATGTACTCCACGCATGAATTACTAATGCGCCAAAACCGGACATCAGCGGCAACAGAATGACGATCGTCGCAAAAGACACTTTTACGTAACGGACATTTACTTCCGTTGAGGCAAAGCCCTTTTCACCGTTGTCGTCATCAGGGTCATCTTCTCTTACCTGTATGGCTTTTCTTGCCTGTTTCCCTAAGCTGCTTATGCCGCTACCCACAAAAACCGTAGCTAAACCCCACAATAAGATAACCCATACCAACGAGGTCGCTCCCTTCGTCCACATGACCGTATCCGCATTATATTGATGGGCAAATCCGTAGATGAACCAGGCAGCAAGCGCCCAGCTCAAGAAGCATACCCATTCTATTAGCCAAATGCGTTTTTTTGTTAACGGACTTGAACACACGAGTCTCATAAAATGCTCCGATCTTCTTACTCTCCGAAAAGCGATTCAGTCTTCACGTTATGACCGCACTCTCTTATATTATATCGAGCGGAAGCATAGCGCGACAAGCGCTGTGAGTCAAGCTCTTATTCCCTTATTGCATCTGTAATTAAATTATAGTTCGTGCGGAACGTAACGTGTTTGCCTTCGTGGTTTTAGAGATCCTCGAACTGGCTTTGGTAGAGGATAGCGTANTCGCCTCCTTTTTCAAGAAGTTCGGCATGCGTTCCTCGCTCAGAGATGCCGCCGTCCGACAAGACGAGAATCTCGTCGGCATTGCGGATCGTCGAAAGTCGGTGCGCAATGACAAGCGTCGTGCGGTCGCGCGACAGGACGTCAAGGGCGGCCTGAATGGCACGTTCACTGATATTGTCAAGGGAGCTCGTCGCCTCATCGAGAATCAGAATCGACGGGTTGCGCAGGAAAGCGCGCGCGATCGAGACGCGCTGGCGCTCACCGCCCGAGAATCGGACGCCGCGTTCACCCACGATCGTATCGTATCCTGCAGGCAGCGATTCAATAAACTCGTGTATTTGAGCGTTTTCCGCCGCCTCGCGGATAGCGCTGTCCTCCGCCTCCCAGTCACCATAGCTGATGTTTTCTCGGACAGAACTGTTGAACAGATAGACATCCTGCTGAACGACGGCGATGTTGTCGCGCAGTGAACGAAGCGTGAAGTCGCGAATATCTGTGCCGTCGATGAGAATNCGCCCGCCCGTCACATCGTAAAATCTCGGAATGAGTGAACAGATCGTCGTCTTGCCCACACCGGACGGGCCGACGAGAGCGACAGTCTTGCCGGCTTCAATCGTGAAGGAGAGGTCGGACAGAACCTCGTCACCTCCGTATGAGAACGAGACGCGATCAAACTCGATCGTTCCTTTCAGCGTGCCTGCATCGATAGCGTCCCGCCGGTCAACGACATCGGGTTCCGTGTCGAGAATTTCGACCATCCTGCGAAAACCTGTCATCCCTTTTTGGAACTGCTCATTGAATTGGATGAGTGTTCTGATGGGAACGAGGTACATGTTGATGTAGAGGATAAACGCGAACGCGTCGCCGGGACGGAGCGTCCCCTGGATGACGAAGATGCCGCCCGCGACGAGCGTCACGAGGTAGAGCATGCCTTGGACGAATTGGTTGAGCGTGAAGTACTTGCCCATGAAAAAGTACATGCGCTTCTTGGAATGGTAGAAGGCTTCATTCCCGTGGTGGAACTTCTCCATCTCAATATGCTCGTTCGAAAAAGACTGAACTGTCCGAATGCCGGACAGACTATCTTGGACGATGGCGTTAACCTCCGCGATTTTGCGGCGATTGTCCATGAAGACATCTGTCATTTTCGCGCGATAGCCGAACATCACGAAGACGAGAAGAATCGTGAAAGCGAGGAGAATCATCGATAGGGGGAAGTGTATGCGCGACAAGATAATGAACGACCCGATGATTTTAAAGGCGGATATAAAAATGTTCTCCGGTCCGTGGTGCGCGAGCTCCGTGATGTCGAAAAGGTCGGTTATGATGCGAGAGACCATTTTCCCTGTACTCGCTTTGTCGAAGAAAGAGAACGAGAGCTTCTCCATATGCTGGAACAGATCGCGCCGCATGTCCGTTTCAATGCGAGCGCCGAGAATATGACCCCACGACGAAACGAAATAGAGCGAGCCGGCTTCAACGAGATAGAGGACGAACATCAGGATCGCCAACTTCGTCAGGAGGGGCGCAATGAGCGATTTATCAGGCAAGGTGAACACATCGTTGACGATATAGCGAATCATTGCGGGGAATACGAGTCCCACGCCGCCGTTGACGGCGGCGCAAAACAAATCTGCCGTGAAAAGCCATTTATAAGGTCCGTAATATGAGACGAAACGTCGGATCAATGATTTTCTGTGTTTTTCAGTTGCTTGCATAGACAAGCTAAATTTTACAATGATCTAACCTACAGGACAATCAACATTTGATACGAATTTATGACGAGCTGTCCGGGAAAACCATCGTATTAAGACCGATGGCGGAGTTGAACTCACGTTCGATTGTCCCTTCCGCTGTCCTGATCACGATCTCGCACGTAGCGGATACGCGCGCTTCGCTGAGATGCCCGCCCACGACGGCGCCGGTGATATCGCCGATCGTCATATGCATGTGAAGGTAAGGAACGCCGTCTTTCGTCGTGACGTTCCCGATGAGGCTCGTGATCTCGTATTCACCTTCAAACTCATTCACGATGTACTCCTGCTTCTCAATTGAATAGAGGCCGAGTTTAGCTCGGTCGATGGCGCCGAGACCGCTCAAGGAGCCTAGCGTAATATTCTCTTTTTGGCAAATGTCATTGACGGCTTTGACGATTTCTTCACCGCAGTCAATGCGAATGATGTAGACGTTGCCGGTCTTCATGTAGTTCATATTCGACGTACTCCTTCTCTCATGCAGTAAAATCCGTGGCGGCTCGCACCGACCGTTGTTGCCGTGTCGCAGAGCGCCAACTCTGAACGGCAACAAGCCGCTATAGCAGGCACAAAAATCTACCCAAAACAGAGACTCCCTCGCGAGAGCGCGTTAAAAGCCCCTAACCACGAGCGGAGGCCTTATGGCAAACTCGCCTCGCGCACAGGATTTCACTTAACCTCAAGATACGGACGTTTAAGATTTACTACTCATCAAGAAACGGACGTGCGAGATCGACGAGCGCGCTGGCGCCGAGTCTGCCCGCTCCCATCTCGAGATAGGCGAGCGCATCTTCCAGCGTGCGTATGCCGCCGGAGGCTTTGACCCCGATATGCGGCCCGACATGACCGCGGAGGAGGCGAACATCGTGCGGCGTCGCGCCGCCCGAGGCAAACCCCGTGGACGTTTTGATAAAGTCCGCCTCGCAGTCGGTTACGATCTCACAGAGACGAATCTTCTCGCGGTCGTCGAGCTCCGACGTCTCTATAATGACTTTCAAGATGGCGTCGTCGCAGAGATCTCTGATTTGTTCGATCTCGTCATAAATGAGATCCCAGAGCTCATCCTTGACCCACCCGAGGTTGATCACCATGTCGATCTCGGACGCGCCGCCTTCCAGCGCATCCTCAACTTGATACAGCTTCGAACCGGTCGTTTCATATCCGTTGGGAAAGCCGATCACAGTGCAGACGGGAAATGTCCCTTCAACAAAGTCGACGGCTTCATCGACAAAGGAAGAGGGAATACAGCAGCTTGCACACCCGAACTCTATACCCTCGCTCAGAAGCTTTTTAATCTCGCCGAATGTCGCTGTCGGTCGCAACAGCGTGTGGTCTGTCGCCGCGAGAATTCGTTTTACATCAGTCTTGTTCATTTGCATTGATCCCCTTTGGAATTATTCATATATATTTTTATTATTCTTACTATCTGCTGACGTCGTGTCGCGCCTTCAGAATACACGGAATGGACGTCTTTGTCCTCATATTTATTGTCTTATCCGCACCCCGTGCTGTCAATCAAAGAAATCGCGCATATCACTTAGTACAAAATTGACGGGGGGATATGTGACCGTTCTGCCTTCGCGTGCCGACTGAAAGAGCGAGAGAACGATGGCGAGCGCGTCACGCCCCGCCTCTCCTTGGGCGAGCAGCATACGGTTCGTACCGATCGCGTCGAGCATGTCGCCGTACATAAAGGTGTAGGGGTTGCCGAGACTTCCGGTCACGCCGAACCCTTCGCGTTTTATGCGATTTTTGATAGCGTTGAAAAGCAGCCGCTTCTCATATTTCCTCCCGTCATCGCCGATGACGGAGATCTTCGGGACACCGCCCGCGATGGAAGCTTCTACTGTCCCGCGCTCACAGCGTAGAAAGAACGACGCGCTTTTCACCTCGGGATTCGTGTTTGTCGTGCCTTCGATATAGAGGAGGCGATTCCTGCGGAGCGTCAGCGTGCCGACGGCGAGATCGGCCGCCTCCATATCGTGGCATTGCCGGAGAAGCGTGGCCGTCGCACTGACCGGCTCTGCATCCATCAGCCACGCCATCAAGTCGACGGCGTGGATACTCTGATTCATCAAAGCGCCGCCGTCTCGCTCCCACGTTCCGAACCACGGCGCCTGATCGTAATACGCCTGATCGTGGCCCCAGCGGACGGTCGTTGCCCCATAGAGGATGTTGCCAAACGCGCCGCTGTCGACAAACTCTTTGATTTCACGGACGCCCGGAATATAACGATACTTCATACCGACCGCAAGTTTGCGGTTTCTCTCACGTGCGAGAGCGATCATCGCCTCCGCCTCATTCATATCGAGCGTCAGCGGCTTCTCCACGATCAGATGGGAGTTCGCTTCGAGTGCTTTTGCGGCAAGAGGGAAATGCGTCGTAGGAGGTGTGGCGATGACGGTGAGGTCGACCGGCGCCTTCTCAAGAACATCGTCGATGTTGTCTGAGACGATCGGTCGCTTAAGTCGAGCCGAGCGCGAAACGAGTATGCTTTTGATCGCCTGTTCGTTTTTATCGACAATCGCCGTAAGTTCGACGAATCCGCGCTTTTCGAAAAAATTAATCGCTTTGAGATGATCGGCCGATGCGCGGCCGCAACCGATAAGCGCGATGTTCACGCGTTGACCGGTCTTTTTTCGTCTCTCTGCCACTCGTTTATCCTCTGGTTCTTTCCGGAATCAAGCTTCTTTATTATCGATGCGCTAAATCGATAATCCGGCCCTATACCCGGCTCTGACAGCGTGCATGATCATGCCGGTGTGTGCCGCGTCGCCGAGGAGATAGAGTTCCGGCGTAATATAGGCATCCTTGATCAGCCGATAGAACGCGTTGTCCTGCTCGTTGCCGACGGCGAGGACGACGAGGTCGGTATCGATCGTCCGCATTTTATACTCTTCCTTTATAGGCTTTGCCAGAGGATTCGGCACATTCTCGGGGAGAACGGGATTCCAAGTATTGTAAGGGTCGGGCACAGTCGGTGATTCATTGACGTTCACTGCCACGCTGCCGTCTTCGATTTTTTCCAATTTGGCGCAGTTCATAAGCGTCACGCCGTGCTTTTCAAGCTCATGGATCAGGTGCGTGCGATTCGCCGTGCAGATGTGTGGCATCAAGGTTGGAAGCATCTCAAGGACGGTCACTTTGAGGCCGTATTCCGCGGCGAGCATCAGGGCAACTTCGCAGCCGACCGTTCCGCCGCCGACAACAACGACCTTCTCTTTGCCGTCGAGCAGCGAAACATCCCGCAGAAGAGTTCGGGCGAACACGGCTTTGTCGACACCTTCAACCGCGGGAGCTTTTTCCCGGCTACCCGTCGCGCAGACGATCGCGTCGTACTTGCCGTCCTCCAACATGGCGAGCGTCGCTTCCGTGCCGAGCATCAGTTTGAAATCGCGGTTGTCGCCGGCGCGTTGGGCGACCGTATGTTCCATCCACTCGAGATAGTTTTTAACGTCGCGTTTAAAGGCTGGGATGGCAGCAAGACGCACCATACCGCCGACACCTTCCTGCTCGTCGACTAGGTGTACTTCATGGCCGCGATCGAGCGCCGCCATCGCACATTCAAATCCGGCAGGTCCGGCCCCCACGACGGCCACTTTTTTTCTGACCGGGGCAGGGAGCGGTTTCTCGGGCAGGATTGACTCGTACGAAGTTCTGGGGTTGACGGCACAACTCGGGTGACCGCCTTCGACAAATTCGTTGATGCACGCCTCCTGACATCCGATGCAGGGACGAATCTCGTTGATCTTACCGGCATACGCTTTCTTCGGCCACATCGGATCGGCAAGCAGCGGACGCCCGAGCATGACCATGTCGCACATTTCATCGGCGATCGCCTTCTCCGCGAGATCGGGGTACCCGAGCTTACCAACGGCGACGATCGGGACGGGAAGTCCTTTATTCGACACGATTTCGTTCTCGGCAAAGTGCTCCTTGACGAGTTTGGCGACATCCAGAAAAACACCCGGCTTCATCGTCGTCGGCGGATGGGGAAGCCACCAGTTGTCGTAGCATCCGAGATCGACATCGAAC
>JGI24707J26582_10003473_pt1 | contig 11303 bp, 15 predicted proteins | sample BioPla1DNA1_FD_26582 | JGI IMG/M metagenome (IMG submission 26582) | reverse complement strand
CACTACCAGCTTGGGTAAATCTAAAGATATTATCTATAAATAATAATACGTCCTGACCCTCTTGATCTCTAAAATATTCTGCCATAGTCAGTCCTGTAAGTCCTACTCTCATTCTAGCTCCTGGTGGTTCGTTCATTTGTCCATATACTAATGTGGTCTTATCAATAACTCCGGACTCTATCATTTCATAGTAAAGGTCATTACCTTCTCTGGTTCTTTCTCCAACACCTGCAAATACTGAAAGACCACCATGTTCTTTGGCAATATTATTGATAAGTTCCATAATTAATACGGTTTTACCTACACCAGCACCACCAAATAGACCAATTTTTCCACCCTTTGAATATGGTGCAATCAAGTCTACAACTTTAATTCCTGTTTCAAGGATTTCTGTTGTTGTTTCTTGCTCTTCAAAACTTGGGGCAGCACGATGTATAGGCGCATGGAATTCAGAAACAACAGCTTCCTTTTCATCCACCACTTCTCCTAATACGTTAAATATTCTTCCTAATGTAGCTTTTCCTACTGGCACAGTAATAGGTGCCCCTGTATCAAGGGCATCCATTCCCCTCATCAAGCCATCGGTAGAGTTCATAGCAACACATCTTACCGTATCATCTCCAGTATGCTGTGCTACTTCTACAGTAACTTTCTGATCTTTCCCTTCAATGACGATGGCATTTAATAAAGCTGGCAGGTGCTCACTGCTGAATCTTATATCTACAACTGGGCCGATTACCTGTACCAGTTTACCTACATTCCCTTCAGCCATTATTTTACCTCCTTTGTCGCCTGCGGCGGAATTCAAAATTCATCTTTCCATTTTATTAATTCAGTGCCTCCGCTCCTCCAACAATTTCTGCAATTTCCTGTGTAATAGAGGCTTGACGGGCACGGTTAAATTCTAATTCTAGATCACTAATCATTTCCGTTGCATTATCCGTTGCACTTTCCATGGCAACTCTCCTAGCACCCTGTTCACTGACAGAGGACTCGACTAATGCACCATAAATCATACTATCTATATACTTAGGTATTAAATAGTTTAATACTGCCTCGGGAGAAGGTTCATATTCCATAAGACCTATAGCTTCTTTTGTAGTTTTTTCTTCTCCTGTAGTAGATGCAATTGGCAGAAGTTTTATTATTTTAGGTTTATGATTGATGGTACTGACAAACTCTGTATAAACTAAATATATCTCGTCCACCAGTTCTTGTCTATATAACTCGATTACCAATCGACCAATATTTTGGGCATCAGAAAAATGTGGGTCTTCTGATATATGGGTAAACTCCCCATCTAAATTATAAGCCCTTTTTCTAAAAAAATCCCTTCCTTTTTGCCCAATGGTGATCACCGACACTTTTTCCTTTGTATCCATATGATTTGCAGCTGCTCTAATGACATTGGCATTATAACCACCTGCTAAACCCCTGTCAGCAGAAATTACAATATAGCCTGTATTTTTTATTTCTCTAGGTTTTAAAAATTCATGTTGTATGCCTCTAGTAGATGAAATAATTTCTTCAACAGTTTTGCCAATGGTATTAAAATAAGGTCGGGTTTTTTGTAGTTTTTCCCTAGCTTTTCTTAATTTTGCTGAGGAAACCAATTCCATTGCCTTTGTAATCTGCTTGGTACTGTTCACGCTTTTAATACGCCTTTTTATATCCTGCATTCCTAGTCCAGCCAATGTGTCACCTCCCGACTACTGAGCTTTAAACTGTTTGATAAATTCCTCTAGGGCAGTCTTTAGTTTTTCTTCAGCTTTGCCCTCAAGTTTTCCAGTTTCTCTAATACCTTTACCTATCTCAGCATACTGTGTATTGACAAATTTTAGGAATNCTTCTTCAAATTTACCTACTTCATTGGTTTCTATTTCNGATAGATATTTATTGGTTACAGCATAAATCATCATAACTTGATTTTCTACTGGTACAGGACGATATTGAGGTTGTTTTAGAACTTCAACAATTCTTTCCCCCTGTGATAATCTATCTTGTGTTTCTTTATCTAATTCTGATCCGAACTGAGCAAAAGCTGCTAGCTCCCTATATTGTGCCAATTCTAGACGCAGTTGTCCTGCTACTTTTTTCATGGCTTTGATTTGTGCACTTCCTCCAACCCTTGATACTGAAAGACCAGCATTTACCGCTGGACGAACCCCAGAGTGGAATAATTCTGATTCCAAGAAAATCTGTCCATCAGTAATAGATATAACATTGGTAGGAATATAGGCAGAAACGTCCCCTGCTTGAGTTTCAATAATAGGTAGGGCAGTTAAAGAACCACCACCTCTTTCATCACTTAGCTTTGCAGCTCTTTCCAAGAGTCTACTATGAAGATAGAAAACATCCCCAGGGTAAGCTTCACGTCCTGGTGGTCTTCTAAGTAATAGTGACATAGCACGATAAGCCACAGCATGTTTAGATAAATCATCATAAATTACTAAAACATGTTTACCTTCTTCCATAAATTCTTCACCCATGGAACAACCAGCATATGGAGCTATGTATTGAAGTGGTGCCAGCTCACTGGCAGTAGCCGATACAATTATGGTATAATCCATAGCACCATTTCTCTCCAACATATCTTGGATTTGAGCTACAGTAGATTTTTTCTGTCCGATAGCTACATATATACAAATAACATCTGTATCTTTTTGATTTATAATGGTATCAACGGCAATAGCTGTTTTCCCCGTTTGTCTATCACCGATAATAAGTTCCCTTTGTCCTCTACCAATTGGGATCATAGAGTCAATGGCTTTTATTCCTGTTTGTAATGGCTCATGAACGGATTTTCTGGCAATAATTCCTGGTGCAATCCTTTCAATTTCCCTATATTTATTGGCATTGATAGGTCCTTTACCATCTATAGGTTGGCCTAGGGAGTTTACAACACGACCTAAAAGGGCTTCCCCAACAGGTACCTCAACAATTCTTTCTGTTCTCTTTACGATATCTCCCTCTTTGATATTTTCATCTGAACCCAGAAGTACGCAACCAACATTATCTTCCTCTAGGTTTAATGTCATACCATATACCTCTCCTGGGAATTCTAAGAGTTCTCCAGCCATACATTTTTCTAGGCCATGAATTCTGGCTATCCCATCACCAACCTGAATAACAGTACCAACATCTTTCATCTCTAATTTGTTTTCATATCTCTTAATCTGCTCTTTTATTACAGAGCTAATCTCTCCAGGTTTGAGATTCATCTGATATCACCCCTATTCTTATACTAATACTTGCGACAGTTCTTCTTCCATTCTTGCAAGTCGATTTTTAATAGTACCATCAATCACTTTATCACCAATCTTTACTAGTACCCCGCCGATAATTTCAGGGTCTACCTGGTTTTGTAATTGAATGTTTTTTCCTGAGGACATTGATAGATTTACTTGTAGTTTTAGTAGATCTTCTTTATTCATAGGTATAGCAGTGATAGCCATAGCCTCCACCTTATTTTTAGCAGTATCTACTAATGTTCTATATTCCTTAATAATATCCTCTATGTAATCTTCTCTGCCCTTATCTATAATTATTCGTAAGAAGTTATAAACCTCTTGGCTTAATTTATCCTTAAAAATAGCCGTAAGTACATCCTTTTTTTCTAAGATTGTAATTAAAGGACTTTTAAACAATTGATATAATTGAGGTTCTTCTTCGAGACAAGCTAATACAAAGTCCAGCTCTTCCCTAACCTTTTCATAGTTTTTTTCTTCAAAGGCAACATCAAAAAGAGCACTTGCATATCTTTTGGATACTAATTCTGCCATTTTTGTTCCCCTGCCTTATCGATAAATTGCTGGATCATTTGTTGATGTGTTTGTGGATTCAAATCCTTTTCTATGACTTTTCCAGCTGCTAATAATGCTAAAGTAGATATTTCACCCTTTAGTTCATTCATCATTTTTTGTTTCTCTCTATCAATTTCAACTCTAGCTTTTTCTAATATTTTCTTTGCCTCTTGATCTGCAGCTGTTAATATTTCTTCACTTCTAAGTTCTGCATTACGAGTAGCTTCTGCAACAATTTGATTTCTTTCTTTTTTAATTTCTTTCATTTTTTCTTCATATTCAGCTTTTAATNTATCNGATTCTTTATTTTTAAGCTCAGCTTCTTCAATAGCACTTTCTATGCCCTGTGTACGTTTATCCATAAATTCNGTAACTGGNTTAAACAGAAGATGCTTNAATGCTATAAAAAGTATCAAAGTATTTGCAATTTGCATAAAAAAAGCTATATTAAACTCTACTAATCCCAGCATTCTTATGCCTCCTTTCTATGGCTTTAAAAAGGGAGAATTCTTCCATCTCCCTGATTCCTANAATAGGCCAATTAGTGGGTTAGCAAATAATAGAATTANTGCAATAATTAATGAATAAATACCTGTTGTCTCTGCAACAGCCTGACCAAGTAACATGGTTTTAATAATATCTCCCTGTGCCTCTGGTTGTCTACCTACTGCCTCTGCTCCTTTACCTGCTGCATGTCCTTGTCCTACTCCAGGTCCTATACCTGCGATCATTGCTAAACCTGCTCCAATAGCTGATGCTGCTAATACTAATGCTCTACCTGTAATTTGTTCCATAACATAATTCCTCCTTGTTTTCCTTTTAATTTATTATTTTTATATGTTTATATATTTATTATATATCTTGTATCTTGGCAAAATATTTTGAAATTTTTTTAACTAATATAAAAGATATGTCTTGTGTTCAGACTTTTAATCCATAGCATTTGAAATAAATACCATAGAAAGCATTACAAATATAAATGATTGTAGCACTCCAGAGAACATATCAAAATAAAGATGAAAAACTACTGGAATAGCTAATTGAAATATAGGTATAGAATTCAAACCTATCATTGCACTAAATGATGCTAAGGCACCATACATCAATGACATAATAATCACTCCCCCTACTATGTTCCCAAATAAACGGAAACCAAGGGATATAGGTGTAGCTAAATCTCCCAATACATTAATTGGAAATAAAAATGGAAATGGTTCAAAGTATCCTTTGAAATAAGATATTATTCCACTAGATTTAATTGAGTTATAATGAATTATTACAAAAGTCAGTATCGATAGGGCAAAAGTAGTATTTACATCTGCTGTAGGTGGTCTCAACCCTAAAAAGCCTATTAGATTTGCTACCACTAAAAAAATAAATATTGTTCCCATATATGGTGCAAAAACTTTTTTGTCTTCACCCATAGTTTGGTTTACAAAGTTATTTAAAGTTTCTACAAGTGCTTCTACTACATTTTGTACTCCTTTTGGAATTTTTTCAAAATTTCTGGTAACAAGTATTGAAAATCCAATTAATACCGCCATGATAATCCATGTTATAACTACAGTTTCTGGAACATCTATTTGTCCAATACTGAATATAATTCGTGGTCCAAAACCTTCCATGCTCTTCCTCCTTTCTTTATTTTATTTTTTGAATTATGATTTACTAAATACTGCTTTTTGAAAAACAACAAATCTTAATGACATTATGCCAATAATTGTGCCTATTATATTTATATAATTCGCTTTAAGCGATATATAAATCACTATGCCTAATATAAAGTATCTAACCATATATCTGGAAGTTACATACACTTGGGCTTTATAAGGTGCAAACCTGACTGCTTTTTCTAATGTAATAGCAGCTAATCTAAAATTTAATATGGATATGGATGCACCTAAAACTAGACCATTTAAAAAAAATCTTGGCTGATCTAATATAATCCAGCTAATTAATCCAATAATGATATTTGTAATGAGAACACCTTTTGCAATTTTTATCTGTGTATCCCAAGTGAGCCCCATCCCATCACATCCTCCATTATTTTTTAGTATCTTTTGTAGCAATCTTAAAGATATTCATAAATCCTGCAATAACCCCCATTATAATAAAAACAAATAAAAATATGGGTTGTGTATTAAATTTATTGTCTATCAATTTGCCTAAATATAAACCCATAATAATTGGTGTTATCATAGCAATGCCAATTTGACTTATAAGGGCAAGGTTTTCTAGGGGATGACCTTTTTTTCTCTTTTTTGCCATTTTTTCACTCCATATGTAAGGTTATATGTCCCACTTATACGTGCTTGGTTGTCAATAATCATTATATCACAATGTTTTCACTGTACAAGATAATATACTGGTAGTTTTCAAAATATTTTAACTATATTAAGTCAACCAACATCTCCATCCAGAATATTATTCTATATGCAGGGGGCAAAATCCTTCTCAGTATTGATATTATTTTAACATTATATTTTTTACTACTTTTCTAAATTGTAATAAATATATTAAACCTTATATTTTAAAGGCCTCTGGCCTATCATCAGTTATTTTAAAATGATATTTTAATGCATCAACAATCCTTTCACAAGCCCTTCCATCTCCGTAGGGGTTAGTAGCATTAGCCATTTGGGAATAGGATTTTGGATTAGATAATAATTCCTCTACCTCTTTTATTATTTTATCTCTATCTACTCCTACTATTTTTACTGTACCTGCTCCAACTGCCTCTGGTCTTTCTGTTTCTTCTCTTAGAACTAGAATTGGTTTGCCTAGGGCAGGAGCTTCTTCTTGAATTCCCCCAGAGTCTGTTAGAATTAAATGAGCTTTATTTAAAAGGTTTACAAATGGTTCATAGTCCAATGGCTCTATTAAGTGTACCCCCTCCATATTACCCATAATGTCCTTAGCCAATTCTCGAATTTTAGGATTTAGGTGTACAGGAAAAATTATTTCAACATCTTTATGCCTTTCTTTGATATCAACCACTGCTTTGAAAATGTTTTCCATAGGCTCTCCCCAGTTTTCTCTCCTATGGCAGGTCATTACAATAACCTTTTTATTTCTATAATCGATTCCATTTAATAGAGGGTTGTCAAATACATACTCTTCCTTTACTACCTGGAGTAGAGCATCAATAACCGTATTACCTGTAATAAATATCTTTTCTGATGTAATATTCTCTTTTATTAAATTATCATAGTTGCCCGTAGTAGGTGCAAAATACAAACTAGCTAAGTTAGTGGTAAGTTTTCTATTCATTTCCTCAGGATATGGTGAATAGATGTTGCCACTTCGTAGTCCTGCCTCCACATGTCCCACTGGTATCTGCTGGTAAAAAGCTGCCAAAGCTCCAACAAAAGTGGTGCTGGTATCACCATGGACTAATACAATATCCGGTTTGACTTCTTGTAGGATGTTTTCCATACCCTTTAATACTTTTACAGTAATATCTGATATGCTTTGACCATGTTCCATAATATCCAGATCATAGTCTGCCTTTAATTCAAATAAATCTAATACCATATCTAGCATCTGTCTATGCTGTGCTGTAACGCATAAAACAGAATCTATTTCCTCAGTTTCCTGTAGTTTTTTCACCAATGGAGCCATTTTAATTGCCTCTGGACGGGTACCAAATATAGACATAACCTTTAATTTGTTCACGTTTTTCTTCCTCTCTTTAATAGCGCTTTTGTACTACATTCTATAATATTCTACCCAAAATATCAATTCGACATGAAAATGCAAATTCCTTTAATTTTTCAAAAATTTCCTTATTAAAGTTTTGAAAAAATTTACATGGGTATATATTTTATATATGAGATAAAAATAACCTGCTTATATATTGATTCCTTCCTTGTATTAACAAGGGTATATAAAAAACCTTTATCAAATGATAAAGGTTTGCATATTTATATCTATGAATTAACTTTTTCTTCTTGTGGATTTTTCATCAATCCAATTTTATGGACTCCTGCAAAAATTCCTAGTAATACAATGGCTATTACTAAATAGCCCATTTTTCTATTAGTATCGGATATAACAATAGCACTAGCACCTAATAACATACTGATCAGATATAGGACTAAAACCGTTTGTTTCTGACTTAATCCCCGCTCCAATAGTCTATGATGTAGATGACCCTTGTCCGCCTCCATAATAGGTTTTTTATTAATAAATCTTCTAATAATAGCAAAGGTCGTATCAAAAATAGGTACTCCTAGAGCTAATACTGGAATGGCAACTGCTATGGTAGTAGCTGTCTTGATTACACCTTCTATAGAAATAGTTGCTAAAATAAATCCCACTAATAAGGATCCTGTATCTCCCATAAATATTGTGGCAGGATTAAAATTATGGGGTAAAAATCCTAATAAAGATCCTGCTAAAATCATCAATAAAATCATTACCTCAGTTTGTCCATTAATATGAGCTACAAAAGCCAAAGATAGTGCGGCTATGGAGGATACCCCTGCTGCCAGACCATCTAAGCCATCTATCAGGTTTACAGTATTAGTAATGCCTACAATCCAGAATACAGTAGCAGGTATGGTCAATCCCTTTAATTCAATCCATGCTTCCTTATGAAGAATATTGGTTACAAACTCAATCCTAACACCACTATATACTACAACTAATGCTGCTATGATTTGACCTAATAGTTTATACTTGGCAGATATCTGCTTGGCATCATCTATAATACCTAATCCAACAATTATAGTAGCACCAATTAAAATTCCAATTAATTCTTTGTTAATAGTTAGAACACCCTTACCTAGGATTAACATTAATATAATAGTAGTTAAAAAGGCAATATAAATAGCTAATCCACCTAATCTAGGAATTGGTACTTTATGTACCCTTCTATTATCTTTAGGTACATCAATAGCTCCTATTTTATAAGCCACCTTTTTTGCATAGGGTGTCAATGTGTAGGCTATAATTATCGCTATAAAGAATGCCATAATATAATTATACATTTTTTCACTCCATTCCTTAGCTTCCTAGTTCTCACTGTATTTTTCTATTATTATTCCTGAGTCTCTTAGCATTTGTTCCGATAGNTNNTCGGGATAATCCCCTTTGTATATTAATTTTTTTATTCCTGCATTAATCATCATTTTTGTACATATAATACAGGGCTTATGGGTTACATAAATGGTACTGCCATTAATACTTACTCCATGAAGAGCCGCTTGTATAATAGCATTTTGTTCCGCATGTAATCCTCTACAGAGTTCATGTCTTTCTCCTGAGGGTACATTTAGTTGTTGTCTTAGACAGCCTGTTTCTTCACAATGGGTAATTCCACTGGGAGCTCCATTATAGCCGCTGGCTAAAATCCTTTGATTCTTTACTATAACTGCCCCTACCTGTCTTCGCATACAAGTAGATCTCTTCTTAGCAACCTCTGCCATTTCCATATAATATTTATCCCAAGAGGGTCTTGTTTTTTCCATCTTTTACTCCCCAAATTATATATTCTCTTTCTCAACTCTATATTATAATACTTTTTTTGTATAAGGGCAAGTGGGGGGATTTTNTCTTTGTATACCTTATAGTTTAGACGTTTATTTTCAAATTTTGTTTCAATTTCTTGTATGTATTAATTTTTCCCACAAAAAAGACAGGTTCTTTACCTGCCTTTTCAAAATAAGTCCACGGGTGACCCAAGGGTCTACCCCTCATTCACTTGTCCTATTTAGTACCAAATAATCTATCTCCTGCATCTCCTAAGCCTGGAACTATATAAGCATTTTCATTTAATCTTTCATCAATAGAAGCTACATATATATCTACATCATTATGTTCTTTTTGTATGGTTGCTATTCCCTCTGCAGAGGCAATCAAGCATACCAGTTTTATATTACTAACACCTTTATTCTTTAAAAACTGGATAGCTGCACTGGCAGAGCCTCCAGTAGCTAACATTGGATCTAATACAATTAGTTCCCTTTCTTCCACATCTGTAGGCAGTTTACAGTAATATTCTACAGGTTTTAAAGTTTCAGGATCACGATATAGGCCTACATGACCTACCTTTGCAGCTGGTATTAGTTCTAATATACCTTCTACCATACCTAAACCTGCCCTTAAAATTGGTATAATACCTAATTTTTTGCCGGAAATCACTTTAGATTTCGTCTTGCAAATAGGAGTTTCTATCTCTATTTCTTCTAATGACAAGTCCCTAGTTACTTCGTAAGCCATTAGTAAAGATACTTCTTTTACTAATTCCCTAAACGCCTTAGGACCCGTATTTTTATCTCTTATAAAAGTTATTTTATGTTGAATCAAAGGATGATCCGTTATTATTACTCTGCCCATAATTTGCCTCCTCCATAATATGTAATAGTCTTGTTATTATTTATTATATTTTTTCTCTAGACTACTAATTTTATCAATTCTTTTTTGATGTCTTTCACCTTGAAACTCTGTACCTAGCCATATATTCACAATCTCCAATGCTAATCCTGTACCCAATACCCTTGCTCCCAGGGCTAGGACATTGGCATCATTGTGTTCTCTGGTAGCTCTTGCGGAAAAACAGTCTCCTACCAAGGCACAACGAATNNCAGGTATTTTGTTGGCCGCAATGGATATGCCAATACCTGTACCACAAATCACGATACCCCTTTCAAAATCTCCCTTTGCTACTGCCTCTCCAACAGCCTCAGCAAAATCAGGATAGTCGCAGGATTCTTCTGAATGAGTACCAAAATCTTTTACCTGAATACCTTTTTTTTTCAATTCTTCCTTTATACTTTCTTTTAAACTATATCCACCATGGTCGCTTCCTATGGCAATCTTCATCATTATCCCTCCAATTGCAGTCAGATATAATCAATTCTTAAATTATGCCCAACTTGTATAGTATTCTCTATAATTTGAAAATCTCCTCTAATTATTTCTGTATTCTCACCAAAACTTTTTTTAATGCTTTCATAATCTCATTAGCTGATTTTCTATAAACCTCTACCGATTGACCAAAAGGATCAGAAATATTTACATCTTCTATAGTATCACCAGCATTAGCATATTCCTTTAAAGTAAATACTTTGTCCTGTACATGAGGTGCTATTTGTAATATGGCTAATTTATGATGCATAGTCATGGTTAGGATAAGATCCGCCTCTTGAAGTAAATCCTTCGTCAAAATCCTTGCCCTATGTTCCCTTAGGGATAGGCCTAATCCCTCTACCACCTCTATAGCTTGATCAGCAGCTGTATCCCCAGGGTTAGCATAAATACCAGCGGACATGACCTTGATATTTGCCAATTCTTCTCCTGATTTCTGTAATAAATCTTTAAACAAAACCTCTGCCATACTGCTACGACAAGTATTGCCAGTACATACAAATAATATTGTTTCCACAAATTATTCCCCCTCTATTATCCTATATCCTGCCGCCTTTGTTAAACGATTCATAATGGCTTGTCCTATATCCACTTCCTCCACTGCCTCTGATAGTATAATATCTACTGTAG
>JGI24707J26582_10003469_pt1 | contig 11314 bp, 9 predicted proteins | sample BioPla1DNA1_FD_26582 | JGI IMG/M metagenome (IMG submission 26582) | reverse complement strand
AAAAAACACTTGCAACGCATGAGAATATTTGTTATACTATATTTTAGAACATTATGACTGAGAGAGTATGTAATCAGTATCGCCTGTTCAAAGAGAGGATAGTCATGGCTGGGAGTTATCCACAGGCTTTTTTACAGAAGTTCACTCACGAGTGGTGGCGCCGAACGATTTTTTCTTGTAAGTGCCAACGTTGTGCCTGCGTTAAAGGCTGGGGAATCGCACCAATAATGCCGTTCCTTTTATTAATGGGTGGTTTATAAACGAATATGATTCGTCGGAATTGACACCGTCGAAATATACTTCGTCCCGATACGGGGCGGAGTTTTTTGTTTTAAAGAAAAGGAGGAGCATATGAAAATTGTGCAGATTTTAACTAGGGGAGCTACCTTTACTGTTGGATTGTTTTTACTAGCAAATTTTTTCTACACAATGCCTGAAGTGCGGTCTAAAATAAAATTTCTGCAACTTATTATAGCGATAATTTTCATATCATATGCAGTGTTCCATAGAGCAATTCTAGAATTATCGGAAAAGGGGATCCTGCGCTATATCCGCCATTTAGGCTATCTTGGAGTTTTTGCGATGCTGCTAATTTGCACTGTAATTTTCGCAATTGGCAGAGTGAATACAACGCAGTTCGATGAAGATGCTGTAATTGTGCTGGGCGGCGGTTTCCTAGATGGGGAGATTTCACCCTCAGCAATAAGGCGGCTTGATAAGGCAGTGCAGTATTATGATAGGAATAGCGATGCAATTTTCGTGCTTTCCGGTGGTAAAACGCAGTGGCAGCCCATTGCCGAAGGGTATGTAATGCGTGATTACTTGCTTGAACGGGGCATTCCCGAAGTGCAAATTTTAGTTGAAGATAGTGCCATGAATACTAGCGAAAACATTGCAAAATCTAAAGAAATACTTGATGAGCATTTCACGGATGATTATATAGTTTGTATAATCACTAGCGATTATCACGGATATAGGTCGATAGGACTGTCGGAAGATAGCGGAATAGATGGAGCAAAGCGCTATCTTGCTAGAACGCCGGACAGGCTAATACCACCAGCTTATTTGCGGGAATTATGTGCAGTAATTAAATTTTGGATATTAAGATGAGTGTGAACACATCATTTGAATTTTATAATCAGGTTGAAAGGATAGATTTATATGAGAAGTCAATTAGAGCAGATTAGGGAACAAGCGACAAAAGAATTGGCGCAAACTTCCGATATTAAAGAGCTTGATAATCTTCGAGTTCGCTATGTGGGGAAAAAGGGCGAACTCACGGCAATTTTAAAACAAATGGGCAAGCTATCAGCAGAGGAGCGCCCCGTAATTGGTCAACTTGCAAATGAAGTTAGAAACAGCATTGATAAAGCTATTTCCGATAGGCTTGGCGAATTAAAGGCGGAGGCTACCGAAAAACAACTCATTAGTGAAGCAATCGATGTGACAATGCCGGGCAAGAAACCAGCTATCGGAAATAAACATCCACTAACTACTGTAATGGAAGAAATCGAGGAGATATTCACCGGCATGGGATTCGATATTGCGGAGGGGCCGGAGGTTGAATATGATTATTATAACTTTGAGGCATTGAATATACCAAAAAATCACCCAGCACGGGATACGCAGGATACATTCTATATTACAGAAAATATTCTACTCAGAACGCAAACTTCACCTGTTCAAATTCGGGTAATGGAAAATCAGGAGCCACCAATACGTATAATTGCACCGGGCAGGGTATATCGTTCCGACAGTGTCGATGCGACGCATTCGCCTGTGTTTCATCAGATAGAGGGATTAGTCGTTGATAAGGGCATTACAATGGCGGATTTAAAAGGCACATTAGAAATTCTAGCGAAAAGGCTCTATGGCGATGATGTTAAGGTAAGATTTAGGCCGCACCACTTCCCATTTACTGAGCCATCTGCTGAAATGGATGCAATGTGCTTCTCCTGCCATGGTGAGGGTTGCCGACTATGTAAAGGTGAGGGTTGGATCGAGATACTAGGATGCGGCATGGTACATCCAAAGGTGCTTGAAAATTGTGCCATTGATGCTACCCAGTATTCGGGATTCGCATTCGGACTTGGGCTTGAAAGAGTTGCAATGCGCCGCTATAACATCGACGATTTGAGATTATTTTATGAAAATGATTTGAGATTTTTAAAACAATTCTAGGAAAGGAGAACGAAAATGAACTTATCTATGAAATGGCTTAGCGAATATATTGATATAAATGCCCCAATTCGGGAATTCGTGCATGAAATGACTATGTCCGGCTCAAAAGTTGAGGGTTATGAAATCGAGGGTGAAGGCATTGAGAATGTAGTCGTGGGGGAGGTTCTTTCAATAGAAAGAGTGCCCGATTCGGACAGGCTTGTTCAGTGCATGATTAATGTAGGCAATGCTGAACCGATCCAGATTGTGACGGGTGCCGATAATGTGAATGTTGGAGATCTAGTACCAGTCGCACTTGATGGATCGACCTTGCCGGGCGGTAAAAAGATAAAACGAGGCAAATTAAGAGGGGTCATGAGTTATGGAATGCTATGCTCACTAGATGAACTAGGATTAACTATTAATGACTTCCCATATGCAATTGAAGATGGAATATTTATATTAAGTGACGATCCAGAATTGAAAAGCAGCATTCAAATTGGGCAGGATATTAGGCAAGCTATTGGATTTGATGACGTCAAAGTCGAATTCGAAATTACATCCAACCGGCCGGATTGTCTATCGGTATTAGGATTAGCGAGGGAGGCATCGGCAACATTCGATACTCCTTTGAATGTGCATGCGCCCAAAGTATCGGGATCGGGCGGCGATGTAAATTCACATCTTGAAGTGGAAGTTGAGAATAAAGAATTATGCCCACGATATATAGCAAAAGTAGTTAAGAATGTGAAAATAGCGTCATCACCAATATGGATGAGGGAAAGACTGCGTGCGAGCGGTGTTCGCCCCATAAATAACCTTGTCGATATTACAAACTATGTAATGCTTGAATATGGTCAGCCTTTACACGCATTTGATTCAAGATATGTTGACGGTGCAAAAATTATCGTCAGGAATGCAAGACAAGGCGAGAAGATAATGACCCTTGACGGAGCGGAAAGAGAACTATCATCGGATATGTTAGTTATAGCCGATGAGAATAAGCCAATCGCCGTTGCAGGTGTAATGGGCGGCGAATTCAGCGGCGTTATGGAAGATACAACTACTGTAATATTCGAGAGTGCAAGTTTCAACGGCGCTTCTGTAAGAAATACGGCAAAGAGGTTAGGGATGCGTACCGACGCATCAGCACGATACGAAAAAGGTATTGATTCGTGCACTACCTTACCAGCGATTTTACGTGCGTGCGAATTGATAGAAATGCTAGGAGCGGGCGAAGTTGTCGACGGCACAATTGACAGGGATTCTTCCGACAAGACGCAAAAACGGATTCCACTAGATTCTAATTTTATAAATTCATTTCTTGGTATAAAAATTTCCGAACAGGAGATGATAGATATACTAAAGAAACTAGACTTTGAATTCAGTGATGGCGATATCATCGTGCCCCGAGTCCGCATTGATGTAGAGAGTGATGCGGATCTTGCCGAGGAGATAGCAAGAATATATGGATATGATAATATTCCGACAACACAGCCACGGGGACTTGCAGAGGCAAAACTGACTGACGAGCAAAAATATAAGAAGAAGTTATCAAGCATTATGCTTGGATTTGGCTATAATGAAATTATCACTTATAGCTTTATGAGTCCAAAAGCATATGATAAGATTAATTTACCCGCAGATAGCGAATTACGCAGCTCCGTTAAAATTTCTAATCCACTAGGCGAGGATACAAGCGTGATGCGCACAACGACAATTGCATCAATGCTTGAAATTTTGTCGAGAAATTATAATAATCGCAATAAGAATGTAAAGTTATTCGAACTAGCTACTCTATATATTCCAAATGAGGATAAAAGCAAATTACCCGATGAAAGGGCGCAGCTAACAATAGGAATTTATGAGGAGAATGCTGACTTCTTCACCCTTAAAGGTGTTATAGAATCTGCATTAGGTGGAATGGGAATTGCAGAATGCGATTTTGCTAGTTGCACCGACAATCCGACATTCCATACGGGTAGATGCGCTATCATAGAGATAGATGGCAAAGAGATCGGCGCATTCGGTGAGGTACACCCGACTGTACTTGAAAATTATGATATTGGTACGAAAGTTTATGTTGCCCAGCTTGATATAGGGTCAATGATGGAATTCTCAGTGGCAGAAAAGACATACCAACCATTGCCGAAATTCCCTGCTGTTACTCGTGATTTAAGCTTAATTTGCGATGATGAAATCCCAGTTGCAAGTATCGAAAAAGCAATTAAAAAAGGAGCAGGCAATCTTCTTGAAAATATAGAGCTATTCGACTTATATAAAGGCGCTCAAATTGAAAAAGGCAAAAAAAGTGTATCGTATTCTTTAACTCTTAGGTCGCACGATTCGACATTAACCGACGATAGAGCGGATAAAGCTGTAAAATTAGTGTTAAGAGAGTTGGGAAATATAGGTATAACGATTAGAGTTTAGCATTTAAAATTGATTTTTTGGCATTAATACACTTGTTATATTGTCCGTAATAGTATATAATATAAGTATATTAGTTATTTGACAAATGAGGGAGGCGTATAAAATGCATGAAAAGACAATGACATTTTCAGTTCATGAAGATAAGGAATGTGAAATGAAAAGAACATTGACTATTATTTATGATGCGTTGAAGGAAAAAGGATACAATCCCATTAATCAGCTTGTAGGTTATATTTTATCGGAGGATCCGACCTACATAACAACGTACAATAACGCAAGGAGTTTAATACGTCATATAGACAGAGATGAGCTATTACAAGTGCTTGTCAAAAATTATTTAAACGATTGATTCTATCGGATACATCATTTTAAGTAGCAAAATATAAGAATTACATTAACCTCATGACAAAAAAGTCATGAGGTTAATTTTTTCCAGAATAAACAGGGAACAATTGAGCAAAATATATTTGTATAACAAAGATTGTTGCTTCAAATTTATACCTAGATGAAGCTAAGCAGATCTGATTTAAAGAGCTTTGTTATGATATTAGTAAATATGGCAACTAATTAGGAGGAAAAAATGAAGATTAAATATTTTCTAATTGGTCTGGGGCTAATGGTATTACTTGTTGCGTGTAACAATAACGTTGATAGTTCCGGCCATGACCAAAGTTTCGACATTACAGGCAACACTACTAGTAGTGCGACAGATAATAATGATGATGCAGCAGGAACAACGACACTCAGTGATATCATACCTGATGTGACAGGTGACAATGATACAAATGGCACTGATAACACCGATAACACTGATAACACTGATAACACTGGTACAGATGTTACTGACGATACCGTTGCGGCTATAGCACCCGAGGAGGGTGCTATAGCTTCTAATGCGTTATCTGACGAGGCGATAGCAAAACTTCCAACTAAGAAGCAAGGATTCGGCATGGGGAAGATGGTTGACAAAAATAATCGTCCTGAGGCATCGGTCGCAATGCAAAAGAAATATGGCAAATACGATGCGCATTTTATTAAAGAAATCGATAAATGCATATACTTAACTTTTGACGAAGGATATGAGCAAGGTTATACGGGCGAAATCCTTGATACATTAAAGGAGAAAAAGGTGACGGCGACCTTTTTCATTACCTATGATTATGCCAAGAGGAATGCCGATCTAATAAAAAGAATGATTGATGAGGGGCATGTTGTCGGCAACCATAGTTATAGCCATCCATCAATGCCGACGCTCAGCATTGAGAAAGCTAAGGAAGAAATACAGTTGCTCCACGATTATATTAAAGAAGAATTCGCATATGAAATGTGGCTTTTTCGCCCCCCAATGGGCGAATTTTCGGAGCAAAGTCTAGCATTAACGCAAAAGCTAGGATACAAATCAGTATTCTGGAGTTTTGCCTATGTAGATTGGAATGTTGATAGNCAGATGGGTCGTAATGCGGCATTTAAAAAGGTGACCGATGGCACTCATGAAGGAGCAATTTATCTTCTTCACGCCGTGTCAAAAGATAATACTGACATCCTTGGCGACGTAATTGATTATTGGCGTGAACAAGGACTACAAGTAAAGGCTTTTTCTTAAAATGTGTACAAATGTGCTTAATTCAACACAAAAGGTAAAAACAACCTAGTCAAATGTAACAAAAAAAGCTCTTTTTACTGCCGTGAGCAATGGAAAGCGTCAAACTTTATAAATAAAGCAAGTTTTAAGCCGGTTCGTTATGTACATTTAGTTTTTTGATGTTATAATCACATTGTAAGAAAGAATGAAAAAAATTAAATGTGAGGTTAAAAAGATGGATATTTTTAACATTATCAGCATGGTAGGTGGACTAGCGTTATTCCTGTATGGAATGACGATGCTTGGGTCCGGTCTAGAAAAAGTTGCAGGCGGTAAGCTTGAACAAATTATGCAAAAGCTAACTAGTAACATTTTCAAAAGCGTACTTCTAGGAGCAGTCGTTACGGCGATGATTCAGAGCTCATCAGCTACAACAGTAATAGTTGTAGGACTTGTTAACGCAGGAGTGTTAAAACTAGGTTCCGCAGTTGGTGTTATTATGGGTGCCAATATTGGAACAACAGTAACAGGGCAAATTCTTAGGTTAGGCGATATTGGGGAAACGGGTGAGGTTAATCTTTTTTTAAAGATACTTAAACCGACGAGTCTTGCGCCAATAGTGGCGATTATAGGTATTCTAATTTTTATGTTAGCAAAAAGGAGCCGCACAAAAAGCATCGGAGAAGTGCTCCTTGGATTCGGCATTTTATTTAATGGAATGTTTGCAATGGAGGCGGCAGTGCGTCCGCTCAGTGAATTACCTAAATTTCAGGAGCTATTCTTAGCACTATCAAATCCGATATTAGGTGTTATAGTCGGGGCATTAGTAACGATGATTATTCAGAGTTCATCGGCTTCCGTCGGTATTTTACAAGCATTAGCTAAAACGGGTGCGGTAAGATATTCGGCAGCTATACCAATAATTATGGGACAAAATATTGGTACTTGTATTACAGCGATGCTTGCAAGTATTGGAGCGAATAAGAATGGTAAACGCGCGGCGATTATACATTTATACTATAACATAATAGGAACAATTTTATTTTTAATAGGTGTATATTCATACCAGCATTTTGTAGGGTTCGGTTTCTGGGACAAGTCTGTAAATATGGGTGGAATTGCGAACTTCCACACCGTATTTAATATTATAACTACATTGGCACTAATGGGCTTTGCGGGTTGGCTTGAAAGATTGGCAAAATGGACTATCAAGGATGGTAATGGCGCTGAAGAAGAACCTGAAGGCGCAGTCCTTAACTTACTTGATGAAAGACTCCTTAGTTCGCCATCGGTTGCTATTCAGCATTCAAGATCTACAATTGAACAAATGGCAAAATTTGCACAACGTAATTTCAATGAGTCAGTGAAGTTATTTAAAAAATATGACTTAAAGGCTGTTGCCCGTATTAAAGAATATGAAGATATGATCGATAGAATGGAAGATAGGCTAAATAGCTATCTTGTTCAACTAACGGGACGTGAATTGCCCAATGATGAGAGTTCGAACATTACATTCCTACTACATCTTGTATCTGAATATGAACGTGTTGGCGACTATGCTATGAATCTAACTGAACAAGCGAATATGCTATTCGAGGAGCAAGCGAGCTTCTCCGAGCAAGCGCAAGCGGAATTCGATGTAATTACGGATGCGGTTGCAGAGATAATTGAATTGTCGATACAGAGCTTTGTGCACAATGATTTAGATATTGCAAGATCCATTGAGCCGCTTGAGGAAGTGATTGACACACTTGAAGATAAGCTTAAGTCGATGCACATTGAGCGATTCAAGACTGGCGATTGCAATGTTGAGCAAGCGTAATTTTCTTAGAGGCACTAACAAATCTAGAACGTATTGCAGATCACTGCTCAAATATTGCAGTATATATAATAGCTAGAAATACAGGTAGGGACTTCATAAATAGGCATGAGTATATTGAGGAAATGCACAAAGGCAAGAACATTGATTATAAGAGCGAAAGTGAAAAATATAAGGCGAAGTATCAATTAAACTAAATAAATAAGAGCAAATCCACTCCTATCATGGGGTGGATTTTTTCATCTTGTAAAAAGTGTGCTTAGACAATATTCGTCATAAGAACACTTTATTTTTAATTGCATAGAATGATAATGGGTACAGTGCCCAAAGAATATAAAGGAGCATAAATTATGAAATTTAACAATGATGATTTTTCTGCTACGGATTTTATAAATAGTTTTGGAATTGGAAATAACGCTTTAGGACAATGCAATACGCAAGGTTCAAACACATCAGGATGCCGACCCCGTTCATGTGGTTGCAGACGCAGATGCGGCTGCTGCCAAAGAGGTCCTACAGGTCCGCAGGGTCCAAGAGGATGTCCGGGACCACCGGGTCCACGTGGACCAAGAGGGTTCCCGGGACCGCAAGGTCCGACTGGTCCGCAAGGTATCCGAGGAATTGACGGTCCGACAGGACCACAAGGCCCTCAAGGAATCCAAGGAATTCAAGGTCCGACAGGACCACAAGGCCCTCAAGGAATCCAAGGTCCGACAGGCCCACAAGGCTTACAAGGTGTCGAAGGCCCGACTGGCCCAACAGGTCCGCAAGGCTTACAAGGCATCGAAGGTCCGACAGGTCCAACAGGTCCGCAAGGCTTACAAGGCATCGAAGGCCCGACTGGTCCGACTGGTCCGCAAGGCTTACAAGGTGTCGAAGGCCCGACAGGCCCAACAGGTCCACAAGGATTGGCAGTTACCGAGAACTCAATGAGCGCGCAAAATACTACAGGCGACACAATTTCAGTTATATTGGGTGGAACAGTTGTACCACTACCCAATAACCAAAACCTAGATGGCTTCGTTGCCGACGGTACTAATAGCACATTTACAGTGCCAACTACTGGCACCTATCTATTGACTTATAATATTAGTGTCACAGCTGCCCTATTGATGTCAAGCCGTGTACTTGTAAATGGTTCGGAGATTCCTAGCACCGTATTTGCCCCAGCTGTTTCCGCTGCAAATTTTACTGCAACTACAATTGTGAATCTAACAGCAGGTGATGAGGTAGAACTCCAGTTGTTCGGTCTTGTCAGTGAGGCAGTATTGCAGAATGGTGCAGGTGCAACCTTAACGGCAGTGCGATTAGCATAAAAGCAACTTGACTTAGACGATGTATCATTCGTGGTACAATAGTTAGTTAAAAGTAATTTATCGTATAAAAAAGAACACGGGCCTATTTGGCTCGTGTTCTTTGCTACATTTTAATTACCTAGGTACATAAAAATACCGCTGAAACTTTCATAAAAGCTTCAGCGGTTATTTAACCTGGTTGCGGAGGACAGATTCGAACTGCCGACCTTCGGGTTATGAGCCCGACGAGCTACCGGACTGCTCCACTCCGCGATATTATTTTGTTGCCCTTTTCTTAAGGTGCTTTATTATTATATCACCCCAAAAAGCATTTGTCAAGGATAAATTGAAATTTTCATGCGTTTTTATTAGGTAATATTCGTCATATATAATTATACGCTGAATAAGCCAGTTTTATGCAGCGAATCCTAGCGGAATGGTTTGCATGCACCGAATTTGAATTCAGCGCATGCACAAAGTTCATATTCCTCTCCCAAATAGAAATCCCATTGCTAGAGCCACAACTGCGGAAATTACAGCGCCGATTAATGTTTCCCACCTTTTTATCGGCATGCGATTTAATTCGCTCATGCCCGACTTCAATTCATTGAGTGTCGACATAATATTTGATAGCTTTTCGTCAACGCATGCCTGCGATATAGCAAATGCATTCACTTTTGAGAAAAGCAGCTCTGTATCACGTTCTAATTTTTCAGTCCTTGCTAGAAAAATATCCATATAACCCCTCCTACGTGTTGCGCCGAGAATAGTAATCATCGTATATAGTTAAAGTAGTCACAATTCCTTTGCTGCCGCCTTTGATGCGTATAGCGTGCGGGCGGAATTGCCCGTTATCAAAGCTTATTAGTCCATTGGGGAACATAGCGTCATTCATATTGACGGGCTCATAAATATCCTCCCCATTGAATCCATGATAGCTAATTTCCTGCGATTTAGAGTATCTCATCGAGAAGTCTAGCTTAGATTTAAGCCCTTGCGTAATATTAGCTAGCCAAGTTAAATCGGTGTTAATGTGCTTGATTCGCACGATTCCCTTTTGCAAAGGAATGTTATTATGCGAGGAAAAGGCACCGTAATTCCCGTTAGTATCTTTCATATAAATACTGCTAATACTTGTAGAATTATCGGATTTTACCGATGCGCTAATTACCTTTCTTTCATCAATTGTAGTTTTTAAATTATTCGCCGGCAGCCNGTATCTAATCTCATTATCATAGGTTGCATACGGAAGGCAATCCCAATTTCTCACGCAAATATGTGAAGCCGCCTCCCACATTGAAGCACTGTCCTTAATTACAATGTAGTTAAGCGATTTTGTCGATGGTTGGAAGTTGATTCCACTAAGGTTGATATAATCGGAGTTCAGCTTATTCAAAGTCATATTATAATATGTTCCGGGCATGATGTGGTTTTGCTCAAGCAGGGCGGTTTTCGCCTTTGCCTTTATTGTGCATATATATCCCGCTCCCGTCATTGTTAGAATGCCCCTTTCAAGATAGCCTTCCAAAATTACACGGTCGCCAAGCGTTGCAGTTATAGATGTGAAATCAGCCGTGCTTAAATCGCCCCGCCTAAGGTGGAATCTTGCATTCAATACGGCGGAAGGGTGGTATCTGTCCTTTTTAAAATTAAAGGAAAGGCATTTATCGAGTATAATATTCTCCCCATTTATTGTAGATGCGTTTACGATTAGCGACACTGTTCACCCTCCGATCGATTTACTTTGCGTAAAGGTAATTTCACATACGGTATCATCATGTGAATTGTCGAGCCTATATGCCCCTATGATGGAATTTATCTCAATATCACCTATTTGTAAAATGTGCGGATTGTTATCACTGAGAGAATCAAGCATGGATGAGAGCGTGACTAATTCGAATTTACTTGCATAGCCGCTAACTATTAATTCGATAGGTTCACTTCCAGCACCCTCATTAAAAATTCCGCTTGAAATTGTAGAGATATTTTCTATCTTTGTTCCTCTTTTTATACTGAATTTGCATA
>JGI24707J26582_10003468_pt1 | contig 11318 bp, 7 predicted proteins | sample BioPla1DNA1_FD_26582 | JGI IMG/M metagenome (IMG submission 26582) | reverse complement strand
CCTATATGCCTACGATTTCGATGGATATTAAAAATCAAAATGATGGAGTAATAGGAGAGGAATGCCTTCATCTATTTCGCTGTTCCTATTGTAAAAAAGAAAAAAAGATTTTAGTTTCTCCTTATATAATATGATCCTTTTTATGATTCATTAAAAAGAAGTTTTTATGATATAAAAATGCAAGTTTTTATGTGAATGTTTGCATATAAGCAATAAACTTAATCCTTGCAAAATTGAAATATACAACAGAAGCCCTATTTAATAGGGTTTTTAAAATTGTTTTTCTGAAAAAATAATTTCAAAATGCAATTAAAATAAAATTAAGTACAATTATTAGAAAATTGATTGACAATGTAGATAGAATCGTATACAATGTTATTTATAATTTTGAGCGTAGATCATTATAGCAATTAAGATGAAAGAATATAAGAAGTTGAAGGGGGTAGATAGTATGTTAGAATTTAATAAGAAAACAAATTTACTAGAGCGGACGGAGTTTCAATATCCATTACAAGATGTTAAAGAGCCTAATTTATATAGAAATTTATATAATTATAATGAAATTCCCAAAATTGCATTTAATCATCGAAATGTACCTATTAATATGCCTGAAGAAATCTGGATTACCGATACTACATTTCGAGATGGGCAACAGTCGAGAGAGCCTTATACAACAGAACAAATTGTTCATTTGTATGATTTCATTCATCAGTTAGGTGGACCTAAAGGAATTATTCGTCAAAGTGAATTTTTTTTATATAGTAAAAAAGATCAAGATGCAGTATATCAATGTTTAGAGCGAGGATACGAATTTCCAGAAGTGACCAGTTGGATTCGGGCCTCTCAAAAAGATTTTGAACTAGTAAAAGCGATAGGATTGAAAGAAACAGGTATTTTAGTAAGTTGTTCCGATTATCATATTTTTTATAAGTTAAAGATGACACGAAAACAAGCGATTGATCATTATTTGAGTGTTGTGCGTCAATGTATAGAACATGGAATTCGACCTCGTTGCCATTTTGAAGATATTACAAGAGCTGATTTTTATGGTTTTGTAGTTCCTTTTGTATTGGAATTAATGAAATTAATGGAAGAAACAGGTGTACCTATTAAAATTCGAGCTTGTGATACAATGGGATATGGAGTTACCTATCCAGGAACAACATTACCAAGAAGTGTACAAGGAATTATTTATGGACTCAATCATCATGGGCGAGTACCTTCCGAGCTATTGGAATGGCATGGTCATAATGATTTTTATAAAGCAGTTCAAAATTCCTCTTGTGCTTGGTTATATGGAGCGTCGGGTGTAAACTGTTCTTTATTAGGAATTGGAGAAAGAACAGGGAATACTCCTCTAGAAGCTATGGTTATTGAATATGCACAGTTTAGAGGAACTTTAGATGGAATGAATCCTTTAGTTATTACAGAAATTGCTGAGTATTTTGAAAAGGAATTAGGATATCAAATTCCCCCACAAACTCCTTTTGTAGGAAAAAATTTTAATGTAACTCGAGCAGGAATTCATGCAGATGGTTTATTAAAAAATGAGGAAATTTATAATATTTTTAATACTGATTTATTATTAAATCGTCCTGTGCATATTGCCATTAATAATAATTCTGGTATAGCAGGAATTGCTCATTGGATTAATGCTTATTTTCATTTGTCGAAAGAGGAAGAAATGAGTAAGCAACATCCAGTAGTATTAAGTGTGAAAAAATGGGTAGATGCTCAATACGAAGAAGGACGAGTAACAACGATCACAGATAAAGAATTAGAAAAAGTAACATTAAAAGCGATGAAAAATATCAAAGATTCATCATTTGATTAAAAAGGGATATAAGGTTAGGGAGGTTATATCAGTGGGACTCAATATCACACAAAAAATTTTAAAGGAACATTTATTAGAAGGAGAATTGATACCAGGTACGGAGATAGGTATTCGAATTGATCAAACTTTAACTCAAGACTCTACAGGAACTATGGCTTATTTACAATTTGAAGCAATGGGAATAGATCGAGTAAAAACAAAAAAATCAGTAGCATATATTGATCATAATATGCTTCAACAAGGTTTTGAAAATGCAGATGATCATAAATATATACAAACAGTAGCTCATAAACATGGTATTTATTTTTCAAGACCTGGTAATGGAATTTGTCATCAAGTACATTTAGAACGATTTGGTGTTCCAGGAGAAACTCTTTTAGGATCAGATAGTCATACTCCAACAGGTGGAGGATTAGGTATGATTGCTATTGGTGCGGGAGGTTTAGACGTAGCAGTAGCTATGGGTGGTGGTACTTACTATATTACCATGCCAAAAGTAGTGAATGTAAAACTAACAGGACGATTACGACCTTTTGTTTCTGCCAAAGATATTATTTTAGAAGTTCTACGACGAATGACTGTAAAAGGTGGAGTAGGAAAAGTGATCGAGTACACTGGGGATGGTGTTCGTTCTTTATCCGTTCCAGAGCGAGCGACTATTACGAATATGGGGGCAGAACTAGGTGCTACAACTTCTATTTTCCCTAGTGATGAAGTAACGAAAGCTTTTTTAAAAGCTCAACAAAGAGAAGCGGTATGGCGTTCTATTACTTCTGATGAAAATGCAACTTATGATGAAGTAATTGAAATTTGTTTAGATGATTTAGAACCATTAGCTGCTATGCCTCATAGTCCTGATCAGGTAAAAAAAGTAAAAGAAATAGGAGAAATTTCTGTTGATCAAGTAGCTATTGGTAGCTGTACTAACAGTTCTTATCAAGATTTAATGAAAGTGGCTCAAATTTTAAAGGGAAAAACAGTTCATCCTAGTGTGAGTTTAGTAATAGCTCCTGGATCCAAACAAGTATTAAATATGTTAGCTAAAAATGGTGCTTTAGCTGATTTAATTAATGCGGGTGCACGAATTTTAGAAGCAGGCTGTGGACCTTGTATTGGTATGGGGCAGGCCCCTGCTAGCAATGCTATTTCACTTCGAACATTTAACCGTAACTTTAAAGGACGATGTGGTACAGTTTCTGCGGGTGTTTATTTAGTAAGCCCAGAAACAGCAGCAGTGAGTGCTATATCAGGTAAATTAACAGATCCACGTTTACATCCAGTAGAAGTATTCGTAGAAATGCCAGAGGTATTTGAAGTAAATGATAATATGATTATTCCTCCTGCTAAAGAAGGAGAAAAAGTAGAAGTGATTAAAGGGCCTAATATTAAACCTTTTCCGATCAATACTCCTTTAGAAGATGTAATAGAAGGAAAAGCATTAATTAAAGTAGAGGATAATATAACCACAGATCATATTATGCCTTCTAATGCCAAGCTATTACCTTTTAGATCCAATATTCCTCATTTGTCAGAACATTGTTTAGTTCCATGTAATCCAGATTTTCCAAAGAGAGCGAAAGAAAATAATGGAGGCTTTATTATTGGTGGAGAAAACTATGGACAAGGTTCAAGTCGAGAACATGCTGCCTTAGTACCTCTATATTTAGGTATAAAAGCAGTACTAGCAAAAAGCTTTGCTAGAATTCATCGATCCAATTTAATTAATGCAGGAATTTTACCATTAGTATTTGTGGATGTTGAAGATTATGATGATATCGATGAATTTGATGAACTTCAAATGGGAAATTTAAAAGAAGGATTAGAAAAAGATTGTATAGTAGTTAAAAATGTAACGAAACAAAAAGAATATAAAATGAATATTCATTGTACCGATAAAGAGTTAAAGATCTTAGTAGCTGGTGGAAAAATTAATGCAATTCGATCAAAAGCATAATTGAGGAAGTCTTTGATTTATTAAAATAGATATTTATAATTTTATTATATACATCATATACAATATAACAGTTATAATCTAAAATATAATAAATGAAATCAAAATGGTAAGGGGGAAAACAATGGAACCATATATTGTAGATGCACAAGAAAAATTTACTAATTTACTAAAGGCACAATTAGAACGAGTAGAAAGAATGAAGAAACAAGAAGATTTTATTCAATATGATCAATTAGATACCATTGTCATTGGAATAGTAGGAGGAGATGGAATTGGTCCTTCTATCACCCATCAAGCTCAAAGAATTTTAGAATTTTTATTAAAAGATGAAGTAGAAAAAGGAAAAATTCATTTTAAAGAAATTACAGGTTGTACCATTGAAAATCGAGCAAAAGTAGGTAAGGCTATTCCTGATGATGTAATGGAAGAATTAAAGGAATGTCATGTTATTTTGAAAGGACCTACAACGACTCCTAGAAAAGGCGATCGTTGGCCTAATATTGAAAGTGCCAATGTAGCAATGAGAAAAGAATTGGATCTCTTTGCGAATGTTCGGCCAGTAAAAGTACCTGAATTAGGTATTGATTGGACTTTTTATCGAGAAAATACAGAAGGAGCTTATGTTTTAGGAAGTGAAGGATTTCATGTAACAGAAGATCTTGCGATGGATTTTAAAGTAATTACAACGCAAGGCGTAGAAAGAATCGCAAGAGCTGCTTTTGAATTTGCTAGAAAAAATGGGAAGAAAAAAGTAACCGTAGTGACGAAGGCCAATGTAGTAAAAACAACAGACGGTAAGTTCTTAGACATTTGTAAAGAAGTAGCCAAAGAGTATCCAGAAATAGAAATGGATGATTGGTATATTGATATTATGACAGCAAAGCTTATTGATGAAAAAAGAAGAACTCAATTTCAAGTTTTTATTTTACCTAATTTGTATGGAGATATTTTAACGGATGAAGCAGCTGAATTTCAAGGTGGAGTTGGAACAGCAGGAAGTGCTAATATTGGAAAGCGTTATGCTATGTTTGAAGCTATTCACGGTTCAGCACCTCGGATGGTAGAAGAAGGACGAGATAAATATGCAGATCCTTGTAGCATTATTCGTGCTGCTGCTATGCTTTTAGCTCATATTGGATATACAGAGAAAGCAGATCAATTAACCAAAGCTTTAGATATTTGTACCGTTACAGAAAAAAAATTGACGATTACGGGACGAGATACGGGAGCTACTAGTGAGGAATTTGCAGATTATATTATGGAAACTATACAAAGTTTATAAAATAAAAAAAGAAGTGAGAGGACTTCTCCTCACTTCTTTTTTATTGTATAACTGTATTTTTATACATCATGGCTATGTGCTTTTTCCCACTCTTCATATAAAACCTCTAGTTGGTCTTCTATATTCTTTTTTTCATAATAGACTTTTTGAGCTTTTTCAGGTACACTATAAACCTCTTCTAAACATAATTTTTTATCCAATTGTTCTATTTTGTTTTCAAGGTTTTCAATGTCTTCTTCAATTTTTGCGATGATATTTTCTTTTTTTCGTTGTTGAGCTTGACGTTCTTTTTGTAATAACCAATCTTCTTTACTTTGACTGGTAGTAGTTATTTTCTTTTCTTCCTTTGAAGAGGAAGCAGCTAACTGTTGAGCTTTTTTTTCCAAGTAATAATCATAATTACCAAGATAACTGGTTATACCTTCAGGACTTAATTCTAATATTTTATCAGCTGTTTTATTAATAAAATAACGGTCATGAGAAATATATAAAACAGTTCCTTCATACGCTAAAAGAGCTTGTTCTAATACTTCTTTAGAGATCATATCTAAATGATTGGTAGGTTCATCTAGCAATAAGAAATTAGCTTGGGATAACATAATTTTAGCTAAACTAACACGACCTTTTTCACCACCACTAAGCGTATGAATAGTTTTAAAAACCTCTTCTCCTGTAAATAAAAAAGCAGCTAAAGTATTACGAATTTCATTTTGAGTTAAAGTAGGAAAAGCATCAGAAATCTCATCATAAATTGTTTTTTCTGGTGATAAATGTTCCTGTTCTTGATCATAATATCCAATATGAACATTGGTTCCTAAATGAAAGTTTCCATGGTCGGCAGAAAGTTCGTTTAATAAAATACGAAAAATCGTAGTTTTACCAACTCCATTAGGTCCAATAAGAGCAACTCGTTCTCCTTTAGAAACTTGAAAAGAAACATTAGAAAACAAAGAAACACCATCAAAAGATTTGGAAAGTTCCTGAACCGATAAAACGTCAAATCCACTTTGTATTTTAGGAGTGAGAGATAAATTCATTTCTGTATTAAGATATTGAGGTTTTTCAATTCTCTCTACTTTAGAAAGTGATTTTTCTCTGCTTTTTGCTCGTTTAATAGATTTTTCACGGTTAAAGGAACGTAATTGCTGGATAATATTTTCTTGACGCTTGATTTCTTTCTGTTGTTGATAATATTGTCTTAATTGAATGTCTCGATTTATCGCTTTTTGTTTTGCATAAAAAGAATAATTTCCTCGATAAAAAGTAACTTTTTTATTTTCAATTTCAATCGTTTGAGTAACAATGCGGTCTAAAAAATATCGATCATGTGAAATTAGTAAGACTGTACCTGGATATCCTTTTAAAAATAATTCTAACCATTCGATAGATGAAATGTCTAGATGATTGGTAGGTTCATCTAATAGCAGAATAGAGGGCTCTTGGAGTAATAATTTAGCCAAAGAAACTCTCGTTTTTTGTCCGCCAGATAGTTGATAAATGGGTTGATTAAATTCTTCGCTTGTAAATCCAAGGCCAATTAAAACACCTTGAATTTTACTTTGATAGCCATATCCTCCCATTTCTTCATACTGATGTTGCAATGCTGAATATTTTACCATAATATTTTTTAAGTCTTGACCTTGAAAAATGCCCATTTGGTGTTCATATTCTCGAAGCTGTTTTTCTGTATCTAAAAGGGAAGAGAAAACCAAAAGCATTTCTTCATAAATAGAGTTTGTTTCATCCAGATCTAAATGTTGAGAAAGATAACCTAACGTAGTATCTTTACGAATAAAGATTTCACCACGATCCATCGAATATTCATTAGTAATAATTTTAAATAAAGTAGATTTACCTGCCCCATTTGTTCCAACGACAGCTACTTTTTCGTATTCATCTATTTGAAAGGAAATATGATCTAAAATAATATCAGTACCAAAGGATTTTGTAATATTTTTACATGCAAGGATCATAAGTAAACCTCCGTTTCTATGCTATCACTATCATAGCAAAAAACAGGGTATTTGAAAAGATGTATGATTGACACATTTTTAGCATCAAGGTATAATAAAATTTAACTTAGAACGCCTATATTATGAAGGGAGATGAAATGATGGGTGAAGAGAAAAAAATTTCGGTAGCAGTTATAAAACGTTTACCCCGTTATTTTAGATATTTAGGCGAATTACTTGAAAATGATGTAACTCGAATTTCGTCTCGAGAATTAAGTGAGCGAATGGGGGTAACGGCATCACAAATTCGTCAGGATTTAAATAATTTCGGAGGATTTGGACAACAAGGATATGGATACAATGTAGAGTATCTATACACGGAGATAGGTAAAATTCTGGGATTAGGGAATACATATAAAGTAATTATTATAGGAGTAGGAAATTTAGGGCAAGCTTTAGCTAACTATGCTAATTTTGAAAAAAGAGGATTCTTAATAACAGGACTTTTTGATGTTAATCCTAGATTAGTAGGAATGTCTATTCGAGGAATAGAAATACAGGATATTGATTATTTAGAGCAGTTTGTAAAAGAAAATGAAATTGATATTGCGGTTTTAACTTTACCGAAGGTAAAGGCATCTAAAATAGGCCAAGATCTTGTAAAATGGGGTATTAAAGGATTGTGGAATTTTTCACCAATTGATTTAAAAGTACCAAAAGATGTAATTGTAGAAAATGTTCATTTGTCTGATAGCTTGATGACATTATCATATAAATTGAATGAACAAAAAGTTTTACAAAAACAAGATAATAAAAAAGAAAAATAAGATCTTAAGAATTTTATAATATATACGGGTAAGAGATAGGAGATAGCCTATGACAAGTACGATTATACAATGGTTTACTCCTGCCATTGTTGGTGGATGTATTGGTTATATCACGAATTGGTTAGCTATAAAAATGCTTTTTCGGCCATATAAGGAGAAACGAATCGGTCCTATTAAAATTCCATTTACACCTGGTTTAATTCCCAAGGAACAACATAGAATTGCTCATTCTGTGGGACAAACAATCGAAGAACATTTATTAACAACAGAAGTAGTAATGAATGTTTTAGAGAGTTCCCAAGTCCAAAAACAAATTAAAAAAAATATCCAACAATCTATTTTACATTTACAGCAAGAAGAGATGACAATACAAGATTGGATAGAAAAAATAATAGATAATGATGTAGATATTCTTTTTACAAAATGGGAATCAAAAGCGATTTGCCGGTTGATGGAAGAATTAAAAGATCCAAAGTTACAGCAACAATTAGCATCTTGGATTTTACTTCAAATAAAACAACAATTGCAAAAGCCAGAGATGGAACAAAAATTTCAAGATATGCAACAAAAATGGATACAAAAAGGATTTAGTTATTTACAACAAGAACAAATACAAGCACAGTTTTATTATTGGTTAGAAGAAAAAATAAAAGAAGGTGATTTATCCAATCGATCTATGAAAGAATGGGTATCACCTTCTATGATACAAGCGGTAGAATCGTATATATCTATACAGGGACCTACTGTAGCTTTTTATATTCAGAAATTTTTTCATCAGCCTTTAGTAGAAAACAAAATAAAGACATTTATAACACAAATCCTACAAAATTATGTAGGAAAGCTTGCGACTATGTTTGTCAATCCAAATAAAATATATCAAAAGATCTTAGGGGAAATGGAAGAATATTTATTAGAAGAAGAGAATCAAAAAGATCTTATTGAATTTGTAATGGATATTTTTCATCAAATTATCAATAAGCCTGTTGTTGATTTTTGGGAAAGGGTTCCTACTTCTTTAAAACAACAAAGTTATTACTCTTTTTTTCAAAGGTTATTTTCCGTAGAAAATCAAAAAAAGTTAGTAGAATGGTATAAAGATGCTCAGAATAAAAATCCTGTTTTATCATTCACCTATTGGTGTAATTCTTTTTTTGATTCCTATGAAAATGTACTATTAGAATGGTTTATTCACGCATTACAAGAAGTAAGTGAATCGAATATTTTTAAAGTTCAATTACAAAAAGTAAGTACTCATTGCCGAAAAGAATTATTAAAATACCCAGTATATCATTTGTTCAGAAAAATAAAACCGACGGTATTAGAAGAAATTGAAGATAAAGTAATTCATATTTATATAAAATGGATACGAGAAAAGGGACCTAGTATGTTGCAGTTTATTAATGTATCTCAAATTATAAAAAATCAAATTGAATCGTTTGATATGGCTTATACAGAAAAGATTATTTTATCCATTGCGAAACGAGAGTTGCAAGCGATTACATGGTTGGGAGCTTTACTAGGATTTATTATGGGGATTGTTCTTAATTTTATATAGAGAAGAAAAATGTAATAGATTGTATTCCTTTATACATGATTTTGCAATATATATGTAATCATTATGTAATAGAGATGGTATATAATTATAGTATTACATATATTAGAGTATGATGAATAGGAATTCTTAAGGATAAAAGTATAAGGGGGATTCAATGAAAAAAAAGCATCTTTTTTTCCCGTATAAAGTTTTATGGCTACTTTTCACTTTTTTTCTATGGACGAATACAGTTTTTGCGCAACCTAGAGTAGAATATGGAGAACCGATTGCAAGGTATAAAGGACCTTTAGGAATTGAAATTATAAGTTTTTCATCCAATTGGTCCGATGTAAAAAAGTTGGAAATTGTTTATAAAGAATTACTCAATAATTTCCATGCAGAAGAAATTGAGTATTTTTCAGCTGTTTATATTTACCCTGATTCACCAGATGGAGTTGCAGCTTATTATTATCCTGATTTTGATTTTGGTAAAAACGGTCAGTATATATATAAAAAAGGACGTTATATTGAGATTTTTAATGGAAATGAGTATACGGATATATCTCAATTTGCTCGGATTCTTTCTCATGAATATGGACATCATTTTANGTATTATTATTTGATTACGAAAGAAAATAAACATTTTGCTCAATGGAAAGATACGGAATATGCAAAAATTCGTAATTTAAAAGCATATCCTAAAGTCAAATATTATTATTATAATGATAAAGAGTATGATCATTTATGGGATATTTGCGAAATTGCAGCAGAAGATTATGTTCAATTATTCGGTTCGTCATTGGCTAGAAGTTCTACGATGTACTATGATTCACAACAAAGAGTAGAGAACAATATCCAAGAAGTATATTATGATAATCATAGTTTTAATTTACTCCCTCAGGAAAACCTATTTCTTCCTTTAGCTACGGAAGTAGAAGGATTATATTTATATTGGCTAGGATTAGCTGGATATACGGGAGCGGTGCCATCTCTTCCTAAAAAGCCGATACTTACATTAAAAGAGTATTATCCTATTTATGAAGATTATTATCAATATTATTTTCAATGGACGCCTGCGTCATACAATTCACAGGAGCAATATGAATATACTTTAGTAGCTTATCCAACGGAAAATATACAATTACCTGAAGCAATCAAAACCGTAAAGACAGGTGAACCTTTAGAAGCGATTGCGGGTAGTGCTTTACATTATAATGGGGATGGCACTATGAATGTTCTTTTAGAAAATTATGAAGGGGATTATATCTTTCGATTATTTATTAAAAATAAACGAGGATATGTATTTTCTTCTCAGCCCCTACAAGTAAAATTTCAATATGATCATAAAAAGGTGCCTACATTTAGTGATTATTCTTCTACTCATTGGTCTTATCCTTATACAAAGTTTTTGCTTCAAATGAAATTAATTAAAGGGTATCCAGATGGAACTTTTCGTCCAGAACGATTAATGACGCGAAGCGAATTTATTAGTTTGATTATCCGAAGTTTTTATGATTTAGAATCAAAAGAANAATTGAAAAGCGATCATTGGTTTATTCGAGATGGTTATCTAAAAAAAGCAAAAGATTTAGGTCTNATTCAAACGAAGGATTATGGAAAAAATTTTGAAAGATTTCATATGGATGACCCTATTACTCGAGAAGAAATGGCTTTTATTTCAGCTCGTTGTATGGAATCTATTTTTGGTATTGATGGCTTGTGTATGGATTCTGTTGAATTTCAAGATCAAGATCATTTTCAATATTCAAAGGAAATTAGAACAATGGCTTCTTGTCGAATTATACAAGGATATCCAGATGGGACTTTTCAGCCGAAACGACATGCGACTCGAGCGGAGGCTATAAAAATTCTTTATGGATTATTACGATTAATGTAAAGGAAAACACTTTTTACTTTAGTAAAGAGTGTTTTTTT
>JGI24707J26582_10003464_pt1 | contig 11321 bp, 8 predicted proteins | sample BioPla1DNA1_FD_26582 | JGI IMG/M metagenome (IMG submission 26582) | reverse complement strand
GCAAGTAGAATTGCTTATTGGCTAAGAGATGTAAATGTATTTAATGAAGAAGACTGGCCGCAAATGATAGATTTTTTAACTTCAAATATGATTAAGTTTGAGAGTAGTATGAAGAGTACATTGAAAGAGGTTTTTAATAAGAGTAAGTAGAAAGAGGGATCCTTGTGGAAATCATATTTACAGCAAAGACATTAGGAAATCAAATTTTAGAAGAAAATCAGATAGATGCTTATACACAAGCAATATTTTCAATTTACAATACAATAAAAGAAGTATTAGATTTGTCCTTATTGAACTCGATTATTATTACCGAAGAATATAAAGAGGGATTATTTGATTTTCAAAAAAAGAATGGACATGATGAGTTTATAACGGATAATGAATATGGCAGGGGNATTGCTCAAGTTGTTTCCAGTGAAGCAGAATGTGGGGAGACAGTATATAATATAATTATTGACAAAAATCTGATATCAATGTTGGTTGGTGATGAGCAGCTTGAGGCAGTAAAAAGCAATCTTAAATCTCAAGAAGAATACAATGTTTTTTTAAAAAGTAGGCAATTAGCTATTAACACTTTATACCATGAATTTGGACATGTTTATGAATATAGTTTGAACAGGACGATAGAATGGATTCAAAACAAAGAAATAAAAACAGATCTATTTTCACAACTAACTGTTATAGCTCAACAGTGCTGGAGTGAATATTTTGCTTGTAGAATTGCTTCAAAAAGCTTTCCGTTTGATGAAACAACAGCAATAGAAATTATTGAAACATGCAATACCGCAGAAAAAGAATTACAAAAAGAGCGAAGTAAATATAATAGAAGATTAGTTGGATTGGATGAATTCGTCATAGGATTTCATGAGTATACTAATTTTATATTAAAAAAGATAGCTTCTTCTCATGGGAACTTATATTGCCTCAATGATTCAAGAGAAAAAGTAATTGATTTGCTGGAGGAATCTTTTGGAGAATCATATATCAAAGCCATCTGGATAGACTTTGGAAAGATGTTAGACGAACTATTTGAGCAATATCCTAACTGGAAAAGTGATTATGTTTTTAAAGAGATAAGTGAACTATTCCTAAAATACTACGAACAATTTGAAATCTATATAAGTGAGACACCAGAAGGTATTTATTACGATATTCCTGTTCGTTTGTAATTTGGTTGCCTGCATGTTCGACATATTCCCACATACTGATTTTTGAAATATGGGCTATGACTTGTTTCCCACTACTAATATAGTGGGAGAATGTAAAAATACATTGAAAAGGCTATCAGACATCAATCCGACGGGTTCGGTGCATGTCGAGTGCGTAGTCTTGATGTCAAAAGTACAGAAGTAAATACCGAAAAAGGCTTGAAAACAAGGCGTTTCCGAGAGTTGGGAGTTCGTTTCTCATCTGCTCTTTTGGATAACAAATGACCCTTGCCGTGTAATGAAAACAAGGGTTGAGTTGACAGGTTGAAAATGGGCAAGGTTGAGTTGATAAGATGATTTTGTGATAGGTCGAGTGGATAAGACGATTATCTTGCGACAAGGAGGAACAGTACCATGATAAATCTAGGAAAATTAAAAGAAATAAAAGACTTACGAAAGGTCTGGCCGCATGAAGCATTGGACTTTACTCCTTGGCTTGCGGAAGAGGATAATCTTACTCTGTTGGCAGATGCCGTTGGATTGGAGATTACCGTTGATGAGACGGAGTCCAGTGTTGGTGACTTCAATGTGGATATCTACGCAACAGAAACCGGAATGGATAGAAAAATCATCATCGAGAATCAGCTTGAGGATACGAACCATGACCATCTGGGCAAGTTAATTACATATGCGTCCGGGAAATCTGCTGACATTGTAATTTGGGTTGTAAAGAGAGCAAGAGAAGAACATCGCTCGGCTATCGAATGGCTGAATAATCACACCGATGAGAATATTGCGTTCTTCCTTGTAGAAATCAAGCTGTACCAGATTGGCGGTTCTGATATTGCCGTTAAGTTTGAGGTTGTAGAAAAGCCGAATGACTGGACAAAGGAAATCAAACGTAACACGAGCAACTCTCCTACACTGCAGGAAAGATACGATTATTGGGTTGCTTTTAATGATTATGCATTCCAAAACAATGCATTTGCAAAGCAGTTCAATAAAAGAAAAGCAAGTACCGACCATTGGATGACATTCAGTGTCGGCTCCTCTGCTTGCCACATCAGTATGTCGCAAATAAGAAAATACAACCACGCTCTTGTGGAATGGTATATTTCCGATGACAAAGAACTGTATCACAAATTCTATTCCAACAAGGCCACCATTGAACAGGAGATGGGTGTGCAGCTTGAGTGGAATGAACTTCCGGAGAAAAAAGCAAGCCGTATCCTGGTATATAAGACGGTCGATTTTGATAACAAGGATACCTGGTCAGAACAGTTTGATTGGATGATGGATATGGCAATCAAAATGAAGAAGGCGTTCAAAAAGTATTTATAAACAATTGAATACTGAGGTGGCTTGAAAGCAAAACGTCCCGAGGGTTGGAGGTATTCTTCTGGCTCTCGGATTTTCTTTATGGTTCGTTTGCAAGAAATATCATCAAACATCAAGAAACATCATATAAACCATTGAAAACAGAGTGCCTTCGTGATATAATAAGAATGGTATTATGTATCCATCAACATTTGACGAGGTGAAAATAGTGAATGAAATGATGAACGATAAATGGATAGGCATTGAAGAGGCCGCAGAATATTTAGGCGTTAAGCCTATTACAGTTAGAGACTGGATTAAAAAGAACACCGGAATTCCCGCCCATAAAATCGGAAAGCAGTGGAAGTTTAAATCTTCTGAATTAGACGCTTGGGTTAAAAGTGGAAAAAGTGCTATCTAACAGGAGGAACAATGAAATGGCTGATTTAGGTCAAGTATTTACAAAGGGTAATGTTGCCCGTTATATGGTTTCGTTATTCGATTTGCCTAAGCAAGCTGCCATTATGGATCCGTGCTTTGGTGCAGGTTCTTTTTTGGATGCACTTATAGAATATGAGTACGAAAACGTTACTGCTTGTGAAATGGATACTATTTTATTTGAAAACACAAAAGAGAAATACCAGCAGTATAAACTTATTAATGGCGATTTTCTTATTTATAACGCTTCCAATGCGTATGATGGTATTGTCATGAATCCTCCTTATATACGACAGGAGAAAATCGATGAATTAGAAGCATACGGAATAACAAAAGAGAGATTGCGTTCTAACTCCATATTTTCCGGCTTGCCAAGTACGGCAAATATGTATATGTATTTTATTATGAAAGCCATCGATTTATTGAAGAACGATGGACAGCTGATTGTTATTTTCCCAAGTAGTTGGATGAAAGCAAAAAGTGGAATTGAGTTTCAAAAAACTATGCTATCCAAATGTGGCATAGAAAATCAAATACATATTCACGGAGATGTATTTGAAAGAGAAGCATTGGTTGATGTAGTTATTCTAAAGTTAGTTAAAGGGAAAATGGATATTGACACCGTCGAGGAATATTTGGAATCAAAGGATGGAGAGTTGCAAAGTGTTTCTATAAGAGATAATAAGGCATTCGAGGAATTTGCTTATCCATTTTCTAAACTGGCTACAATTAAAAGAGGGTTAACAACAGGCTGCAATGAAATGTATATAAATCCAGACCTTCTTTGTGAAGATGGTGGATGTTTTAAGCCGATTATATCTTCGCCCAAAAGCATTGATGGATATACTACGCTTAACGCTCGTTTAGACCGCTTGTTCTGTCCGGTGGAGGATGCTGTTTCTGATGAAATATCAAGTTATCTGGATTTTTGGAAAAATAAAATAATTCAGGAGCAGAAACCCAAGACACTGTATATGAAAGTTAACAGCAGTGACAAGTGGTATGAAATACGAGAAATCTGTGGGGAGGGTATTTTGTTTAGCTATTTTGTTCGTAACGACATGAAGTTTGTTATGAACGAAACAGGTGTGCTTGCGAGAGACAATTTTTACGTTATTAAACCTAAAGTCGATAAGTGGGTTCTGTTCGCCTTACTGAATAATTATTACACATATTATCAGTTGGAATTGAGCGGAAAAAAATACGGAGCAGGATTGCTTAAATTGCAGAGGTATGATATTGAGGGATTGTTCTTTCCAAACTATGAAACGATTTCTGATTCTGATAAAAATGAACTGATGGTTTTGAGTCACAAATTACTTGAAAGTGCAGATTCTGCCGTCATAGGAGAAATCACAAAACTGATTTCTAAATATAGTAGAATCAGTTACAAAGAAATAACGGATAGATATGTTGAAATAAAATCGAACCGATTGGAGGTTAAATGAAGTGAGCATAAATGTGGTTAGTTTATTCTCAGGTGGCGGTGGATTGGATTTGGGATTTGTTGCCGAGGGCTATAATATTATCTGGGCGATTGATAACAACAAAAACGCTACTGAAACTTATAAGGCTAATATCGGTGACCACATTATGTGTGCAGATATTAACCAAATTGATATCTGCAAGATTCCACACGCAGATGTGGTCATCGGAGGCCCACCTTGTCAGTCATTTTCTTTGGCGGGAAATAGAAATGTAGAAGATGAGCGAGGACAACTTGTCTGGAAATACATTCATATTATAGAGCAGGTGCAGCCCAAGGCTTTTGTGTTTGAAAATGTAACGGGATTGTTATCTGCCAAAAATTCGCAAGGCGAAAAAATAATAGAACTTCTTAAAATTGCTTTTAAGAAGATTGGCTATACGATTGAGCAGCAAGTTATGAATGCAGCCGACTATGGAATTCCTCAACGAAGAAAAAGAGTAATCATTGTAGGCTTGAAGGATGCAAAATTCGTATTTCCTAAACCTACGCACAGCGAGGATGGAATTGACTTGAAACGTTATGTGAGTGTGGAAGAAGCTCTTGGCGATTTGCCAAAAGCTATAGCAGATGAAAATGGTGTTGTAAATTACAGTATGCCTGCACAAAGCGAATTTCAGAAATTCGTAAGAAGAAATGTGGCTATTACAGAACATTTTATACCACAGATGAGTGAACTGGATGAATATATAGTGCGCCACGTAAAACCCGGCGGGAACTATATGGATATACCTGCTGATGTTAATTCAAGCAGAATAAGAAGACTCCAGCGAGATGGTGGACACACAACTTGTTACGGTAGACTTGCACCTGACAAGCCATCATATACAATAAATACTTATTTTAATCGTCCAAATGTTGGATGCAATATTCATTATAAGGAAAACAGGTTAATAACTGTGCGAGAGGCACTGAGATTGCAATCTTTCCCTGATGATTATAAGATTGTTTCAAGCAGTAAGCAGGGGCGAAACCTTATTGTCGGCAACGCAGTACCCCCAATGCTTGCGGGCGTAATCGCTCGTGAGTTGAAAAAATTTATTAAGGAGGACTAATCCATGTGGATTTCATATTCGGATTCGGAAGTGAATCGATTCCATCCTATATGTGAACGTGCATTAAATTATGCATTGAGGTTAATTGGAAAAGATGACCAGTATAGGGTTTTGCATCACCAATATACGGGTGCCCTTGAAATGGACTATGTTGTTCAAAATATTGCAACAGGTAAATATCTATGCGTTGTAGAAGTAAAAAGAACACCTGCAGATGTGCATAGTGCGAGATATCAGTTCCAGGCAATGTCATATGTCCAAATGAATGCGGGTCAATCTGAAAAACCGTTTTATATTCTCACAAATCTGGAATATGCATTTTCTTTTAGATATGATGCAGGTAGACCACGTGTTTTTCAGCAGATGTTAAAGCCAGGTCTTTCCCACATAGGAAGCTTTGACATTGATGATGAAGAAATTTTTGTTGAAAAACTTGCAAGATATTTTAGTGAACGCCTAACTGACTACACTAACAATTCCTATGATTATTTGGTTACTCTCGAGGAATTTGCATCTCATATGGAACATATAAAGGATGAACCCAAAAGATGGAAGACGCATTTGGCTGCTCTTTTATATGAATATATTAGAGGCGCATTTACTTTCATCAACAGAAATGAATTAAGAGATATCAGATTATTTAGAAATGATGTGGAAAGAATTTGCGATGAAGCGGCTCGTGTAAATTTTAAGGATATCTTTAATTATTCTGACGAGTCTTTTGAACGCACAGTGGATATAGAAAATGATACTCTAATTGATTTGTACGATTTTGGTAACCAAAACATAAATGGTGACTCTGTTGCTGGAATTTTACATTCAATAGTGTCAGCAGGACATGAACACGATGGAGAAGTTCCTACAGATTTGGAATTGGCAAGAATTGTTGCGGAATTAGCAAAATACAGCAGTGGTGATTTAGAGCCTACTGATTTAGTGTGTGACCCGGCAGCAGGAAGTGGCAACCTTATTAGCGCGGCCATACCTACATATAATTTGCTTCCTACGCAAATTGTTGTCAACGATGTAAATAGCAAGCTGCTTGAGTTATTGTCATTACGAATCGGCTTGAATTATGCAAGTACAATAAGTCTGAGAAACTCACCTGCTATTTATAATCGAAATATAGCGGATATTGAACCACTTTTCTTTAATGATGTCAAAGTTGTGGTAATGAATCCGCCGTTTTCTGCAGGCATAAATTGTGTAGCTCGAAAACAGCCAATGTATCGGACTATTAAAAGGTTAACTGGTAGTGATGCAAAAACCAGCATCGGTCAAATGTCCTTGGAAGCAGTATTTCTTGAGTTGCTCATCGAACTTGTTCAACCAGGCACAACAATATCGTGCGTATTCCCTAAAACGCATTTAATGGGAAGAGGACCTGAGGCAAAAGCAATAAGACGCTTGTTGCTACATCAATTTGGACTTCATCTTGTATTTACTTATCCCGGCGATGAGATTTTTGATGATGTAACAAAGGATACTTGTATCCTTGTTGGTAGAGCAAAGATGCCTGCGGATTCTGTGAAAGTCGTATCAAGCTACGATAAAATACCTAACATTGATATCCATAGATTCGCACAGACGTTACCAAATGATGCATCAGAGGATTTTGCACCTATGATGCCGGGTATTGTGGCTAAGAAAATTTCCACGCAGGAATTATCTGATACTATAGATGACGGTTGGAGAATGTTGAATAGCGAAATGGTTGATGCAATCACATTTGTCAAAGAAAATTTTCAGAGTTCTCCACAGTTTACGGAACTCTCTGAATTAGATTACCCGACAAAACGAGGTCAAGCTGGAAATAGCGGTGGCAGTGATATTATGTTCTTTGATTCAAGGCCTGATCTATATGGACAGTTCGAGAATCGGGATATTATTCTTTCTGCTGGAATGCGAAATGCTAAGCTGGATACGTTTGATATTGGAATGGGAGATAGTGATTTCTTGGATGTTTCAGATAATTCAGAGGAAATCGTAGATGCCATTATTGATGCTTACAACGCACTTCCTGATAGAGAAGGAAGGCAGCAACGAAGACGAAAGACAAATCAAGAGTGGAAAAAGATATTAATCAAGGAAAGCAGAGGCAGGTTTTCAGCTAATTCAGTTTTGATTCCAAGAGCAATCAGAACAACCGGAAGAATTTACTTGTCACGTAATCCAGTGTTTGTATCTACAAACTTTGTTGTTTGCACATTGCCTTCTTTGAACAAGGCAATCATGTTATCAACATGGATGAGCACCATTTTTTATCAATTGATATGTGAAGTGTCCTCTAAAGACCAGGAAGGCATGAGAAAAATGGAAGTTTCGGATATAGAAAAGACCTATGTTCCTGCATTGGATAATGTGACACAAGAAACAATAACAGCTTTGACAGGCGAATACGGTTCAATAGAATTCTTAAATCTTGCAACTCCTGCAATTAGAGAAGTGGATAGGATTTGGGCTAAGGAACTATTTGGAGAAGATGCGGATGAAATATTGAATACTGCGAGAAGAATGTTGGAATATCTCGCCAACAGAAGAAATCCGTAATTAAAGGAGGGCACTTATGGCAGCAGCGCATCGTTCATTTGCTGAATATGTAAAAAAGAGATTTGATAATAATTTCTGGGCGGCTGCCGAAAGCTACCTGGAGGCAAACCTTGATTCCTTGGGTATTGAACTGAGGAGAATCCACCGTGCCGGAGAGACAGAAATTTCCGATGTTAAGGTAGAACACGTGTGGGTTGAGGATAAACCAAAAATGGAGATACACTTCGATGTGGCCGTTTCTATTTGGTTTGAAACTCATGAAGGTGATTACCACTACGATGATTACGATGAAAACATCGTGTGGATGATGGCTCACTGTCGCGGTGATCTGGATAAGAACCTTGACGATTTTGAAATACTGAGGGTGTCGAAATATAACGGTAAAAGTCGAGTGAAGAACCCGATGGATGATTCGCTTGTTCCTATCATTCCTTACGAAAAGTTGGATGATGTGGCAACAGCATTCTTGCAGGAATATTATCCGGCGGCACTTCGCATTCCAATGCGTGGTCAAGACCCTGTATGGGTTGACCCGACAGAACTTGCAAAGAACATGGGGTTAACCGTCAAAAATCAGCGTATCCGTGAAGATGGTTCTGTATTTGGACAGATTTATTTTGATGATACCGATACAGTAATGTACGATACAAACGAGGATGCAGATGTTCCTACACACATCAAAGGAAAAACAATTGTTGTGGACCCGCAGATTTATCTGCTTCGAAATCTTGGTTCATTTAATAATACCATTGTCCACGAGTGTGTTCACTGGGCGAAGCATCGTAAGGCATTCAAACTGGAACAGCTATTCAATACGGATGCTTCTTACATTAGTTGCGAGGTTGTTGGCGACGCAGATTCCCGCATATCCATAAAATCTACAAAGTATATGGAAAAGCAGGCTAATCAGCTTGCACCGAGAATCCAGATGCCGAAGGAACCATTTACAATAAAGGCTAAAGAATACATAGCCTATTTCATGAGACAGACCGATGCAAGGCATACGGTTGATGTCATGGAAATGGTAATCGGGGCATTGGAGCGGGATTATGGTGTTTCAAGACAAGCCGTAAAAATCCGATTGGTAGAGCTTGGCTTTGAAGAAGCCATCGGCACATTTAACTATGTTGATGGACACTATGTAAAGCCACATGGTTTCCGCAAAGGTGCTATCAAAGTTAATCAGACATTTACTTTGAGCGCCCAAGACGCTGCAGTTCAGCGTTTTATGAATTTGGAACTCCGTGAAAAGACCGCAAACGGCGATTATCTTTTCGTGGATAACCATTTTGTTTATAACGCTCCCCTATATGTCGGTTATAACGAAGATGGTAAACTTGAACTGACTGATTATGCCCGAGCGCATATGGATGAATGCTGTCTTGCTTTTGATATGGCCATCACAAGCAAGGTGGAGTCTATTTACCATACTGCTTGTTTCCTTAACCGTGAGCCGAGTGACGTCACCTTTGATATCACTTACCACAACGGTTTCCAGAATGCTCCACAATCTCGCCAAGTTGAGATGAGAAAGAAGCAACAGGCTGAGTGGTTGGAGATTCGTAGGCAGATGACGGATGACCCGGAACAGTGTATGGACTTATTGCTCGAATGGCGTGGAATGAAGTACACGAACCTTGGTGATGCGATTGACCGTGACCCTAAAACAATCAGCCGAACAGTGAAAGGAACAACAAATCCATCTGTTGAAACAGCGGTTCTTATTTGCTTTGGCATGAACCTTCCTCCTGTTATCAGTGAAAAGCTGTTGGATGTTTTGAATTGCAAGTTAAAGCCTATGAATCCAGATCATCAGTGGATTAGCGAGGCTTTGCACGTGAAGTATCCGGAGCCATTGTGGGCAGTCAGAGAGTATCTGGAACAGTACGGTGTAAATATTTAAAAATTTTTTTCATAAAAAAACGGACATGGCGTGTCCGGTGAAATGGGGGTGACATGATGGGATTAACCATGCTNGAGATGATAGATAACAGGTTGGCGCACTTTTTTCCGCAGCCGGAATTATACGATGTTTCCCCGTTTAGNATTGAGAATCTGCGTGATTGTATCATCATGTTCATTCTTAAAGATGCGTACTATTTGACTGAGCCGAAACAATCGTTAAGAGAAAATCGAGGAACGGATGCNGACGATGTAAGAATGCGTGACAGCAGAAATATTGCATATGCTCAGCATTATCGAGACCTTCAGTATAATCATGTAAANAANGANTTAGGTATTGAAATACCGGAGTTGCTTTCTGCGGATGTCGAAACCATGCGTGGAAAACTGCAGGGGCATAATATTACCCCGATGCAGTATTTTGAATTAAATACGCTTGCAGACCATCCACTGCTTAAAGCTATCGTAAATAAGCGAATCTGTGACGTAAAGAAAATATCCAATGCAACCTTCCTTGAATATATGCAGGATTATGATAAATTGGTAAGCCTGCTTCTTAAAAAACTGGATGGCTCGGATGAGGATGTTATTTTCGGTACAATCGCGTTGTTTACATTAGAATGGAAATATAATGTAGAACTGTTTTATTCCTGTGCAGTCAATGCGGAAGAAGCAGGGGTTCAGGATGTTCCGGTGCATCGCCTGGCGGGATTATGCGCCGAACTTTCAATGCCGTTAGCACCGGATTTTACACAGATGCTTCATACAGAAAGTCGATTTGTTCTACACAGGCTGAAACTGGTACCAACCGTATATACCGCATCGGAATCAGATTGGGATGAAGTAAAAGATAAAATATGCCATTATCAGACGGCCAGATATTATATTGAGAAAGAGATTGTACGCAAATGGGATATGGCAGGTTTCTTTGCCCGATACACCACAAGAGAACAGTGGGCAAAATTCTTCCGAGAACACTATGATTTAAGACAAATCTACGCTCCTAAGGAATGGAATAATAAACGCATTCGCTATATGAGAAGTATTTATAGTGCGATGATTAAGAACCAACCTACACCATAATCCCGTTTTTCCGATTTTTCGTTCTTAAAAGCCTTCATAAAAATTAGATAAAATTAAGCCAGAACATGAGAGTAAATGCTCTTCGTGTTCTGGCTTTTTTGCGTTTTACGGCAATTTTTAGCGGACACGGCGTGTCCATCGCAGAAAAAAATTCCAGTGTAAACTATAAATAAAAACGCCTGACATTGAGACGGGTACACAGAAATGCGTATCCATCTGAGTGCCAGACACTCAAATAAAAAAATATACCAATGCCCGAAGTGGTCGACCTTAAGGCGGCGGGATACATCAAGAGTCAAATTCACGGTATAGCCGTGGACTGACCAAAGATGTACCCACCGT
>JGI24707J26582_10001181_pt1 | contig 11336 bp, 6 predicted proteins | sample BioPla1DNA1_FD_26582 | JGI IMG/M metagenome (IMG submission 26582) | reverse complement strand
TTGATTAAAATGCTCAAGGGGGCTCTTTTGAGCTCCCTTTTTTTATTATGAGGTGGTGCTCTAATGTCATTAAAACAATATGCATCTTTTAACTCTTACTCTGGAGCAGATATTGTTGCAAGTATAAACCTCAACGGTAAGAACCGTGTTTTTGGAGAAATACAAACCCTCACCTACTCTATCCACAGAGAGAAAGGGCAAGTGAGGGCATTAGGCCACACAAACGTCAAGGGGTTTACTTATGGTCCAAGAACAATAGCTGGCTCCCTAATCTTTACTGTCTTTGATAGACACGTAATGGACACATTCAAAAAACAAATGCTACACGATCTTCCCGATAAACTTACTGCTGGCAACTTCATCACAGATGAACTGCCACCTTTTGATATTACAATCACATTCGCAAACGAATATGGTCACATGTCTAGACTTGCGATCTATGGTGTAACTATTGTTGACGAAGGACAAACCATGTCTGTAGATGACATGATGACTGAAAACATAATGAGCTACATGGCTAGAGACATTGAGCTCATGACAGCTATGGGCGATGGGCTACTGATATAAACAGATAGTTTCCACTCCAATCAAAAGACGGGGTTCCATGCCAAATATAGCCTTCACGGAGCGGGTGGTTTTCACCAGTCTCTGGATCTATCCATCTTAGGTTAGAGCCTACTATTCCATTTGGGAAAACAAAATGTTGCGAGTAAATGATTAAATCGTCCCATTTCCTGACCGTAGCATAGAGTCCGCCATTTGTTGTTAGTCTATGCATTGTTCCTTCTTCTATATCCACATACCATAGATCAGAATTAGGCATATCATCAATCAGCATGGATGGTTCGTTCATTAAATTAGATCCAAATATTATTCTTTTCCCATCTGGGAAGAACTTGGGATAGTGTGCATAAGCTGGGATATCGACAACTATTTTTAGGTTTTTCATGTCGGGGTCGGCGACAACGAGCTGCTCCCGATTTGGCGAAATGATTCTTTTGAATACTATTTTCGTGCCGTCAAAGCTCCATGATGGTTGTGTCTCTGCATACCTAGAATTAGATAGCTTTTCTTCATTTTCTCCACTAGGTTTAATTCTCCATATGGCGGAATCTCTATGGAACAGAATCCATTCTCCATCAGGCGACCAACTCGGGTGTGAGCCTTTGGTTAAAAACCTATAGTTGTAGATGTTCCCTGGCTGTGCGATATAAAGATTGCCACCGTCCTCAAACACTACTTTTTCAGAGTCAGATGCTGATGCTCTATACCCAACTGCACTTACTCCTGAATATGACTTTAAAGGAAAAGCCAGATCATCTGGATCAACAACATAGTTTGCAAGTGGGTGTGTTCGAAAAGCATCTGCGTATCCACTAATCAACAGTACCAATGCCAAGACGATCAAAATCCGTTTTCTCACTTTATCACCCCATGTGGTTTTCTTAATGCTTATTATACCACAAAATAAACTATTTAACCAGAAAAAAGAGGGAAAAAGTAGCAAATATAGAAATATATAAAGGGGCTATTGTTTATGAGCACTCAATATCTTAGAGAAGCTACGGTTCGCAGTGTACTTGATGGCAACCTTGTAGAGATACTGATAGACGGAAAAGTCCATGTCATTAAGCTTATTGGCAGTAGGTCTCCAGTTGCATGGGATGTTTTAAACAACAAAGAAATTGAGAGTCCATCTCCTTATGCCAAAGAAGCAAAAAGCCGACTACAAGAACTCTTGCCAGAAAATTCAACTATATATTTTCAATTAGATTTCGACGAAAGAGATCAAAACAACCACATTCAGGCCTATGTCTATCTATCAGACCAAGAAACAATGGTTAATGCTGTACTTATATCAGAGGGTCTCGCAAAATCAACAGCAGAGCCACCTAATGTAAGATTCTTTCAAGACTTTGAAATGCTTGAAGTCAATGCAAAGCAATCTGGCTTAAACATCTGGTCTGAGCCGAATGAAAAACCACTTGTCGCTCAAACCGTTTCCACAGTCACACCTTCTCCTATAATCCCACAACAGAATCCTTCAAAACCATCCACCCTTAATTACTATCAAAGATTTCCACAGCAATATTTCGCAGGAGCTAATGTCTCCATATACTTCGGAAGCATTCACATTGACGAAATCCAAGATCTGGCTTTTTCGTTGCAAGAAGTAGTACAGCCTATATATGGATATGCAAGTTACACAGCCGATGCCTTTGTAAGAGGTACTCGGCTTATTGAGGGTCAGTTCACAATTAACTTCAAGGAGGCGTATTACCTAAAGGCCATTCTTGAAAAACTTAAACACACAGATAAGGCTAAAGCCCCAGAGGATCCCTTTATTGCCTTTGATAATGTGGGTGGTGGAAGACAGAACATTGAGGAGGTAATCAAACATCTAGATCCTCATGATTTTGACACATACGCCAAGCAATACCAAAAAGCCATTTGGGGTATAGGGGCAGATAGAACAGACATAGCAAGCCTTTCAGAATTTAAGGAGACAAGTCCATATTTTGATCAGCTAGATAGCGATGGCTTCAATATCGTGATCAACTATGGGGATATTGACTCCTCTCTACAAAACAGCACTACTAAAACGATAATTGGCGTTCAATTAACTGGTTGCTCTCAAATGCTTGCTCCAACTGGTCAACCAGTATTAGAACAATATAGTTTTATAGCAAAAGATCTAGACGGATTTATTTAAAAAAAACGAAAAGGGGTTTAGCAATGGCTAAGAAAAAGATTGAAGAAGTAAAAGCAGAAGATATGATACTTGAAGCTCAAGAAGAACAATTGGAAGAAGAGTACAGCTTCGACAACATCGAAGACGAAGAAGAATACGTCGACGAGGATGACGGGCTCTTGTTTCCTGGTGGTCCAACCCTAGACCAAGTAGAAGAATGGAAATCTAGATTTACCAATATTTATGCTACAGAGTTTGAAGAAGACATTTTCATCTGGCGCCCGCTCACACGCGTTGAATACAAAGAAGTTCTCAAGGTCAAGAATGCCGACGCTATGTATCGTGAAGAGCGCATCTGCGAAAAATGCGTACTCTGGCCTGAAAACTATAGCTTTGTTGCTATGAGCTCTGGTGGAGCTGGGCAACCAACCATTCTTTCTGAGCAGATTATGGAGAAATCAGGATTTGTAGCTGCTGAAGCTACCAGATTATAGTTTCTTTAAGGGGTGACAGAATGACACCCGAAAGATTACTAGAGTTAAAACGAGAATGGGGCCAAATCTTCGAAGATGAAATTTTAGGTAAGATATTTATTTGGAGGCCTCTTTCCAGGCAAGAATATAAGGATATTATCTCGCTTGATATAAGCAGTGAAGAGCAAGAAGAATTAATCTGTCAAGCATGTATCTTAGAACCGAGCATTGAAGAGTTTAAGAGTTTTTCTGGCAAATATGGATTGGTTGCCACAACGCTTGCAGATATGATTATTGGGACTTCATGCTTAGATAATGAATCAATCATGTCAAAACTAAGTGCATACAGGGCACAAGTTCAGCAGTTTGAGTCTCAGATGGACTTAGTTATCTTCGAAGGTTTTAGTGGTAGATACTCACTAGAGGAAATCAAGTCTTGGCCCATGGAAAAAGCAATCTCATACTTTGCTCAAGCTGAATGGATACTAAAGGTTCTTCGTGGTGTACCATTAGAAACAGAAGACTCAAATCCATTTGTTTAAAGGAGGAAGAAGTCCGTGGCTAAAAACAGATATTCGGATTATTTAGGCGGGGCTTCTTCCCGTTTTGTCCAAGAGGAATATAACGCCCAGGACGACCGCACATCCCCTGGAAAGGTGGTAGCTGGGGTTGCCCTGGGCGTTGTTGCTTTAGGGGCGGTTGCGTACTCAGGAGCGCTAAGATCGCCTATACAGCAGATTTCTAAAAGACTGGCGTCTGCTGATCTCGGGCCATCTCGTGCAGTAATTCAAGGATTGCGCAATTGGGCTAAAAATCCTTCTGATCTCAGGCATGGTGTAAACCGCATTTTATCTAGAGAATATCAAGAAGGGTTTTCTAGGCTTAGAAATATCCCTAGAGCTATCAGTGACGAAGTTGCTGCTGCAAGCTCAAGACTAAGCAAGACAACTGGTCGCCATCTCTTAGATAATATTCCATCTGAATTCGAAACTAGAATGGTAGGCCATCTAGCTGACCAAGAAAACATAGTCCAGATGGCTTCTGGTTACGCCAAAAGAAACTTTGCCACTAAAATCATTGATGGGACAATGGCTACAAACAGGGCATACGACGAAGGAATGCGAGATGCCTTTAGAAGAATCTCTGGTGTTGTTAGAGAAATATCTCCAATAAGCATGAATAGGATGTCCAGAGATCAGTGGTCAAGGTTGATGAAAGAAAGGCTTGGCGATAGCTTTAACCAAAGTGCCGTTGAAGAAGCGTGGAATCAGCTTAGTCGTTTAAACATTCATCGCACCCAAAAACTTGGTGATCGTGTCCATAGTCAATTCATCAATAAAGAAGAAATTAAACGACTTGCCAGATTGAGGAAAAGCGGACGAGCTGGGATGGAAAGAACTATCCTAGAGGCTCGATTCAGGGCTGAAAGAGATTATTATAAGATGGTAAACCGCAACACCAAAATGTTGCGTGAAGAATTCCACAAGCAGATGATGGTTAACGCATCAAAGGATAAGCTTCTTCAAAGGGCAACTGGCTTTAGACAGGCCACGGTTGGAGACCTTCATGATGCTGGCCTACTAGACAAGATCCTTATCCCCAAAAGAGGGAAAGGGCAAATGGAGGAGTTTAACCTAGGCGAGCTATTGGCTGATGCCAGAAGTAAGCGAGCCCAATCGCTACGCAAACTATCTGCTGGCACTGGAATATACGTAAATGATTCTGGTGAAATAGTCGATATGAGAAAGCTGACATCCGTACCTGGAGATGTTTTAGACTTTCTCACTTATGAGACAAGAATACCTGTAGCTGGATTTAACCCGCTAAGGGTTATGCATGTGCATTCAAGAAGACAGACCGCACATATGCAACAATTCCGTTTCGGTACATTAAAATCTGTACAGCCATGGATTACCGAAGCAGCAAGTAAAGAACAAGCCAAACTTGGCTCGGACTTTATCCGTTTTGGAAAACATCTCTATAGCTTTGAGACAGGTGATATCCTTCGTAATGCAGATGGAGTAGTTGATACATGGTACGCAACTCATTCAAGAAGAGGCCAGCTTTCGACTATGACCACGAAAATGGTCGGCGCCACAGCTAGAGAAAGAGTGCGTCCAGAAGGCTGGAGAGGAACCCTTCACGATATAGGGCAATTTTTAGATATTGGCTTTCAAGATGAAGATTCCATTCTCCAGAAACTAGCATCCATTAAAAACAAAAGAAGCGATCCTAACTGGGTTCCAAATAGAGCAAGGCTTATTACGGACTTAGATCAAACTCCCAACACTGCTGATTTCTATGAAAGCTTCGAATTCATTAGGAACGAAGCTAGGAGGAAATCTAAGCAATTCAGTTCAGATGCATGGGGCGTGCTTACTAGTACTCCTGCATACCAAGAACTGTTTGACGGGAAAGTCCTTAAATTTGACACCCCAGAGGACATCGCAAGTAGTCTACAGACTGTTCTTAATACTGAAAGAAGATCCAGAAGCATATATGAAAATGAACTGACAAGATATTGGAATGAATACGCTAACAACCCATCTATGTTTCTTCATTCAGTAGCTCATGATCCAGATAATATGCAAAGGCTAGAGACTATCACTAAGACTATCCAAAAAGAAGTGTTATCCAGAATAGAGGAACAAGCAGAACATCCCATTAACTTCCTGGATTTCATTGAGAACTCTGGATTGTACGGTAGTGACGCTAGAGAGGGTAAGCACACCGTTTTAAGTTTTATTTTGGATAATCTTGGCGAGTCTGTTGATAGAGAGAGATCTGATGATATTAACAGATTGATGAGTGCTTTGCGTTCTCGCACAGATGAAGGCGAGCAAGTCAGACAGGTTATTAACGAATTTGCCGAACATGTCTCTCCATGGTATAGACCAGTAGAGCCCGAGACCTATCCCAAGTTTGAATATTTTAAATCAAGTTTTGATGAGGATATTATCAGCTCAGATGTTCTATGGATGCGTGGCAAAAGAAAGCTTCCTATTAAAGAAGCATGGGAATTAATTGCCGACATTAATGACCAAACAAAACGAGATGCCTTCTTTAAGGGAACTACATCATGGGCTAAACAATGGGTTGCTGGTCGTCACGATATGGGTAACGTGACAACCGCTACGTTCATCCCTTATTCTTATCTTGAACGTTTAAATACCGCAATCGCTCCATCTGGCCTTGCTTTAAGCTCTAGGCATTTAGGTTCGGCTTTAGATTTAGCCAAAGGTTTTGGGTTAAATCGTTACGGTCTAGCCTATGCTGCGTTTGCCCTTGGTGGCGGAGGAATTTTAGGGTACGTCAACTGGGAAATAGGTCAACTCTTGGGCAAGACACCTACTGCAATGGCTGCCGATGTTGTTGCTGGAACACACAAAGCTACAGCCGCCTTGAGGGATGCAACTGGAGTAACTAGCACATTTAAGTGGCTTAGAAGTGTAACTCCTGGAAGTGAGCTTTTAACAGAGATTCCAGGTGGTCAATTCCTCGACTTCACCCAATCATATGAGGATCTAGAAGAGTACTACGAACACGGACAAGATCCAGTTCGTAAAGGCAGATACTGGACGCTAGGTAACACCCCATTCCAGGGTGGTAGGGTTAAGTACTATAGACCCAACTGGTATCAAAGAGCTCAAGCCGACATAATGCATACTGATGTTATGTATGGTTCAGGACAAGAGCACTATAGGAGAACTCCGTTCCCGACACTTAGAAATCCTCTTGCGCCGATTTGGTATTTTGCAGACCCATACTACTATGACCGCAAACACTATTATGATCGCCCATATCCTGTAACTGGCGGTCTTGCGGAGCTAGAAGAAATTCCTATTGTTGGTTCTACGCTTAATGCCACGGTTGGTCAAATACTAAAGCCCACTAGATACATGCACGAAGAGCAATGGGCTTCTAGTACTGCCAAAGAAACGATTGCTAATATAAATGAATATGAAAAAGCAAGAGCCACAAATAAGATTCGTGGCACTATTACTCCATCTGGTAGAATTCGATTTGGCGATGCATGGCGAGGAACTCAAGGGTTATCCCCAGAGTTTGGCGATGTAATCTATGAAGAAGATGCCGATACCGAAATGCTAGTGGATGGAGCAGGCAGTGTTCCTCTTAGCACATCTCAGCCTGGTCAAGATATGAGCGGAGGAGCGTTTCCAAGATTATTCTATAGGCCAAGATCGTCTGGTTCTGGCAGAGAAGCAGTTGCACAAATCAACGTAGCAACAAAAGAACGTGCGATGAGGCAACCGCCAGCAGACATGATCCAAACAACGAGTCCTCAGTATGCCTTCAGAGAAGGTATTGCTGATATATACCAAATCGGTGGCATATATGGATTCGGAGCGAAAATGGCTTTCGGCGAGCCTTATATGGATAGGCCAGTCCTTGAAAACGCATACAGAATGCACTCTGCAAGCGATAGATTTTGGGATATGGAGCTTGGTGGGTGGCTGTTTGGTGCTAACCTATCCGAGATTACTCGTAGGTTTATACCGCCAGATAAAGGCGACTATTTTAACCCAATTCGCAATACCATGCCATCATGGATGCCTGGAAATACCTACTTCCAGAACTTCCAGATTGGAGATCCATATTCCAAGGTTGAAAGCGGAGAATACAGACTGCCTGGTGCTGGATATGAAGCCATTAATGATGTCGGTGGCGTAACAATGCGCCTAGAGGCGCAAATGCTCTCTAGATCCAGCAAAGAACTTATAAATTACTTCCTATTAAATGAGATGCCAGCAGAAGAATATGACGAGTTAAAATCCCGTGGTGATAANAGGATTAGAGCTCGAATCATGAGTGGCTGGGATCGCAAAAATATGCTTGCTGGTGACACAGAAAGAAAGATGACAATCTATGACCGACAAACAAACGTAATCGGTCAGATTGATGCCATCATAAATACTCAATACGGCCCAGAAGCTATTCAGATTCAAACTGTTAGCGAAGATGAATTTTACAGAATAGCGGAACAAGGGCATGCACACGCCAAGCATATTACCGAGCTTAACTTCATGCTTAAACCAGCAGGTGCTACTCGAGGCGGAATCCTGTATGTCAATGAAGAGGATACCTATGAACAAGCATACTACAACTTTGATTATAACGATCAGCTATGGTACAGCAGTTATAGAAAAGTTGAAAAGGCAAGAGCTCGGATTAATAAAATGGTCAAGAAGGGTCAAATAAATCGCTTTGACCTTTATGATGATTTCCACAAGTTCAAGATACTTGCAGATATAGCTCCGTTCTCTGACGAGTATCGCTATTATAATTCTATTGTTTCAAAGAGCCAAAGGCTCACAGATGAAGAAAGAGAAGAAATTAAAAGGATACGTAAGCAAGTATCTGAAGTCAAGAAAAAGCATAGGCATTTTGATTATCAATTTGCAGATGCCAATATCGTACAGCGCCGTTTTGTAGTTAAGGATGTGCTAGACAAACATCGCTTTACTGTTTATGGAAGACCAGGAGAAATCTTCACACTTGCTGGTGTAGACATTCCATCTTCTCAAACAGATCCAGTGGCTCAGGAAGCTAGGGAACGCATCGCAGAAACAATCGCACCAATGAGAATGGTTACTCTAGGTATCACAAATGACCCCGTTCACTTGCGAAACAAAGACACCTATCGAACAGTTGGTGCAGTTGTCTACGAGTCAGACGGAAGCGTATTACAGCAATCTTTAATTAGATCTGGACTAGCAACAGAAGACGAAGACGACATATCCCCAGCAGGAATCCATGCCAGATTTAATGCGTTCGAAAGGCAGATTGGTGCTCTGTGGGAAAGATTCGCTCACGCAGACACTCCATTTCACACAAAGTTCCTACAGGTCAGAAGTCCACTAGAGGACTATAAGCGCAGAGAAGTATTCGGAAAGAACTGGCAATCATGGGATGCTCCAGTTAAAAATTTTATTCGTCCGACATTAGAATCTTTCTCCGCCAAGAATCCTCTTGTAGCTGGCTTCCTGGGTGGAATGCTTGGGGCGGCGTTTGGTGAACCATCTTCTCCAAGGGCAAAGCTTATCTTAGGAACAATCGGAGCCTTAACTACTGCATCATTAAGTCTTGCACAGTCTTTGCAAGAAATACAATCAGAAGAAAGATGGATTCCTAAGAGGCGGGTACTGGAAAGAGAAATCAATGAATACTTCGACATTCTCAACTTCATCAAATGGCACGGCCTATACCAGCACGCCTTGGACATGGCTGAAAAAGCTGGAGAAGGCGACGTCGAAAAGCTGTTTGAAGAGCTAGACGAAGAAGGCAGAAAAAGAAGACGAGTAACCAAGAGCCAGGAGCGGCGGAAACGAGAAATCGTATCCAGGCACCTAGAAGAGATCCCTGAAGAAGAGATGCATCAGGAGTTTGGACTAGACTATCTACTAGAAAGAATTCATAACTGGAGAGCTAGACGGGACAAGAGAGATCTAGGAAAGATTAACTGGCANCTTGGAATATTAAAAGGTCACAATGAAGAAATAGAGCTTGGCGCCTGGGGTGCAAAAGCATACGAGTACAAGCGTCGCATGGAGACCACTCTTTATGGTGCAGACATGTACAACGTCCAGGATGCCATAACCGCAATGCCATATAAGGAAAGAGCTTATGCTCGGGCGTTCCTTGAGAATGCAAGTGAGAAAGAGCGAGAAGAGGTTCTGGAGCTCGTTCCAAGAAATATGCGTAGATTCTTCCAGACTCAATGGGGTATGGAAGTTGATGAACGTCCCAAGCTGGATGAATACTTCGCAACAAGATTTCTCCCTGGTCCTGATTGGGAAGGCTGGAGACCAGATAAAGACCTAACCGACGTTAAGGTTAAGGTTATTCGCAGAGAAGGCGCAGAGATGACAGAGTTTAATCTCTGGCCTGACGATGTCGCCAAAGCGGAGGCGAATAACGCACCAGCTCTGCCAATCTTCAACATTAACACTCAGGCGAGAAATGTAAGAAGAGTATTAGAAGAAACACTAAGAGGCGCAGGCCTCAAAAATGTTTCTGTGGTTGTCATGCCGACAGCAGGAGACGGAATAGACATCGACTTTGACTATGAGCAAGACAGACAAGAGGAGTTCAGAGCCTACTCCTTAAACAATATCAATGCTATATTTTGAGTGAGGTGCTAATGTCGTTATGCCACAGAAGAATTTCAAAAGCAACCCCAGCAGAACAGCTGCAGATAGAATAGAAGGCGCTGGCATAAAAAGATATTTACCAGGCGAACCAGTACTCTTGTCTCTAAGGCACATACAGAGTCAAAAAACAGATCCTTCTGCCTACAAGAGAAAAGAGTTAACCAATCTTCAAAAAATATTGTTGAATGGGCCGAAGCATCCTTTAACATCGACTGAGATTTCTGGATTCGTTACTGCTTCAACATACCACAAAACACCACAGCAAGCCGTGGAAACATTCGACAGTATTCTCAATGGAAACAAACAACTTGTGGCATGGGACACAGAAATATTAGGGCTAAATAAGTTCGATCCAAATGTGCATGGCGGATTGGACTTATTTATGCCTACTGAAATATCTCTTAGGGCTTACAGTCCTAAGCAAGGAAGGGGCAACTTGTTAAGCAAAACAAGCCCCTTCCAGCACCATTCATCTATAAGTGCCTTGGTAAAACCAACCGAAGAACTGCAGAAAAACTACAGAGCGCTAATTGAGAAGGTAAGACAAGGAAGAAGTTTGACGCAATCTGAAAGGCGTACTTTTGTTGACTTAATGCGCTACTCTCAAATAGAAGATCCAGCTTCCTTTTCTGGAGTGTTTGGCATCAATCTGAAGAACGTGCATTTGTTTAATACGGGCGCATCCTTCATCAAGAGGAAGAACGGTATATTTGTGAAGCACCATGGAATGTTCTCAGGCAAGGGCATTCATGACTCTCTGTTGAAACAAAAAGCTGGTATCAAAACACTTCAAAGCCTAATACCGCACGCCGAGAGTGGCTTAGAGTCTCTAATTGGGTTTGGCATGTCCACTGATGAAGTTCAGAATCTTGTTGATGGCTTCATAGCTCAACATCAGAACTCAGTTTTCGTCGGTATGAACCAATTGAATTTCGACATACCAGTAATGCAACAGTACTACAAGAAGCTTGGCAAAAAATTCAATATGCCAGCCAACCA
>JGI24707J26582_10003456_pt1 | contig 11340 bp, 10 predicted proteins | sample BioPla1DNA1_FD_26582 | JGI IMG/M metagenome (IMG submission 26582) | reverse complement strand
AGCAAACTCTAAGAGATTTTGACCTTTAAATATTTTCATTAAATCATTGATTAATAACGAAACAAAGATATGAAATTATCTACTGACTTCAATTAGTTTAATTTGACACTTCGAAAAATCATACAATTATAATAGTTTTATTTTTTTTAATCGATTTCTAAGCGACTATCCTTCTAAGTTTATTCTGTGAGAAGAGTTTACTATTCTATCTAAAATTGCATCTGCTACAGTTCTTTCGCCAATAAGTGCATACTGGGCTGATACAGGCATTTGAGAAGCAATTATAGTTAGTTTTTATCCGTGAAGTATAAGAATTTACTGTATTGCGTGAAATACATGTAGTTATTGCTATTTGGCAATTAATCAAACCATCTTTATGTAATGTAATAATTTGTATTAAATCCATAGAATCAAGTATATTTGCCATGACTTATCTTTTTTAAGATAAGTTTACTTGACTTTTCAGAGTGGCACAAATCAAACCGTAGTATCTACTAAAGATCCATTGCTACCATAAGCTATAACTGCTGATTATTGGTTGTTTTGAACAGATAAAATGAAGAGTAATTAGAAACAGGAATATTGATATAAGATTTTCATAATATTTAATTTTACGATTAATTTCAATCGAAGCCGTTTACCCGTCATTTTGGCAAACTTGTTGTTTTATGGCGTTTATTTATTTAATGCTTGAAATAATTTTGTATTTCACTTTTAAAAAACTCATCATATTTTTGATTACCTAAATTAAATACAATTAAATTTCTTTTTGCTCTGGTCAATGCTGTATAAACTAACTCATCATTGGTAAAGTCATTGTCTTCTTCTATTTCTTTTTCTATGAACACGAATAAAGTATTTATTTCCCAACCCTTAAAGCTATGAGTTGTTGAGAGTTTTATTGTTCCCGTTTTCATCCAAAAATGATTCTTCTTTATACGTCTTAACTTTTCAATTGCTCTTTCATTTCCATTAATTCTCTCATATTCTTCTTGGCTTTCAAAAGTTGTTGCTGTTTTTTCTTTCTTCTTAGTTCGTATTAAAAAGTCTAGTTCTCTAAGTAGTTCAACTTTTGAACATAAAACTCCTGCATCAGAAGAATGGATTTCATTTCTCTCTAAAACTTCAAAAATGACATCAAATAAATTTTCTGTTGTATAATTATCAAAAGTATGATATTCAATTATTCTCTTTTCAAAATCAAGTTGTGAAAGCACCTTTACTTCGTCAAGATTATATTTTTGATTAAATACGGTCTTCTGAAATTTTATTGCGATATTTCCAATATTACTTGAAAATCTGTGAGAAGTGTTTAAAGTTTTATTCCAAACTCCTGGGATTGTTCTAACAATTGGTTCGTTATTTTCATCTAATTGACGATTATAAATATTTTGCTTCTCATCTCCGAATACAACAAATTCTGTTTTCTTATGGGTGAAATATTTTGTTATAATATCAATCCAAGATTGAAGATAATCTTGCACTTCATCAATTAGAACCACATCAAACTTATGAATACTGTCTTTAACACTATCAAAGAAATTGACATTTTGCCAATCACCAAGGCTCGTTATTTCAATATTATAATTGTTCGCTTGAGTTTTAAAAAACTGATGGTAATTAGTTATATAAAAATTCGACCAATAAAACTCTTCTCGTACGTCCGATATTCTATCGTGAATGTAATTTTTTAATGATAAGTTATAGGTCAAAATTAAGACTTTACCACCCGTTCTAATGTGTGCGTTAACTGCTCTTTTGGCTAAAACAAAGGTCTTTCCACTTCCTGCGACTCCTTTAATTTTTCTACGAGGACGGATTTCACTTCTGATAAGTTCTTGTTGTTCTGGTGTGTAGTTGATTTCTATTCCTTCTTCAATTTGATGAAGTGGCGATTTTAAATATCTTCGAATACTTTTATATAAAGTTTCATCAAAATAAAATGATTGCTTATTTAACCAAAATTTAGATAGCAGTTGATTAAGATAACTTTCATTTAGTGAATCGTTGCCCAAAAGTCCAAAGTAGCTAACGAAATTTCTATATCCATTATAGCTTTCTGATTGAAACTCGTTAAGTAAAAAGTTTGATAGCTCTTTTTGAGTAGAATTATGAAAATAGACAGCACAATTTACAGTTGCCCAATTGTTTTTATTCTTTACACTTCTTAAAAACAGTTCTTCACTGTGTAGTTGAAATAGGTTGTTCTTATAAGCTTCAACCTGTTTTAATGGTGACTTAATAAAAGTATTATCTTTTACTAAACACCATTTAGTTCTTTCGTCTACATAGTAATGTTCTAAATTCCAATCTTTTACTTCAATTAAAAGAACACCGCTCCCTTTACGCATAATGGCAAAATCAGGATTGTCTCCATTTAAGAATGGTTGATAGTAAATTTCGTAAGTGTCATCAAGTTTTTCCAGTAGAAAGTTCAAAAGTTTCCATTCGCCTTCAGTAGGTTGAACTTTCTGTGTTTTGATAATCTCTAATTCTGGTTCTAAAATTGCCATTCAATTTTTTTAAATGCCATATAACTCCCTTATAACCACACAAATCACCACACAAATACAACCAAAAATGTATATATCGGCACATATTTATGCGTTTTATAATTTTACATCTTTAACAAATATAAACATATTAATCAAAACAAAAAAGATGTTAATATCTAATATTTGCCAAAAACTATTTACTTATAATGAAGTTATTAGCCACCAAAGACCACACTCGTCATCGAAAGTGATCCAGCCACCTGTTTGTCGTTAAAGAAGTTTATCTCTTCATTTTGGTCTTTTAGGGCGAGTGTGTAGAGTAGAGGGAGGTAGTGTTCGAGAGTGGGGATTGAGAGTTGGAACTCTTTGCCTTGCTTGGCGTAGTTTATTAATGATTTGTGGTCATTATTTAAGATGAACTGCTTCATCTTTTCATTTGCTTCTATGGCCCAATCGTAGCCGAATGTTTTGTTTAGTTTGCTCCATTCAACCATTCTGAGGTTGTGGACAATATTTCCGCTACCAACAATCAGTACACCTTTTTTACGAAGTGATTTTAACTCTTGAGCAAGTTCGTAATGGTATTGTGGAGTTTGGCAATAGTCTAAACTAAGCTGAATGATAGGGACATCAGCCTCTGGATAGATATGTTTTAATACGCTCCATGCTCCATGGTCGAGACCCCATTTGTCATCTAGGTTTACCTCTGTTTTGGTGATTAGTTTTTTAGCCTCTTTTGCAAGTTTAGGACTACCTGGTGCAGGATATTGTACATCAAAAAGCTCTTGTGGAAAGCCACCAAAATCATGAATTGTCATTGGGTTTTCCATAGCTGTTACATAAGTGCCTTTTGTTTCCCAATGTGCACTAATACAAAGAATTGCATTAGGTTTGGTGATGTTTTTTCCTACTTCTTTAAAACCTTGTGCAAATTCATTCTCACAAATAGCATTCATCGGATTACCATGTCCCAAAAACAGCACGGGCATTTTTTCCGTGCTGTTATAAGGTGATATAATTTTATTAAGTCCTTTTAATTTCATTTTATATCTCTTTATTGGGATTTGATAATCAGTTTATTACTGCTTAGAAAATTGAATTTCTCCAAAAATTCTAACTTCATCACTAACCAAAACACCACCTGTTTCTAATGCAGCATTCCAGTTTAAACCCCAATCTTTACGATTAATAACTCCGCTAATTGAAAAACCAGCTTTGTCAACTCCCCAAGGGTCTTTGTTTATACCGCCAAACTCAACATCAAGAACAACCTCTTTGGTTACATCTTTGATTGTTAGCATACCTTTTAACTCATATTTGTCACCAGATACTTTCTTAAAAGATGTACTTTTGAAAGTTAACTCTTTATGATTTTCTGCATCAAAAAAATCTGCCGATTTTAGATGATTATCTCTGTCGTTATTGTTTGTATTAATACTTGTTGCATCAACATTTACAGTGATTTGAGATTTTAGAATGTCCTCACCACTAACATCTATTGAAAAGTTTGTAAACTCACCTTTTACATTACTTATCATCATGTGTTTTACTCTAAAAGTAAGTTCACTATGTGCAGGGTCAATAACCCATTTAGATTGCGCAAAAGTAGTTGTTCCTATTAGTAATATCCCTACAAATAGAGATAAGAATCGTAATGATTTAATTGATTTTTTCATGTCATTCATTTTTTATTTTATTAATAAATTTGATAATGACAAAGATACCACCAAAGAGAGGTGAAGAAATAACACTTTTCAGAAGATAAGTTATAAAATTAGGAAATAAGCTTTTTCATCTCATCACGAAATTCAGTTGGAGTTTGTCCAGATTTTCGTTTAAAAACGTTAGTAAAGTATGAACTTTCGTTATATCCCAGCTCAAAACCTATTTCAGAAATGGATTTATCGGTTGTAGTTAAAAGATTTTTTGCTTCGATAAGTTTTCGTGTTTCAATGATCTCTGAAACGCTTTGTTGCAATATGTTTTGACAAATTATATTAAGATTTCTTGAAGACATAAACAGTTTATCTGCATAAAACTCAACGCCTTCTGATCTACGAAAATTCTCCTCTAATATTTTAAGAAAATTTTTAAATGTTACACTTTGCGTATTAAGTTTGTCATCATTTTCTTGTTTTTTTCTTTCAGATTCTATCATTGTAAAAAGAGCACTGAGTAGATGGCGAATAACACCTAAGTCGGGCGAACTGTGCTTTATCTCGTCATCCATCATTTTGCAAAGAGTTACCAATCGTTCAAAACAGGTGTCAGGTTTTAATTGAAGATTAGCTTTATCATGATACATAGAGTATAACTGGAAAGTAGTTTCTGCAATAAACTCACTTTTAAAACGAATTGCCCACATATTGCATTTCCCGTCTTTAACGATGGGTAAAACACGATGCATCTTGCCTTTGGTTACAAAGCTTATAAAAGGAGCATCAAATATAGTTGTTTTAAAATCTATAAAATGCTCAATCTGCCCCTCAGTGCCAATAATAAGCTCCTCATAATCGTGGCTATGAACATCAATAGATGATTGTCTAATCTCCTCAGCTTTATCAACATCTACGTGGAATATTTTAAAAGTCTCTATCATTAATGTTAAAGTATCTTTTTCAAAAAATCTAATTTACATTATTTCAGATGAAAGAGCAATAATTCAATAAAAAATGTAGAGGTGCACGGCCCTGCGTTTTTAAAATCGTACAACATCCAAATCCAATCTTTCTACAAACTCCTTTAAATGGCTGTTTTTATCCATCAGTTTCTGTAATTTTTGTTCTGGATTTGTGATTTTATCAAGCTCTATTTCACAAAATATGCCCTCTTCAAAAGGCTGTTTTTTCATCCATTGGAGAATTGAGACTATTTTATATCGTTTGGCAATATTCAATAATGTCCAAAAACAGGCAGGGGAGTAGTGTTGTTTGAAAAGTCTAACTTTTGTGTTTGTGGGTAATATTGAGACAGCAATTGCCCAAAGCATAGTTTGATTTTTTATATGGATAAAATTATCTGCGAAAAATGTTCGTAACGGTGTAAAGTCTGGCGTGTCATACGCTGTAGCTTCGCGCCAAACAACAGAACAGTAGGGGCGGGAAATTAAAGAGAATGCAACATCTTCTTCGTAAGTACGTTTTGCAAATGAACGCTCATCATAAAATGTGATAATTCTCTCCTTATCATAAAAAAAGTCTTGAATGTTGTTTGCATCCAGAGTGTTTAAAAACTCAAAATCGTCAATTAAGGTTTGATTGTCAATTATGTAGTCAGGATTTTCGTTGATTAACCAAGAGATTGCTTTGTAACGGTTTTTGCGTATTGCATCGCTTCTGAAATTGTCAGTAACCCATTGTGTAATTGTTTTTGATGCAGCAGGATAGTTTAAAATACGACGTAGTAAAGTTTTAGAATTGTAATCTTTTGTAAGTTGGCAAATCCAAGTCTCAAATTCGGCTGAAAGTGAAAAATCTCGCAACATCAAAAAGCATATTTCAGCTAATGATTTACTGGCTTTTCCGTTTGCAAATATCTTCTTTAATAACTCAAACAGTTTTTCCTTCGATGAGGTGTCTAATTTATGATTTCCACGTGCTAAATACTGCTTCATTGTAGTTAGCAAGTCGTAACGGTTAAAGCGTTTTGAACCACTCCATAACTCATCGGCAAGATTAACCAGCGAATTAAAAACCGACTGCTTGAAATTGTAATGATTTTTTAGCAAATCTTGTTCACGCACAAAATCCTCATAATTTCTAATCAAATCATCTTTTACATTACGCGATGGCAGACGCTCTTTTTTGTGCCTGATTGCAATAATTGCTTGTTCGATGAGTTGGTGGTGGTTTGTTTGCATAGAGTTGGATTTTTATTTACCGCAAAGGCTCTGAGGGCGCAAAGTTTTTTTAGAGTTGGTGATATTTGGATTTTTATTTTTGAATTGGTTTATAAAACAATTATTTAATCTAAGTTTTCTTATTCAAAGTCATTCTCTAAATCTAGATATTTATTTTTAGCTTCAACAATAATCTCTTTTATTACACGCTCTCTGTGATCCTTGTTTATAATGCGAAATGTATCTTTAATTGAAAAATCATTAAATTTTATTTTATTTATTTCTGACGAAAATTCATCCCACTTACCCTCACATAAATTTCCTAACGTAAATCCTTTTGTATCATTTACAATTTGAAGTTTTACATTATTATATGTGAATCTAACTATCAACTTGGTAATACTGCTTTGATTTTTATTGTGTGTTACTGTTGTAATATCTTCAAGACTTGGTATTTCTGTTGTTTTAGTATTCTCTTCTTCTTCCAATTTTGCTATTAATTCATTAAAGAAATCATCTACAGTGTGCCATTGTATGTGTCTGAAAATTTCGAAACAATCTTTTGTAAAGTATTTATTATGTTCTTGTAGTTTCCAAGCATCAGCAATATTTTTAGATATTATTTCTTGATTTCTTTTTGCTTTATCAATATCGCTCGTTAGTTTTATTATTAATTCTTTATATTGGTTGATAGTTTTTGCAAGAAAATCATCTTCTTTTTCTATTGTGGTTTGGCACTTTTCGAGCCAATCTTTAATATCAGTAACATATTCAATACAAGTTAAGTCATAATCTTTAAGTTGCTCATAAAGAGAGGGTTTTTTCTTGTTCAATTTTAAATAAACAAGTTTTATATTTGTTTTAGCTTCATCATCGCTCATTTTTTTAAACTCATCTTCTTTTCTTATTTCATTAAAATACACTAAAAGTTGAGGAATTTCTTTGCCGTTTTCGTCTTTGCCATTGCTATCACCTGCAAAAATTTTATTTTCAATAATTATTGCCTTTGACTTTTCTTTATCCAAAATCAGAATATCAATATTTTTCAGTTCTGATTTATATTCTTCGTTTGGAAACACTTTATAATTATTTGTATCAAAATCTTCAATTTTTAGGATGTCATATACAAATGATTTTAAAAACTCTTTGTTTGTTGAGAGCAAATAAGAAATAAACCGTGAATGAAGTTGTCTTTCATCAGTTTCAATGTGCAATGCACTAAAGATATTAAATGCATTTTGAGATTTTTCTATTTGTTGGTCAAAATGCTTTTTTAGTTGTTCTTTGTTCATTTCCATTTCATCAATATTTTAAGTTAGATTTTATTAATTGTGTTATTTAATTAATAAATATAATCAAAAACCATCATAATTATACGAATTGATTATTGCTTGGTCATTTGCGATATATTTTACAGATTATCATATTTATAATATCCCTCTTCTTTACGTTTAATAGAAATATATACTTTCTGAAAACCAGGCACTTCTACGTTGTGAGGAAGAATTAAATTATCATCGGCTAAAACATATCCATTTGGCACTTGCTTTATCTCCTTATCTACGATAATATATGGTGAATCTGGGTTGAAATTTTTTGAGAACTTTCTTATAGAGTTTAAAACTAATATGGTTGCTTTTGGATTAATGCTATCGGGTAAATTTCTTATTCCAGTAATGGATAAATAATCTGAAACATTGGTGGGGTTAAAACCTTTGGGTATTGTTTCAAGATCTTTTAAATCTAATTCTAAACACTTTACTTCTGGATTAAATTTGGGGTGAATTTCTTTCATTCCACTTAAATATAGTTTTTTTACATTATATGGATTAAAATATTCTGGAATAGTCTCTAATCCCCAAAAATTAAGTTCTTCTACTTTTGGGTTGAAGTTTTTAGGAATAGGCTTTAGATTATAAAAAAACAACTCTTTGATATTGTCAAAATTAACTCCTTCTGGAATTATTTCTAATCCTAAAAGAGTAAGAGATTCTATATTATTAGATTTAAAGGTTGCTGGTATAGATATTACGTTGTCAGCACTTAGTCTTTTAACATAGGTTGGATTAAAGCCCTCTGGAATTACTTTTAAACTGCTTAGTATAAGTTCTTCTACTTTTGGATTAAAGGTTGAGGGTATAGATTTTAGATTGTATAATTGTAAAAATTTTGCTTTTGGATTAAACCCTTCGGGTATAGTTTCTAACCCGTTCATATGAAGGTGAGTAACTTTTGGATTAAACTTGGGTGGTACTGATTTTAAACCATTTAAGAAAAGAGCATCTACTTCAGGTGCAAATTCTTCTGGGACTGTTTCAAGACCATTCATTTCTAATCTATGAAGTTTTATTTTAAAATTAGTTGGAAGAACTTTTAATCCATCTAAGGTTAATATCTTGGCTTTTGTATTAAAATTATCGGGTATTGTCTCTAATCCATTTAGTTCTATGCTTACAACATCAGGATTGAAGTTTTTTGGTATTGTTTTAAGACCATTTAATGATAGGTGATAAACTTTAGGATTAAATTTTTCAGGAATTGATTTTAATCCGTTGAGGTATAGATTAAATAGATTGGTTGGATTATAGTTCAATGGTACAGATTTAAGCCCACCTAAAGATAAGTGAGCAACTCTTGGACTATAATTATCTGGTATGGATTCCAAACCATCTAATATTAAACAGCCAACTTCTGGGCTGAACTTTTCAGGGATAGATTTAAGTCCATTAAGATAAAGATATACAACCTTATTAGGACTGTACTCCTCTTGAATTGTTTCGAGTCCGTTTAGGTGAAGTTCATATATATCAGGATTAAAATCATTTGGAACTGATTTTAATCCATTAAGATAAAGTTTCTCAACTTTATTAGGACTGTACTCTTCTTGAATTGTTTCTAGTCCGTTTAAGTGAAGTTGTTGTACATAAAGATTAAAGTCATTTGGAACTGATTTTAATCCATTAAGATAAAGATAATCTGCATAAGGGTTGAAATTTGAAGGTATCTCTTCTAATCCATTTAACTCTAACAGCGTTACGTATGGTTTAAATCCTTCGGGTAGTGTTTTAAGCCCATTTAAATATAATTCGTTTACAAATGGACTAAAATTAGCAGGTATGGAAGTTAAATGATTTAGATCAAGCATATCTAATATTCTTTCTTTCCCATAAAACTGCGCCTCTGTAATGCCAACTTTGTTGCAAAAGTCTTTTATCTTCATAATATCCTTTTTTGATTATATTACAAAGATATGACACTGCCGTGCCAAAAGGTGGCGTGATTAAAATAATAATTTGATTTTATGTTGTAGAGACGCACGGCCGTGTGTCTCTACAATTGGGATTGATTAATATTTTATTTGCTTTCCTTTTTATTTATCAAGTTTATCACCTTATCAATTAGGGTCTCCAATCTAGTATATCCATTCTCGAAAGANGTNCNATTATANCCGTACCATAAATTACTTGTTTCATTAAAAGTAATATCGGAATTTTTTAATAAGTCTTCAATTTCCTGTTTGAAAGATTCATTTTTATATCTTCTTATACCATATATAATACCACCTTTGTTTTTTTGTATTAATACAGAAAATTTTTTTCCTTCAAACTCCATAATTAGACCAACTTTAGGACGCTCTTCATCTTTTCCGTAATATATTTTATCATAATTTGGATATTCTGACTTCAAGCGATTATGCCAAACTGACCAACATTCTTTTTCTTTTGAAGATGAAATTGTACTTAAACAGTTAACTAATTTGTTTAACTCATTTTGTTTCTCTCTCAGAGTTTTAAGATCTTCTTCTGGATTTTGAGTTAATCTAAGTTCTTTAGTAATGAATTCTTCTAATTTCTTATTCATATCGTTTTGATTTGTTCGTAAATTAAACATTCCTTGTAAATAATCTATATACTGTTCAAGAGTCGATTTTAAATAAACATCTTTTACTCTGCAATTTGGTAAAACTACTGTTTCAAGCCACGGCAAAATGTGTTTTCTATATGAAAGCTCAATAAATCGCTCTTCAAATTTTTCTTTATAATTTCCCCAGCTTTGATCTTCTGGTTCTCCTCCATTCCGAGTTAGATAAATTATCCAGATCTGTTCTTCTTTAATGCCTTTTCCTACTTTATCAATATATCTAGCAAGTTGATTTGGTTGGTCTTTTGCACCGTGTATTTTATTTTCAATAATTAATGCAAAGTCTTTGTCTTTTATCAATAAATCTATTCTCTCTTTTTCATTAGAAATTTGGGGTTTTATTGGTTTGTTATTAAAATTGGGTTTAATAGTATTCAGATAATCGTAGAACTGCTCAAGAATATCATATTTTCCTAAACTGTTCTGATTTAATAATTTTCTAAAAATTCTGCTATGTGTATTTTCGTTTGCCCATATCAAATCAAGGATATTAATATGATAAGGTAATTTCTCTTTCTCCTTTTTGTAAATGGGCATAAATGATTTAGAAAGTTTTAATACATTATTAAATATTGATTTTTTTTCTTCTATAATAAAATTATCTGCACTACTACTTAAAGAGAACATTTCGTTAACAAACCGTTTTTGTTCTTCTTCACTGTATTTTACTGATTTTTTATTTTCCATCATTATATAATTTTTATACAACATAAATTTAACAAAGTTTTCCACAAAGCCCAACATCATCTAGCATTTTAAGACTTCCAACCTCCTCACAAACACCCTCAAGAACTTTTAAAATAACATTATCTATAATATTAAGAGCTTCTTTTAGTGTTGGATTTTTTGAATATAGCCTCATTGTAGAGTCGTTGTCAATTAACTTAAAATTATGGAGGTGATGAAGTCGTTTTATAGTTGGAATTGCTCTGTTTAGACTTGGAATTCCTTCAAACTTAAAGGGAATTGTACCTATTAAATAAAAATCGCAACGAAGATCCATAAGTTTATAGGTGATTTTCTCAAAATAATCCTTACTTGTTCTTCCTCCGAGACCAGAAATCATAACGATTTTTTTATTTTCAA
>JGI24707J26582_10003455_pt1 | contig 11343 bp, 8 predicted proteins | sample BioPla1DNA1_FD_26582 | JGI IMG/M metagenome (IMG submission 26582) | reverse complement strand
TTTTGTACGAAATGAATAAAAAAGGTAAAAAATAACTAAAATAGATATAAAATGATATTGAAAATAGTATAGATATTCGATAAGATAAAAAAAGATATGAATTAGGTAGTGTGCCATACTTTGTCCTTTTTTTTTCGTATTTAGTAGAGAAATTTTTACATGATAAGGAAGGAGATNAAAGAGGTGTATAAGAAGATAAGTGTAATTGGGATTTCCATTTTAATAAAATTAATTATTTTTCATCTTTATATTGGTATGAAAGATCAATTTTGGATGATAACATTGAAAAATTTCTTTTTAATTCTTGCATTGTATAGTCTTCTTTTTTTAGTAAAAGAAGATCGGAGAAAGAGAAGTTTTTTCATTGTTCATTTTTTATTTTCGCTTTTATTATTTATAGATGCAGTTTATTATAGTAATTTCTTTACTCTTGTTCCTGTTCATAGTCTTTATCAGATTGGACAAATAGGAACTGTTTCGGACAGTGTATGGTATTATTTAAGGCCTAAATATCTTTTGTTTTTTGTAGATTTTATTGTTATCTTTTTGTATGAAAGATGGAATCATAGAGATCAAGAATTTCAGATGTTGAATATAACGAAGAAATGGAAGAAAACAGTAGCATTGATTTCTCTTTCGTTTATTATCGGTATTATGGGTATTAGTCAACAGATTGTAGCCGAATCTCATGGGCTTTATACTCCTTATAATTTAGGTGTTCTTAGTTATCATATGTATGATGTTGCACAATTTGTAACAAAACCCGAGATTCAACCTCAAAAAATAGAAAAAGTGATAGAAGATATTCCTAAAGTGCAAGAACAAGTGAAAGGATTTGGAATGGCAGCCAATAGAAATGTAATTGTAATACAGGCTGAATCTTTACAGGGATTTGTTTTAAACAAAACAGTAGCAGGGCAAGAAATTACTCCTTTTTTAAATCGTCTATTGCAGGAAGATACGATTTATTTTAGTCGATATTATGAACAAGTAGGCTGGGGAAATACTTCAGATGCAGAATTTATTTCTCAGAATGGGTTTTATCCTTCATCGGGATTATATAGTTATAAAGAATATGAAAAAAACCATTTTCAGGCACTTCCTATGTTGTTGAAAGAGCAAGGGTATAAAACGCTTGTTTTTCATGGAAATGAGCCCGATTTTTGGAATCGAAAAACGATCTATCCAAAGCAAGGTTGGGATCATTTTATTAGTTTAGATGAGTTAGAAGCAGATGAAAGGATAGGAGTAGGTTTAAGTGACCGTTCTTTATTTCGACAAGCTATTCCTATATTAAAGGATCAAAATAGCCCTTTTTATAGCTTTTTTGTTACTTTAACTTCTCATCATCCTTTTATGCTAGATGAAAAGTATTGTGATTTAAAATTACCTAAGGAATATGAAGGCACAATTTTAGGTGGTTATTTACAGAGTGTTCATTATTTTGATCAAGCTCTTGAAAAATTTGTAGAGGATTTAAAATCCAATAATTTATATGAAGATACCGTTATTATTTTATACGGTGATCATAAAGCTTTTCGTATGGAAGATGAAGAACAGGAAGAGTTACTCACTCATTTTTTAGGAAAACCATATGAAGAAGATGAAATGTATCGTATTCCTTTAATGGTTCATATTCCAGGAAAGCCTATTCAAGAAGAAATTACAAGGGTAGGGGGACAAGTGGATTTTTTCCCAACGGTAGCCAATTTAGTAGGTATTTCAATACCTTTGGATTCTATAGTGGGAAAGGATCTTTTACAAGCAGAGAAAGGTTTTGCTGTTTTACAACCTCATACGGGGAGAGGAAGTTTTATTGATGATGAAAAGATTTTTATATTGGGAAGAGATGGAAGATTTGAAAATAGTAAGGCATGGAATTTAAAAACAGGAGTACCTGTTTCATTAGAAGAATGTCGAGAAGGTTATGAACAAGCGATAGCAGAAGTCACAACTTCAGAGTACATTTTAAAACATGATTTAATTCCAAGGGTGTGGAAAGAAGGATTAAAAAAAGTTTTTACGAATAAAAAAGTTCATACAGAGATACAATAGAATAATAGCTATAAATATTTATGCTGAAAGATAGTATCTATATTGTTGTTCTGCTTTCAATTGCAGAGTAAGCGAATATAGGTACTTATTTTTCAATAAAAAATAAAAAAGCAGTATGATTATGGAGTATTAATGGAAAGGAAGGATAGAGTGACCAAGATAGAGAAGAAATTTCATGTTCGAGATGGACGTCCAGAATTTGGTGCTACTGTAGATCCAGGGGGAACGAATTTTGCTATTTTTTCTAAGCATGCCACCCAAGTAATTTTAGAATTGTATGAGCATTTCGAAGATCAAAATCCTGTATTTCGTTATGTTTTAGATCCGATAGTGAATAAAACAGGAGACGTATGGCATGTATATATAGAAGGAATTGGACATGGAACTTTTTATGGGTGGCGAGTAGATGGCCCTTATGAACCAGAAAATGGTCATCGCTTTAATGTTTATAAATTATTAATGGATCCTTATGCCAAGGCGATATCAGGGACTTATGATTATTCAAAAAAACAGATGTATGGATATGATCGCTCCAATCAGATAGATAAAGATTTAAGTTTTAGTACTTTAGATTCAGTGGAAACTACTTGCAAAAGTATTGTTATTGATACAGAAAGATATGATTGGGAAGGCGATGTTCGACCGAAGATTCCTATGGAAGATACGATTATTTATGAGATGCATGTACGACTTTTTACACAACATCCAACATCACAAGTGAAACAAAAAGGGATGTTCCATGGAATTGTAGAAAAATTAGATCATTTAAAAGAATTAGGAATTACTTCTGTGGAGTTATTGCCAATATTTGAGTTTAATATGAATGCGATTGATAATTATAATCCAGAAACAGGAGAAAAGTTACGGGATATTTGGGGATATAACCCTATTGGTTTTTTTGCAGTGACAGGAAATTATAGTCCTGCTATCCAATGGGGGGAACAGGTATTTGATTTTAAAAATTTTGTAAAAAGAATGCACAAAGAGGGTTTTGAAGTCATTTTAGATGTAGTATATAATCATTCTGGAGAAGGTAATCATTTAGGACCTACCATTTCTTTTCGAGGAATTGATAATAGTATTTATTATCTTTTAGAACCTTATAAAAGATATTATACGAATTATTCTGGTACAGGGAATACGATTAATTCGAATCATTTAGTGGTAAAAAAAATAATATTAGACAGTTTGCGTTATTGGGTAACAGAAATGCATATAGATGGTTTTCGATTTGATTTAGCGGCTATTTTAGGTAGAGATGATAAAGGACATTGGATTGGTGATTTATCTCTTTTACAAGATATAGCACAGGATCCTATTTTATCAGGGACAAAATTAATCGCAGAAGGTTGGGATGCAGCGGGAGGTTATTATTTGGGAGAATTTCCATCGGGGTGGTGTGAATGGAATGGAAAATATCGAGATACCGTGCGACGTTTTATACGAGGAGATCATGGGATGGTACCTGATTTGGCTCTTCGGCTGATGGGAAGTCCCGATTTGTTTGGTAGAGGAGGACGAAGACCTTACCATAGTATTAATTTTATTACTGCTCATGATGGTTTTACTTTATGGGATTTAGTATCGTATAATACAAAACATAATTGGGCAAATGGAGAAAATAATCAAGATGGAACGGATGATAATTATAGTTATAACCACAAAGTAGAAGGACCTACAGATCGGATGGATATTGTACGCCTTCGTAAACGTCAAATTAAAAATATGATAGCTATTTTAATGATATCTCAAGGTATTCCTATGATTTTGATGGGAGATGAATTTTGTAGATCACAACAAGGAAATAATAATGCTTATTGTCAAGATAATCCAATTAGTTGGGTAGATTGGAGTTATAAAGAAAAAAACAAAGAAATTTTTCGGTTTTTTTGTAAAATGATTGCGTTTCGAAAACAAAATTCTTGCTTAAAACGAGGATATTTTTTTGAGGGAAATTACCCTCAGGAAGCAGAGATTACATGGCATGGTGTTCATCCTTATGAACCAGATTGGAGTTATCATTCTCAAAGTATTGCATTGATGATTCATGGAGATCAAACAGAAAGATGTAAGGAAGGATCGGATATTTATATTATTCTTAATAGTTATGTTGAACCTTTATGTTTTGAATTACCGAAGTTAAAAGGTAAACGGTGGTTTCGAATAGTAGATACTTTTTATGATTTTACTAATGATTTTGTAGAACAACCACAACCTGTTGCATGGGAATATCATGTACAAGATAAAAGTGTAGTAATTCTTATATCTGGAAAATAAAAATCCCTTTGATAAAAGGGGTTTTTTATTTTTGTGAAAAGAGTTACTATTTCTAGTTGATATTTTATTCACAATATACAAAATTTAAATCAAAATTAATTATTATTTTACTTTTTAGATAAGTCTTGATATACTTTTAATAATGACAACACAGGTGAAACAACAGGTATTTATCATTAAAAACATAAGGGAGGTAGAAGTATGTCTGCAAGTTCTATATCAGATATAAAATTAGATCAAGAAAAGCTTCATCAATTAGATGATTTTATTGATGGGATGTCGAATCAAAAGGGTGAACTTATTTCAATATTGCATAAGGCACAAGAAATTTTTGGCTATTTACCAAAAGAATTGCAACAACATATTGCTAAAAAATTAAATATTCCTGTGTCAAAGGTTTACGGAGTAGTTAGTTTCTACTCTTTCTTTAATATGGAACCTAAAGGTGAACATCCTATTTCAGTTTGTATGGGGACAGCTTGTTATGTAAGAGGTGCTGAAAAGGTATTAAATGAATTTAAGAAACAATTAAATTTAGAAGTAGGTGAAACTACACCAGATGGAAAATTTTCGCTTTTATCCTTGCGATGTGTAGGGGCTTGTGGATTAGCTCCTGTAGTTATGGTAGGAGAAAAGGTTTATGGACATGTAACACCAGAAATGGTCAAAGAGATTATTAAGGAATACAAATAAAGGGGGATCTGGATGTCAAAAATAAAATCGTTTGAAGAATTAAAACAGCTTCGAAAAAAAGTATTGACTCATATGGACATTCGAGAAAAAGGAGATCATATTGAAGAGTTGGTAGAAGTACGTGTAGCGATGGCAACGTGTGGTATTGCGGCCGGTGCTAGGGAAGTTATGAATATATTTGTTAATAAAATAGCAGACCAAGGATTAAATAATATCGTTGTGACTCAAACGGATTGTATGGGATATTGTTATGCAGAACCTACAGTGGAGGTACGTGTACCTGGAAAAGAACCTGTAGTATTTGGAAAGGTAGATGAAGAGAAAATACAAAAAATCATCGATCAGTATATAAAAAAAGGAGAATTATTAGACGGAGTCATACCAATGACCCATAAAGAAATGGAAGACTAAGAACAGAGGAGGGTATTTATGTCCAAGTATAAGATGCATGTGTTAGTTTGTGGAGGAACTGGCTGTATCTCTTCTGAATCAGAGAAGATTGTAAAGAATATACAAGAATGTTTGATTCAACATAAACTAGAAGAAGAAGTACAAGTGGTTCAAACGGGTTGTTTTGGATTTTGTGAAAAAGGACCAATTGTAAAAGTCCTTCCTGATAATACATTTTATGTACAAGTGAAACCGGATGATGCAATAGAGATTGTAGAGGAACATATTGTAAAAGGACGAAAAGTGGATCGACTATTATATAAAGATCCAGGAAGTAAGAAAGCTATTGAAGATTCAAAGCATATGGATTTTTATAAAAAACAAATGCGAATTGCTCTTCGAAATTGTGGGTTTGTTAATCCTAATAATATTGAAGAATATATTGCTAGAAATGGGTATTATGCTTTAGGTAAAGTTTTAACTGAAATGACACCAGAACAAGTTATTGATGAGATTAAAAAGTCAGGACTTCGAGGACGTGGAGGTGGTGGATTCCCTACAGGTTTAAAATGGGAATTTTCTAGAAAAAGTAAATCTGATAAAAAGTATGTAGTATGTAATGCTGATGAAGGAGATCCGGGTGCTTTTATGGATCGTTCGATCTTAGAAGGAGATCCTCATTCTATTGTGGAAGCGATGGCTATTTGTGGATATGCTATTGGAGCAGATGAAGGAAAGGTTTATATTCGTGCAGAGTATCCTTTAGCAATTCAACGATTACAAAAAGCGATGAATGATGCAGAAGAATATGGATTTTTAGGAGATCATATTCTAGGTACTGATTTTTCCTTCCATATTGAAATTAGATATGGAGCAGGTGCTTTTGTTTGTGGAGAAGAAACAGCGCTTATTCATTCTATGGAGGGAGAACGAGGAGAACCTACCATTAAACCACCTTTCCCATCAGAATCAGGCTTTTGGGGTAAACCAACTAATGTAAATAATGTAGAAACCTTTGCTAATATTCCTATTATTCTTTTAAAGGGAGCTGATTGGTTTAGAAAGATTGGGACAAAAAAATCACCGGGTACAAAAGTCTTTGCTTTAGCTGGAAAAATTAATAATGTAGGTCTTATTGAAGTTCCTATGGGAACAACGTTAAGGGAAGTGATTTTTGATATCGGAGGTGGTATTAAAGATGGTAAGAAGTTCAAGGCCGTTCAAACAGGAGGACCTTCCGGCGGGTGTTTAACAGAAAAAGATTTAGATACGCCTATTGATTTTGATACCTTGGTAGAAAAAGGATCTATGATGGGATCAGGAGGAATGATCGTCATGGATGAAGATGATTGTATGCCTAGTGTGGCTAAGTTTTATTTAGAATTTACGGAAGAAGAATCTTGTGGAAAATGTACTCCCTGTCGTATAGGAACAAAACGATTATCAGAGCTTCTTAAAAAAATTACATCAGGGCAAGGGACCGAAGCACATTTACAAGAACTACGACGATTAAGTGTTGTTATTAAAGAAACAGCTTTATGTGGTTTGGGACAAACAGCACCAAATCCTGTTTTGTCCACTTTAAATAATTTTGAAGAAGAATATATCGCTCATGTAAAAGATCATCAATGCCCTGCAGGACAATGTACTGCTTTATTACAATATAAGATTGATCCTGAAACGTGTGTGGGTTGTACGGTCTGTGCGAGAGTATGCCCTGTAAATGCTATTACAGGAGAAAGGAAAAAACCACATAGTATTGATCAAAAAATATGTATTAAATGTGGATCCTGCTATGATCGATGTCCTACCCATGCTATTGAAAAGAGATAAAAGGAGTGTATATTATGTCAGATGTAAAACTAACCATTGACGGGAAAACCATAGAAGTTCCAAAGGGAANGACTATTTTAGAAGCTGCAAAAAAGCTTGGACTTTTTATTCCTACTTTATGTCACTTAGATTTACATGATATTAAAATGGTGAATCAAACCGCCTCTTGTCGAATTTGTGTTGTAGAAGTAGAAGGAGTGCGGCGATTAATGACTGCTTGTTCTACTCCTGTATCGGAAGGAATGGTAGTTCGAACCAATACCATGCGGGTATTAAATGCAAGAAAAACAGTGATGGAATTAATCTTATCCGATCATCCGAAAGATTGTTTAATTTGTCCTAAATCAGGAGATTGTGAATTACAAGATTTAGCTGAAACACTTGGTATTCGTGAAATATCTATTACGGGTAAAAGTCAATCCGTTTATAAAAAAGATTTTTCACCTTCTATTATTCGAGATATGAATAAATGTATTATGTGCCGTCGATGTGAGACGATGTGTAATGATGTGCAGACGGTAGGTGCACTTTCTGGAATTAATCGTGGATTTGATGCGGTTGTTTCTACTGCTTTTGAATCTCCTTTAGTAGATACAGTGTGTACTCATTGCGGACAATGTGTTGCAGTTTGTCCAGTGGGGGCTCTATCCGAGCAAGATAATGTATGGACAGTAGTAGAAGCTTTAGCGGATCCTGAAAAAATAGTCGTAGTTCAAACAGCTCCTGCCGTCCGTGTAGCTTTAGGAGAAGAATTTGGTTATGAGCCAGGAACCATTGTAACAGGTAAAATGGTATCTGCTTTACGTCAATTAGGTTTTAATTATGTTTTTGATACTGATTTTGCAGCAGATTTAACGATTATGGAAGAAGCAACGGAGGTATTAGATCGTTTAAAACGTTATTTAGCAGGGGATAAAGAAGTACCATTACCTATTTTAACTTCTTGTTGTCCTGCGTGGGTCAATTTTATAGAAAGTCAATTTCCTGAACTTTTAGATATTCCCTCTAGTGCTAAGTCACCTCAACAAATGTTTGGTTCTATTGCTAAATCTTATTATGCTGAAAAACTAGGTATTCCAAGAGAAAAAATGATTGTGGTATCGGTAATGCCTTGTTTAGCCAAAAAGTATGAGGCATCTCGAGAAGAATTTCAAGTAGATAATAATCCAGATGTGGATCTTACTATATCTACTAGAGAGTTAGCTCATTTGATTAAGCAGGCTAATTTAAATTTACATGAANTAGAAGAAGAAAAATTTGATCAACCTTTAGGAGAATCTACGGGAGCAGGAGTTATTTTTGGAACTACAGGAGGAGTGATTGAAGCAGCTACTAGAACAGCATATGAATGGTTAACAGGCAAGGAACTAAAAAATATTGACTTTGAACAGTTACGTGGTATGGATGGAGTACGAGTGGCTACGGTACCTATTGATGATTTTAAACTTAATATTGGAATTGCTCATGGTCTTGGAAATGCTCGAATATTATTAGAAGAAATTAAAGCTGGTAATCCACGTAACCTTCATGTTATTGAAATTATGGCCTGTCCTGGTGGTTGTATTGGAGGAGGAGGTCAACCGTATCATCATGGTAATATTGAAATTTTGAAAAAACGGTCAGCTGCTCTTTATCAAGAAGATCGAAATAAACCTATTCGTAAATCTCATGAAAATCCTGCTATCCAAGAATTATATAAAACGTATTTAGGTAAGCCTATGGGAGATAAATCTTCTGTATTATTGCATACTACTTATACTGCCAAGGAAAAAGTATAAAAAAAGTGAAAAAAGTTTAAAATTAAAAGTCCAAGAGAGTAAAATATCTCTTGGACTTTTAATTTTTTATATTGTAAGTATCTTATAATATAGATTTTGATTTCCTTTTCTTTATTTTGTAAAAAAGATGTCTTTATATGTTGACAAGAATAATTTAAACATATATAATAAATTTGTAACAATTATGTAACAACTTTTAAATAGGGGGATTTCATAATGAAATCGTATTGTCAACGTATTATTAAAATGACGATTACTGGAATATTAGTTGGATTATTTAGTATATCTACCATATATGCAGATGAAATAATAGAAGATACCATATCTGTAGCAACAATAGAACAACAAGAAAGTCAAGAGACAGATCAACCACCGATTCAAGTGATCGGATATAGTACAGGAACGCATGTAAATATTCGACAATACCCCAATACGTATTGTCAAGTTTTAGGACAAGTAAATATGAATGATCCTTTGATTATAAAAGGGAAACAAGAAAATTGGTATCAAATTTATTATAATGAAAAAGAGGCTTGGATTTTTGGTGATTATGTAGGGGGAGAAAATTTAGAAATAGTACCAGTTGTGGAATCAGTACCTGTAGCTCCTATTGATCATCAAACGAAAAAAGAAGAAATTGTTCAATATGCAAAACAATTTATTGGAACACCGTATTGTTATGGAGGAACAACTTTAGGCAAAGGTGTTGATTGTTCCGGATTTACTCAAGCTATTATGAAAAATTTTGATATTACGTTAAATCGATCTTCTAGAGATCAAGTATATAATGGACAATTGGTAGACAAGTCTCAATTACAAATGGGTGATTTAGTATTTTTTGATACACGAGGTAGAGTGAATCAGGGCATTATTTCGCATGTTGGATTATATATCGGGAATGGACAGTTTGTTCATTCTTCAACGAATCAAGGTGTAGTTATTAATAATTTAAATGAAGCATATTATAGAAGAACTTATGTAAAGGGAGTTCGATTATTTTAATAAAAATATGAAAAATAGGTTGTCAATATTGGCAACCTATTTTTCGTTTAGTNAGATTTAATTTCTGTCCATACTTTATTATATTTTTCTACATAAGTACCTAAGTCTATAAAAATTTCAGCTCCTGTTAAATATTCTTTGTCTGGATAAGCAATAGGGCTATTAGCTATTTCTGGATTTAATTGTTTGCGGGCTTCTGTATGAGGAGTGGAGTATCCAATATACTCTGTATTTTTAAGAGCAATATCGGTTCGACATAAAAAATCGATAAATTGTTCAGCTTCTGCTTTGTGTGTTGCTGTAGAAGGAATGACAATACTGTCAAAAAATAGGTTTGTACCTTCTTTAGGAATTACATATTCTAGATCTTCGTTTTCGCGTTGCATTACAATAGCATCTCCAGACCATACGACAGCGATTGCAGCTTCTTCTCCGATCATTTTATCTTTTACTTCATCACCAACATAAGCAAGTACTAAAGGACGTTGTTCAATAAGAGCATTTTTTGNAGCTTCTAACTCATTATCATTAGTAGAATTCATAGAATATCCTAATTTTTTTAAGGCAATAGCGAGCGAATCACGTTGACTATCTAACATAAGAATTTGTTTTTCATATTTTGAATTCCAAAGTATATCCCAGCTATCTACAGGATCATCAACCATTGTTTTATTATAAAGAATTCCTAAAGTTCCCCACATATAAGGCACAGAGTATTCGTTATTAGGATCAAAATCTAAATCTTTAAAAAGTGGGTCCATATATTGATAATTGGGAATATTTTCAAAGTCGATTTTTTCAACTAGCCCTTCTTTGATCATTTTTTCAATCATATAATCAGAAGGAATAGCGATATCATAGCTAGCATTTCCTTGATTAATTTTAACATACATTTCTTCATTCGTAGCAAAAGTATCATAATTTACTTTAATTCCGGTTTCCTTGGTAAATTGATTAATGACATTCGTATCAATATAATCTCCCCAGTTATATACGTTGAGTACGGTTTGATCTTTAGAGTTACAACCACTGAATATAGTTGTTAAAATAAATATAAAAATTACAGAGAAAGTGCTCTTTTTTTTCATTATGCATGTTCCTTTCGTACAGAAATTTTCTTAACTCGATCTTTAGAAGAACGAAAATTAATTAATAATAATAAGGATAAAACAGTAATAAATAACAAAGTAGATAGAGCATTGATTTTTGGATTCACTCCACGACGAGCCATCGAATAAATTAAAATAGATAAGTTGGAAACACCAGTTCCAGTAGTAAAAAAGCTAATAACAAAATCATCTAAGGATAAGGTAAA
>JGI24707J26582_10003445_pt1 | contig 11358 bp, 8 predicted proteins | sample BioPla1DNA1_FD_26582 | JGI IMG/M metagenome (IMG submission 26582) | reverse complement strand
TTGATTAGGCTTCTTTATTTACGTATGATATTGTGTTTTCATTTGTAATTGTTCGTGTTCTTAACTAGATTTTTGTATTATGAAATTGACTCAATTATATAAATCCTGTAATTAATTGATACGAGATTAAATAAAATTGGTTCTCGTTCAAGTTTAAATTTAACAAGATTAGTTGTCAATGTTTGTAACTTTTTTCTTTGTTAATCGTCTATATAGTAAAGAACATAAAAAAGGGATGAGTATATTGCGCCGAATTATTTATTCAACCTTTATCCTATTATTAGTTGTCAGTTTATTTGGTTGTCAACGCGGTTTAGATCGTGACCCAGATCTTACTGGTTATGTTGTTGAGATTGCTGAAAATAATATTTTAATCGCTAGCGAAACACCAGTAGATTTAAGTAAAAATGGAGGAGTATCTAATTACTATGACATGGTTTGGTTTTCTAACCCGCCACACGATCTAAGTTATGGTGATAAAGTGAATATTTGGTATGATNAGATTCAAGACTCGTATCCAAGCCGTTCTACTATAGTTGAATATACGATTATNGAAGACATTTCCCCTAATGGAGCAAAATTTAGTGAATCTGAAGTACTAAATAAAGTTTTATCACAACTTAACAGTAAACCGAGTGAACTATTTGCCGTACATGAGACACGCTATAATTCACAAAATAAGACGTGGCAAATTAGCTTAATGGAAATTTGGACTCAAGAAATCCTTACAATTGAGTACTCAGAGCTAGAATCATAATAAATCTAGTAAACNTCCCATTTTAATACAAAGAGAAGAGCCAACAGATTTTCAAATCTCAGAAACTAGACATTTTTTTAATTTAAAGTGCGCTANTTCACAAATCGTTCACTCNTTCCTCCGTTAAATCTGCTATAATAGANACATTGCATGTGGGTGTAATTATTCGGAGGTCATAATGAAAAAGAATCGTTGGCTTATAGCACTGTCTGCTATTGCCATCCACCTGTCAATTGGATCTGTATATTCTTATAGTGTTCTTAAAAATCCAATCTTAGAACAAATCGGGTGGAGCGACAAAACAGTTACAGTTGCATTTACTATTGCAATTGCGTTATTAGGTACTTCTGCTGCTCTATTTGGTAAGTCAGTGGAAAAATGGGGTCCGAAAAAGTCTGCGATTATCGCGGCTATTTTATTTGGCTCTGGACAACTGATCACCGGAATTTCACTAGCAACAGAATCATTGTTTTTATTTTATCTTGGCTACGGTGTTATTGGCGGAATGGGTCTAGGTTTAGGCTACATTGCTCCGGTATCCACTCTCGTAAAATGGTTCCCAGATAGGCGTGGTTTAGCTACTGGAATGGCTGTTATGGGATTTGGAGCGGGATCTTTAATTGGTGCTCCTATTATAACCGGGTTAATTGAAACGGTTGGATTATCCAATACGTTTTTTATTTTGGCTGCAATTTACTTCACCTTAATGTTTAGTGGTGGATTATATATTGTTAGACCACCGGAAAATTGGGTGCCAGCTAATAAAACCGTGACAAAGANGAAAAAGCCTGCTCTTGTTCAACCTAGCTTACAGCAACTTAATGCTAGTGAGGCNATCCGAACAAGTCGATTTTGGTTGTTATGGNTAATGATGTTTATTAATATTTCAAACGGAATTATGTTAATTTCCGCAGCCTCACCTTTTGCTCAATCAAAAGTTGGCTTAACTGCAACTGCAGCAGCTACAATGGTTGGGATAATGGGGTTATTTAATGGTGGAGGCCGAATTGGTTGGTCTGCATTTTCTGATTTTCTGGGACGTAGTAACGTATTCCTGATGTTTTTTAGTGTTCAGATCGTGCTAATGCTGACACTTCCTAATGTGACGAATGCGTTGTTGCTACAAATATTATTATTCATCGTTATCTCTATGTATGGTGGTGGCTTTGCACTACTCCCTGCATTTATCAGTGATCTGTTTGGTACAGTCGAACTTGGAGCCATTCACGGATTATTACTAACATCATGGTCGTGTGCTGGAGTATTTGGACCATTACTTGTTGCATTCATTAATGATACAACAGGCAGCTATAATGCAGCATTTTATATTTTTGCTGGATTGCTTNCNGTTGCCTTAGTCGTATCAATTTTAATGAAACGTAGCATTAAGTCAGTCAGCACAGCATCTTACAAAAAAGTAAGTTAATTTTTATATTATAAGCCCACAGCAACAAAAATCACCCAATGATGATCATTGGGTGATTTTTTATTAAGGCTAAATTCGGATAATGAACTCGATTTAATTATGTTTGTAGATTATAGTAAACCCATAAAATATTGTACGACTAGTGAAACAATGACGACTAGTGCTGAAATAATAAACCCATGAATCATTGGATTAATACCAGACTTTTTCATTTTACGGAAATCCGTATTTAAGCCAATCGCAGCAAGTGAAGTTACCATTAGGAACTTGCTAATCGCCTTGATCGTCACTGATACAGTTTCGGGAATGAAGCCTAAGCTATTAAAAATAGCCATCATAACAAAACCTAAAATAAACCATGGGAATAATGAGCTGATCTTAATTTTATGTTGTCTTGCGTGAATTTTTTGAGCAGATTTAGCTTTTACCCGGGCGCTAATTAATGAAAAAACTAATACTGTTGGAATAATTGAAAGTGTTCGCGTTAGTTTGACCATTGTAGCAAAGTCTCCAGCAGCCTCACTATATGCATATCCTGCTGCAACTACACTTGACGTATCATTTACGGCTGTACCTGTCCATAATCCATAAGCAATATCACTTAATCCCATTAAACGTCCCATGATAGGGAATAAGATAATCATTAAGACGTCAAAGATAAAAGTAGCTGACATAGCATAAGCAATATCATTGTCTTTTGCATCTATTACAGGAGCCATAGCCGCGATAGCTGATCCCCCACAAATACCAGTACCAGCAGAAATCATATTAGATAATTTCCAATCTAACCTGAGCCACTTACCAACAAAATAACCGCCACCAAAAGCAGTTAGTAATGTGAAAAACATAACAGATAATGATAACTTCCCAACATTTAAAATCGTGCCAATACTTAAGGAAGCACCTAATAAAATAATTGAAAACTTAAGTATGCGTTTTGAAGTAAAAACTAAACCTGTTTTGATCAGTTGATTTGGTTTTTTTAGTTGATTTAAAATCATACCGATAAAGATTGCCATAACAGAAGCCCCGATGAAAGGGATTGGTAATAATGATTCAATATATGTTGCAATTAAAGCAATCGTTAAAGCAAGTAAAAAACCAGGTATGTTATTAACTATTTTTTTCATGTCTATTCTCCTCAGATGTCATTCTACTATTATGATTTTATCCGAGATTGATGATAAAATAAAATTATTAAATCTTATTATCGATTACTTTACGTTATAGTCATACGTAATCAGCTAAAATAATTAGCTATTTTAGCTCAGAAAGGAACATCATTATGCTAGATCAAAAGTTGTTTACTTTTTTAAAAGTTGCTCAATTAAAAAATTATACTAAGGCAGCAAAGGAGCTACACTTAACCCAACCAGCCGTTACACAGCAGATCAAAAAGTTGGAGGATCATTATGGTTGTCAATTATTTGATATCATAGGTAAATCGGTTAATTTAACGCCTCAAGGAGAGGCATTGTATCATTATGCTAAATTTCAAGTAGTGAATGAAAATCAATTGATTGATCAACTCAAAAAGTATGAGACGCCAATTAAGATTGGTGCAACACTTTCAATTGCTGACTATTATTTACCAACTTATTTAAGTAAATACATAAAAAATTATGACGAGTTAATCTCGGTAACAGTCCAAAACACACAAACTATTATTGATATGTTGCTGAATAACGAATTGTATTGTGCGTTTATTGAAGGGATTTTTGATAAGTCAATTTTTCAGTACTATCAGTTTAATCAAACTAAGTTTCTCCCTGTCGCGAGAAAAGGTCACCCTTTAGAAGGATTAAATTTGGAGCTTTCAGATATACACAAATATCCTCTAATATTAAGAGAAAAAGGATCAGGAACTAGAGAGATTTATGAAAATTTCCTTTATCAAAATAATGATACGCTTGCAAGTGCTAATAAAATTTATGAGATTAATAGCTTCGGAATCTTGAAAAACCTACTAGGAAATTCAGATGCGATCTCATTTATGTATGAAGAAGTGGCAAGAAAAGAAGTTGAGAATGGAGAGTTATGCTTTCTTTCAATCAATCATTATTCGATTGAAAGGCCATTATACTTTATCTATCCGAAAAATAGCTTACTAAAGAATAGAATTGAAAGGTTTTATCAGAGATTAATGAATTAAAATGCTTATCTAATGACTTGACAGGATTGTAAAACAGATTAACATAGTTGTAAGCGGATACATAAAGAGAGAATTTTAAAATACTAGATTATTAGAGGGAGAGATTTGTGTGAGTCTTGTACGTCAAATTAAAGTCAATCAATTAGGTTATCCAGTTGATGCAGACAAAATAGCTGTCTTAACTGCGAAATGTTCTGAATTTGAAGTCGTTAATCAAAAGACAAAGAAAATCGTTTATCGAGGACAATTGTCGGAGCCTATTGAAGATCAAGCAATGAAGTGGTTTATCATGCGGATTTTTCTAACGTATCAGATAGTGGCCACTACTATATTCAAGCAGATGGTGTAAGATCTGCTACATTTTTGATTAGTGACAACCCCTATTTTGAGGCTCGTCAAGGTATTTTAAAGGCATTTTATTTTTTCCGTTGTGGTATGGAACTAACAGAGGAGTATGCTGGGGAGTGGGCCCATAAGGCTTGTCATCTAGCAGAAAGTATTGTATTTGATAATCAAGAATGTAAGTTGGATGGTACAGGTGGTTGGCATGACGCAGGAGATTATGGCAAATACACGGTACCGGGTGCCAAAGCAGTGGCTGATTTATTACTAGCTTATGAGCTTAGACCAAATGCATTTAATCAAGCGATCCCAATTCCTGAAACTGATGGTGTGATACCTGATATTTTACACGAATGTCGATATGAGCTGGACTGGCTGTTGAAAATGCAGGAGCTTGAAACTGGCGCCGTGTACCATAAACTGACTACACTAGAATTTCCAGGACTTGATGTCATGCCTGAGGATGATCTTGATCCTCAGTACTTAACACCTGTTTCGGCAACTGCAACTGGAACATTTGCAGCAACGATGGCAATGGCGGCAAGAATATATAAGCCATTTGATCAAGAATTTGCNGCNGTTTGTTTGGAACGTGCTGAAAAAGCATGGCAATGGTTGCTCATGAATCCAGATGTTCCTGGATTTAAAAACCCAGTAGAAATAACGACTGGTGAATATGGTGATGAAGATGATCGTGATGAACGATTCTGGGCGGCTGCAGAGCTATACCGTACAACTGGTAATGAAAATTATCATCAAGCATTGATTGAGCTAGCGGATGAGGATTTTTCAAAAACTGAATTCGGATGGGCTGACATGGGCGGATATGGAACCACTGCCTACTTGCTTAATGGTAAAGCATTAAGTAATCATGATGTCTACCAAAAGCTTATGTCAGAATTAATGCATGAAGCTGAGAAGTTGCTTAATAATTGTTCAAAAGATGGCTACTTAATTTCTCTTGAAAATGAGGATTATGTTTGGGGTAGTAATATGGGTGTGATGAATAAGGCTATGACGCTATTATTGGCTCACCATTTTACTGGCAATGTGGCATATAAAAATTGTGCACTCGATCATGTTCATTATTTATTTGGTCGAAATGCATTAGATATTAGCTACGTGACTGGATTTGGTGATCGACCAGTAATGGAGCCACATCATCGTCCATCTGTAGGAGACCAAGTTGATGCGCCTGTTCCGGGTTTAGTTTCTGGAGGGCCAAATGCGGGATTACAGGATGAATATGCAGCAGCACATCTTCAAGGTAAGGCACCAGCCAAATGCTTTGTTGACCATGAAGATAGTTATGCAACAAATGAAGTGACGGTTTATTGGAATTCACCAGCTCTGTTTGTATTGGCACATTTTTAATAAACAATTGAATTGATAAATAGTATAAGATCATGGTATAAATAGATAGGATCAAACGGTTCTATCTATTTTACATTTTGGGGATACAATGAGCTTAAATTATCCCCTACTTGAAAGGGTTTTAACATGAAAGAAAATTTTTGGCGGGATTTACCGCGACCATTTTTTATTTTAGCACCAATGGAAGATGTAACAGATGTTGTCTTTCGTCATGTTGTGAGTGAAGCGGCACGTCCAGATGTATTTTTCACAGAGTTCACAAATACAGTTAGCTATTGCCACCCTGAAGGTAAGGAGAGTGTTCGGGGGAGATTAACTTTTACTGAAGATGAACAACCGATCGTAGCACATATTTGGGGTGATGAGCCTAAATACTTTAGACAAATGAGTATCGGTTTAGCTGAGATGGGCTTTAAAGGGATCGATATTAATATGGGCTGTCCTGTTCCGAACGTAGCTTCAAAAGGGAAAGGTGCTGGCTTGATCAGATTCCCTGATCGGGCGGCTGAAATTATTGAAGCAACAAAAGCAGGTGGACTGCCAGTCAGTGTTAAGACAAGGCTCGGTTACACTTATTTAAGTGAATGGCGTGATTGGTTAACACATATCTTAAAGCAAGATATTGCNAACTTATCGATTCATTTACGAACGCGTAAAGAAATGAGTGATTTNGATGCACATTGGGAGTTGATCCCTGAGATCAAGCAGTTGCGTGACGAAATCGCACCAGATACATTATTAACAATTAATGGTGATATTCCTGATCGCCAGACGGGATTAGAACTTGTTGAAAAGTTTGGTGTTGATGGTGTCATGATCGGTCGTGGCATTTTCAAAAATCCATTTGCTTTTGAAAAAGAGNCTAGAGAACATAGCCATGACGAATTGCTTAATTTGTTAAAACTTCACTTAGATTTATTTGATCATTATGCTAAACTTGAAGATCGTTCCTTTAAACCGTTAAGACGTTTTTTCAAGATTTACGTTCGTGGCTTTAGAGGTGCGAGCGAATTAAGGAATGAATTGATGAGTACTGAGACGACTGACGACGTACGTGAAATATTAAAACGCTATGTGTAAGGTTCAGTAGCAATATCACGAAACACAAAGCGAAAATAAAGAAAAAAGAGAATTATTAATGAGAGACACATCCGATCGATGCTGTCTCTTTTTTAAAAGGTTCAATGTCAAATAGTGTTGGTAGGTTTTATCATTAGTCGAGAATAAATTTATCTTAATTTTAATTAAGATACAACTTGTTCACCGCAGGTGAAATACAGTCGCTTTCCGCGGGCACGTCTTTTAGCTAACTAAGGCAAGCGAAGACCGCTTGCCTTAGTGGATCTTCAGCTCGTGCTGGGACTGCGATTACTCGTCCCATAGAAATGATTTGTTCCCACAGGAGTCTCGTCCTTTTCTACGATACTTTCAAAATTAGGGATTTCAATTTGCTTTAACGATGATAATAGTTTTTGTCTCCAATAAAATAGAGTGAGGTGAGTTATATTACCTATTAAGTTAGATGATGAAACTGAAACATGAACTGTTACTAGCATACCCAAGATAATCCGAGCCATTTACTGATAAAATATCCTCCACCAAAGCTGGAAAGAAGGTTAAAGGACATTATTGACTGTGACATGCTTTCAACACTTAGAACCGTACGCATATTAAAATAGGGATATCTTCAATTTAATGAGTAAATCTTGAAGATATCCCTTATGGTTGTTTCTTAAATCATAGCAAAATTTAAGCTTGCACTATTAGTCGTGTGCCATCCAGTCATGTTCGATTGAAGGTTGAGAACTTGGAACGGTCTTTAGCATATTATCAAGAAATTATTGGTTTTGATATTTTAAAACGGACAAGTATGACAGTGGAGTTAACTGCAGATGGTAAGACGAGTATATTATCACTCGAGCAACCAAAAGGTGTAAAACCGAAAAAACCACGAACAACAGGAATGTATCACTTTGCTCTACTCTTACCAACGAAAAAGGATCTAGCAGACTTTGTTATGCACTTGGCGAAAAATGATGTGCAAGTAGCAGCAGGGGATCACTTAGTTAGTGAAGCACTATATATTAAAGATCCGGATGGAAATGATATTGAAATTTATGTTGATCGTGATCCAAATGTATGGAAATGGAGCAATGGTGAGGTTGCAATGACGACTGATCCAGTTAATTTTCAAGAATTATTAACACATCAAGTGCCTGGTGAATNATGGCAAGGACTTCCTAAAGATACAATTATGGGGCATATCCATTTGTATGTTGCTGAGTTAGATAAGACTGAACAGTTTTATGTTGAAGGTCTAGGATTTGAAGTGGTTAATCGATTTGGGGGGCAAGCACTATTCTTATCGACTGCTAAATATCATCATCATATTGCAGTTAANACATGGAATGGNGTAGGNGCTCNNAGACCAGAAGAAAATAGTGCTGGTATGGATTATTACCGATTAATATATAATGATGAAGCGGCTGTTAAAGCGACGATTGCTAATCTAGAAAAAATCGGTGCAACGATTACCCAAGAAAATGATCGAATTATGACATCAGATCCTGCGGGAAATCGAATTCAATTATCGTATTAAAGCATTCGATCTATTAGCTCAAAATTTAGCATAGAGTTGTATGAGAAAAATTATTAGTTAGACATAGCAAAAGGTGAGGGGATTTCCTCACCTTTTTTGTTTTACTGTGCTGAAGGAGAAAACTGCTCAATTTTTGCCTCTAATTGATTAATTAGCGATAATTCCATCTGTGCTTGTCCACGGAACGGAAATTTATCTGCAACAGCTTTTGCTTGTTTAATATGTTGCTTAGCTTGTGAAATATTATCTTTGTACCAAGCATAATAAGCCTTTACTCGTTCTCCGTTTAAATCGCGATCAAGGTTTAACATTTTCTCAGCTTTTGGATAGTATGTTTCGACCCAATCAGGCTGACCAAATAAAATACCGGCAGTAATGATTTCATAATAATATCCTGGTAAAGCAATTGATGATACGTCATCTAATTTTGATATTATTTTTTCTATTTGTGTCTTTGCAAGGCTGTCATTGCCTTGATCAAGTGCTTGGAAGTACTGTAAAAAATCTAATGTTGGATCTTCAAATTGACTAGTTCGTTTTGATCAAAGTTTAGTTGTTTCGGTCGGATGCCACCGGCTAGTTGTGTCATGACATTTTGTAGTGCAAGTAGTCCTCTTACTTGTTGATTCCCACTGATAATACCGATAATGTACTTCCCATCAGTATATTGATTACCTGATGTTTTAAAAGGAACTAAATTAATAAAAGCTAATAAAATACTAATGAAGCCAAATAGATAATTGAAATTTCGAATATAAAAGTTTGTTAGTTGTGGGGCAATAACTAGGGCAACTACACCTGTTACGATGTTAAAAATAATACCACCTGCATAAAATAACAAATGCTTTTTATCAAAGGCATTCGTACCTTCTGATGGGATCATTGCACAAAATCCGTCAAAACCTTTTGTCTTTTTAAAGGAAAATTTCATCTTACCGTTTTCGTATGTAAAATTCAAAATGCCAATTTGGTACATTAATAGCTGATAACCTAGCCATTTACCAAATACAAAATGTCCAAACTCATGAATATTAATGATTAAAAATAAACTTATTAGAAATAACAGACAGAATGCACCGATGTTAAGTAGAGAAAGGTCGGCAAAAAAAATATCAAATAGACCAAAATATGCTCCAAAAAAGCCAAATGCCGCACAAGCTAGGTAAAAGAGAGTTTTCCATATAAATTTCTTTTTCAAACTAAATCCCCCTAAATATATAATTTAATTATCACTATTATACACTTAAAGTGAATTAACTAATAGATTGTCATGAAAATTCTGACTAATTCCTTCAAGTTGCATATTAGTAAATCTTGATGTATGATTATATGTGGTCAAAAAAACTAAATATAAGAACCTTCGTTAGGCCAGGCTCCTGTGTGGAGATACGCTGCTGCCCAAAAATGTCCAAAGACGCCAATGGGTCAACAGAAACAATCGAATTAAGGTTGTTTTTAACGTAGCTGAAATTAATTTTCTATGCCACACAGTGCTAAAGCTCTACGATTGAGGGTTATAAATTTGCTAATGAGACGCCTGTTGTTTCTATTGGGATCATTTGAGCTGGAAATGTTGTTTAGATAACATTTTTGCTTGCGTGAATCCATTAAATTCAATTAGGTTCTGTCTGTTTTATTTGCGATTATTAAAACACCTTCTATCGTAGAAGGTGTTTTTTATATAATTTGAAAAGGATGTGGGATGAAAATGGATATGGCTCAAGATCCAGACTCGAGTCCGTGTTACTGTTTATTAAAACTAAATATTACTAGAGTTCATGCCCACAAATTATCTTCTAATTTAAGGGCGGACTCTTAACTTAGGAGGAATGAATATGCACCGTTTACAAGATCAAAAGAAAGAGAGATTTAAAAATCGAATCATCAATCGCTTGGATCAAAAAGATTTAAAAACCTTTCGCTCTCTTTATTTATCATTACATTCACAAGATCAAGTAGATATTTTTTATGCATTTAATGAAGAACAGAGAAAACTTGCATATTACTACTTATCTTCTAAAGAAATGGCGATTATTTTTACTGGATTAGAAATAGAAGATCAAGAAAAGANCTATCGTGAAATGGATATTAATTATTCAACAGAAATGTTTAATGAGATGTTTACAGATGATGTGGCGATGTTTTTAACTGAAATTGATCCTGAACAAGCTGAAGAAATTCTATCACTGATGGAGCCTAACAGATCAAGGAAAGTAAAGCGTTTAATGTCATATGCTGATGAAACAGCTGGCTCAATTATGACAACAGATTTAATATATATTTCTTTAACTGATACAGTGGCTGAGGTTCATGAAAAGCTACGTGATAAGGCAGTAAGTGCAGAGATAGTTTATTACTTGTATGTCATTGATGAAGAGCAAAAGCTTGTTGGCGTTGTCTCGCTACGGGATCTGATTACAGCTGCGCTAACTGATACAGTTGAGTCGATTATGAGTACAAAAGTAATCTCAGTTCCAGAGGATATGGATCAAGAAGACGTTGGGAAAATTATTAAAAANTATGACTTTCTTGCAGTTCCAGTAGTATCGAGACAAAATCATTTACTAGGAATTATTACAGTGGATGATATTATGGATATATTAGAAGAAGAGACAACAGAAGATTTCGAAGATATTTCTGCTGCTTCAGGCTCAACAGATATAGATCTAACAGGTATTGAAACAGCCAAAAAGCGCGCACCTTGGATT
>JGI24707J26582_10003443_pt1 | contig 11361 bp, 8 predicted proteins | sample BioPla1DNA1_FD_26582 | JGI IMG/M metagenome (IMG submission 26582) | reverse complement strand
ATGAAAACTAGGAAAGTACCCTATAGACCTGTAGAAGGTTTTACACTAAAGCCAAAGACGGTAGAAGAGATGTCTGCTGAAAAGGAAAAGTATCGTGAACTGGCATCAGCTTCTGCTAAAGAGAATATAGAATAGGATAAGTAGTCCTCCAATGAGAATTAAAATAGAAATTTAAATAGTAAGTATTAGCAATAAAGTATACCTCCTAGGGCATATAATGCATTAAGCAAATATGCCCTGGGAGGTAATTTTATGCCCGATGGTAAGATAGATAATGAATTGAATCTAGCTCTTGAAGTGCCAGAAACAGTTAGGGAAAGATCACAGGATTTAGAAGTGGGTTATTCACCTGAAACCAATACATGGGAGTTAATTGTAAAGTATAGTGGTAGTCTAGACCGTGTACGGGCCGAGTTAAATGTATTGGTTGTAGAACTAAGTAATAACTATGCCATATTAACAATACCAGAGGATCAGATTTACCTGCTTTCAGAATTTGAGGAGATTGAATTTATTGAAAAACCTAGGAGATTATTTTATGAAGTGGTGGAGGGAAGAACAGCTTCCTGTATTAATCCCTTACAAGCCAATCCCTATAACTTATTTGGAGAAGGAATCTTAATAGCTATTATTGATTCGGGGATTGACTATAGCCATCCGGACTTTCGTAATGAAGATGGAACTACAAGAATTATTGCCCTTTGGGATCAAACTATCCCTGGCAATCCCCCTGAAGGATTTGTAACAGGTACCCTTTATACAAGGGAAATGCTCAACGAGGCTTTGGCTACTCCCATGCCTCAGCGACTGGATATTGTACCTAGTACTGACCTCTCAGGACACGGTACCCATGTGGCTGGAATAGCTGCTGGAAACGGCCGGGCCAGTAATGGAAGGTATCGAGGGGTTGCCTCCCAAGCTGAATTGATAGTTGTTAAGCTGGGATCGTCTGTAGGTAATTCCTTTCCAAGAACAACCCAGTTAATGGAGGGAATAGAATTCGCAATCCGTACAGCCATAAGCATGGGAGCGCCTCTGGCAATCAATATTAGTTTTGGTAATAACTATGGTTCCCATACAGGAAGAACACTACTGGAAAGTTATATTAATGATGCCGCTAATATAGGAAGAACCAGTATTGTAATAGGTACTGGCAATGAAGGGGCAGCAGGAAACCATGCCCAAGGTATTGTAAATATGGGTGCCAATACTATAGTTGAATTTGCTGTAGATGTTTTTGAGTTTTCACTCAATCTCCAGATATGGAAGAATTTCTATGATCATTTTGATATTGTTATTGTAGCACCCAATGGTACTAGAGTTGGACCAATTCCCCGAATACTGGGAACTCAGCAATTTAGAGTAGGGCAGACAGAAATATTTCTGTATTATGGGGATCCGACCCCATATAATCCCCTACAAGAGATATATATTGAATTTATTCCAGTAAATAATTACATTGATTCTGGGGTTTGGAGAATAGAACTGGTGCCAGAGAGGATAGTCGTTGGGAATTATGATATGTGGTTACCTTCAGGTGGGGTTAATAATCCAGGAACAAGATTCTTATTGGCCTCTGAATACACGACCCTTACTATACCTTCAACAGCCTCTAGGGCTATTTCTGTTGGGGCCTATAATGCTTTTACCGATAGCTTGGCCCCCTTCTCTGGCAGGGGATATACCAGAAATAATGAAATCAAGCCAGATCTTGTAGCCCCTGGGGTTAATATCAATTCTTGCTCACCAGGGGGAGGCTATACCATAAGATCTGGGACTTCCATGGCGACTCCTTTTGTAACAGGTAGTGCGGCCCTGCTGATGGAATGGGGAATATTAAGAAATAATGATCCATATATGTATGGAGAAAAGCTAAAGGCCTATCTTATTAATGGAGCCAGGCAGCTAAGGATAGAAAGAGAATATCCTAATAGATTATTAGGATATGGGGCTTTGTGCTTGTATAATTCATTTAATATCTAGTTATAATTACATATTGGTAATTAAATCTCCCTCCTAATTCAATAATAAAATATTTGACATATTAAATGAACTAATATAAAATATACATACACCCCCTGGGGGTGTATGTGTTATTAAAAATAAAAGTAACAATTGCCTATAATATAATTAAAATTTATTATAGCTTGTTTCTATAAGGAGGGATAAGGTTTGGTTAATAAAAGCTTAAAGATAGAGGGAATGACCTGTGCCGCTTGCGCCAAAGCAGTGGAAAGGGTAACGAGAAAACTAGATGGGGTAGCAGAAGCAAATGTTAACCTGGCTACAGAAAAGCTGAATATAGATTTTGACCATGCTAAGGTATCTTTGGAAGATATTAAGGGGGCTATAGAGAAAGCTGGCTATAAGGCCATAGATGATACAGTTAATAAAAGCCTAAAGATAGAGGGAATGACCTGTGCCGCCTGTGCTAAAGCGGTAGAAAGGGTAACGAGAAAACTAGACGGGGTGACAGAAGCAAATGTTAACCTGGCTACAGAAAAATTAAGTATAAATTATGAAGCTTCTATGGTTAGGTTATCAGATATTAAAAAGGCTATAGAACAGGCTGGATATAAGGCCCTTGAAGAGGAAGTAATTGAGGATGCTGATAGGGATAATAAGGAGAGGGAAAGAAAGGCCCTATGGTTTAAATTCCTTGTATCCGCCATATTTGCAGTCCCACTACTTTATGTATCCATGGGGCATATGGTTGGCTTGCCCCTACCAAGTTTTATAGATCCAGGGATAAACCCCCTAGCCTTTGCCTTGACCCAGTTGATCTTAACTTTACCGGTGGTAATAGTAGGATATCGCTATTATACAATTGGTTTTAAAACCTTGTTTAAGGGAAGCCCTAATATGGATTCTTTAATAGCCATCGGTACTTCAGCCGCTGTTATCTATGGTATCTTTGCAACGGTTAAAATTGCTGGCGGTGACCATGGCTATGCCCATGAGCTATATTTTGAATCGGCAGCAGTTATCTTGACACTAATTACATTGGGTAAGTATTTAGAGACTGTGTCCAAAGGTAAAACCTCAGAAGCAATCAAGAAGTTAATGGGGCTTGCTCCTAAAACTGCTATCGTTATAAGGGATGACAGGGAAGTAGAGATCATAATTGATGAGGTTGAAGTAGGAGATATTATTGTGGTAAAGCCTGGGGACAAGATGCCTGTGGATGGAGCAGTGGTAGAGGGGACGACATCGGTAGATGAATCCATGTTAACCGGTGAAAGTATACCAGTAGAGAAGCATCCAGGGGATCCTATTATAGGAGCTAGTATTAATAAGAATGGTTCTATACGATATAGAGCCACTAAAGTTGGTAAGGATACAGCCTTGGCTCAAATTATTAAATTAGTAGAGGATGCCCAAGGCTCAAAGGCACCAATAGCAAAATTAGCGGATGTAATTTCTGGATATTTTGTTCCTATTGTTATTGTACTGGCAGTATTAGGTGGTTTAGCCTGGTATTTCATAGGCGGCCAGTCAGCAATTTTCTCCCTAACTATTTTTATATCTGTTCTAGTAATTGCATGTCCCTGTGCCCTTGGACTAGCCACACCTACAGCTATTATGGTGGGAACTGGTAAGGGAGCAGAGCATGGAGTACTTATTAAAAGTGGTGAGGCTTTAGAGATTGCCCATAAGGTACAGACAATCGTGTTTGATAAAACTGGAACCATTACAGAAGGAAAACCAAAAGTTACGGATATAATTGCAGCTAATGGAATTGATGAAGAAGAGTTATTACAATTAGCTGCTTCAGCCGAAAAAGGCTCTGAGCATCCTTTAGGTGAAGCAATTGTTAGGGGAGCAGAAGATAGGGGGCTGACCTTAAAAAGGGCTGATAATTTTAATGCTATACCGGGCCATGGTATTGAAGTTACTATTGAAGATCAGCATATTTTATTAGGTAATAGAAAGTTAGTAGTTGAAAATAATATATCATTGGAAGAACTAGCAGAGACATCAGATAAGTTAGCCGCTGAAGGTAAGACACCCATGTATATTGTTATTGATAAGCGTCTATCTGGTATTATTGCGGTAGCCGATACAGTTAAGGATAACAGTAAGAAGGCTATTGAATTATTGCATAAGATGGGGATAGAAGTAGCTATGATAACTGGAGATAACAAAAGAACTGCGGAGGCAATTGCTAAACAGGTAGGGATTGATAGGGTTTTAGCGGAGGTATTGCCTCAGGATAAGGCCAGCGAAGTTAAAAAACTGCAGGATGAAGGAAGAAAGGTTGCCATGGTTGGTGATGGGATTAACGATGCACCTGCTTTGGCTCAAGCAGATATAGGTATAGCAATTGGTTCTGGTACAGACGTAGCTATGGAATCAGCTGATATTGTTCTTATGAGAAGTGATTTAATGGATGTACCTACTGCTATACAGTTAAGTAAAAGTACAATAAGAAATATAAAGCAAAATCTTTTCTGGGCCTTTGCCTATAACACCATAGGTATACCAGTAGCCATGGGAATGCTATACATCTTTGGAGGACCACTTCTGGACCCGATGTTTGCGGGGGCCGCCATGAGTTTAAGCTCTGTATCGGTGGTAACAAATGCTTTAAGATTAAAGAGATTTAAGCCAGTAAACTAAGATTGAAATTTAATTATTATGCCATTACTATAGGCTTACTTAAGCGGTTAATTGTAAATTTATAAGGTAATTAATATTGGTAAGTTATCAAAAATTAGTGATATAAAAAGGAGAGAGAATATGAAGAAAAAGATATTAATAGAAGGAATGAGTTGTGGACATTGTGTCAACCATGTAAAAGGAGCACTAAAGGAATTAGAAGGTGTAGTGAGTGCTGAGGTGGATTTGGATACAAAAACAGCCAGATTAGAAGCGACCAAAGATATTAAGGATGAAGAAATTAGGTCAATCATAGAAGAAGTGGGCTATGAAGTAGTAGGAATTGAAAGCCTGTAATGTAGCCTTACATGACCTAATATGATATATAAGGGTAGTTGCAAAATCCAATTGTGTTTTGCAACTACCCTTATAAAAAATTCATAAACTATAGATGATTTACCCTAAGGGCCCTGGAGGCATTAAGTATAGCTAGAAAGGTTACTCCTACATCGGCAAATACTGCAGCCCACATAGAGGCGTATCCTGCACCGCTCAGTATTAAAACTAATATTTTAATGCCGATGGCAAAGATGGTATTTTGCTGGGCAATTTTTAAAGTGTTTTGAGCTATCTTTATGGCAGTTGCAATTTTAGAAGGCTCATCAGTCATTATAACAATATCAGCAGCCTCAATAGCAGCATCTGAACCTAATCCTCCCATTGCTATGCCTATATCAGCCCTGGCTAGAACTGGGGCATCGTTTATTCCATCCCCTACATAGGCTAGCTTTTTATCTGCATCTAACTTAGATAGTAGTTCTTCCAGTTTATCAACTTTATCTCCTGGGAGGAGATCTGAATAAACTTCATCAATACCCAGTTTGTCGGCTGTAAACTTAGCTACCTTATTAACATCCCCGGTTAACATAACAGTTTTCTTGATGTTTAGAGGTCTGAGCAATTTTATTGCCGATAGGGCGTCTTCTTTTAATTCATCGGATATTACAATATATCCAGCGTATTTATTATCTACTGCAAGATGAACAATTGTGCCATTCTCATCAACTGGAGAATAAGGGATACTCAGCCTATCCATTAATTTCGTATTACCAGCAGCTATTAATTTTCCATCCACCTGGGCTGTAACACCATGACCGGATATCTCTTCAACATCTGATATACGGCTATTATCTATTGTTTTGCCATATGCCTTTTGTAATGATTTAGAGATAGGATGGTTGGAATAGCTCTCTGCATAAGCGGTAAGTTCCAGTAGCTCTTCTTTAGAGTATTTTACTTCCCCGCTAGGCTGGATGTGCGAAACTTTAAAGCTACCTTTGGTTAAAGTTCCAGTCTTGTCAAATACTATGGTTTCGGCTTGGGCCAAAGCTTCAAGATAATTGCTTCCCTTCACCAAGACACCCTTTTTAGAGGCGCCCCCAATCCCGCCAAAGAAACTTAAGGGAATAGAGATCACCAGAGCGCAAGGGCAGGATACAACTAAAAATGAGAGGGCCCTATATATCCAGTCGCTAAAAGTTGCCCCATCTATAAGTAAGGGAGGAAGAATAGCTAATATAACAGCTATAATAACGACCACTGGTGTGTAGTATCTGGCGAATTTTGTTATAAAACGCTCTGATTTAGATTTCTTGCTGGTGGCATTCTCTACTAGATCAAGTATTTTGCTAAAAGTAGATTCTCTATATTCTTTAGTAACTTCTGCAGTGATTACACCGTTCATATTGATACAGCCACTTAAAATTTCATGGCCAACTTCCACTTCTCTAGGTACTGATTCCCCAGTGAGGGCAGAAGTATCTAACATAGAGACTCCCTCTATAACTTTAGCATCTAAGGGAACTTTTTCACCAGGTTTTATAACTATAATATCCCCTACATTAACCTCATCGGGCTCTAATTGAATTAATTCTTCCCCTTTCTTAACATTGGCATAATCAGGACTAAGTTCAATTAGAGAGGAGATGGATTTACGGCTATTGTTAACAGCATGACTTTGAAATAATTCACCTATCTGATAAAAGAGCATCACAGCCACACCTTCTGCATATTCACCGATAAAAAAGGCCCCAATGGTAGCGATGGACATTAAAAAGTTCTCATCAAATACATTACCGTTAATTATATTTTTAATAGCATCTATGGCAACATCATAGCCTACTATTATGTAGCTAACTAAATATAAAGCAAATGCAATCCATTTAAGATCTGAAGGCAAATATATAGCATTAACTAATATGGCTATAACTAGTATAAAGAAAGCAATAATAATTCTCCATAAGCGTTTTCTCACATGGCTTCACCCCTTTACGCTTTTTTCAATACTGTGTCGGGTTCGATTTTTTTAACAATTTTTTCTGCTTCTGCAATGATGGACTGCATCTTATCATCATCGCCCTCGATAATTAATTTTGTTGTAATAAAATTAACTGTAGCTTCCTTAACACCATCTATCTTATTAATAGCCTTTTCCATTTTAGCAGCACAATTGGCGCATCCTAAACCTTCTAAACGAAATACTTTTTTCATATAAGCACCTAACCTTTCATTAAATACTTTTATTGTCTTATTCCTGCAATCATAGGCAGATAATATGCAAAAATATCTATTCTCTGATATGTTCTAGACCTTTTTCAAATATCTCTTTAACATGGTCATCGGCTAGAGAATAATAAACTACCTTACCTTCTTTTCTAAATTTAACTAAATTTGCTTGCCTTAAGGATCTTAATTGATGCGATATAGCTGATTTAGTCATATTTAGTAATACAGCTAAATCGCAGACACACATCTCGCTATGGTCCAAGGCGCACATAATTCTAATTCGAGTACTATCCCCAAACACTTTAAAAAAGTCTGCCAGATCATATAATTCATCTTCTATAGGCATCTGTGATTTTACCATCTCTACTAAATCACCGTGGATAACTTCGCAATCACAAGCAACAGTAGTTTCGTCCTTTAACATAGTTTCACCTCTTTTACCCTAATTTAGTTGAACGATTGAACAACCATTCAACTGTTANCCTTATTATAGTTGAATGACTACTCAATTGTCAATATATAATATTAAATTAATAGATAAATGTTACCAGAGGATCTTACAAAATAACTAGGGGCTGTCGCAATTTTGCAACAACCCCTATTCTAGGTTAATACATAGAGCTATATTTTAAGGTCTGGGAATAATCTATCAAATAAAGCATCAACACCATTAAAATCCATACTTTTAACATAGTAATTCTCTAAGATAGAATGATATTTTCTTGTATCCTGTAATTTGCTATAGGCATTTTCAAGCATTATGTCATAAAGTTCCAGATTGTTTTCTATATACATTTTATATGAATTTAATATTTCTATATCTATAATTGGATTTAGATCTATTACTTCATCAAAGCTTCCTTCAATTGGTTTGTCACTACTTCTAAAGATTAGGTTTAATTCAGGAATTAAGATATGTTGCAGTTTGTCGGGGTTAAGGGGCCTGTAGAAGCCCTCCACTAAGTGGCCTCTCTTAAGAGCTTCTCCTGCAATTCTATCCAAAAGCTTTGATACATAATTGGTATTTTGCCCAACAATCATCCAGACACTATTTCCTTTACAAAGAGAATCTATAAAGCTGATATAGCCATCTGCTGTAATAGCATCTGAAAATAGTTTCCTTAGATAACCTTGCTTACCACTATTACTTTTATTATATAGATTTTCGCTTATAGATACAGGCTTACTATTGTATATACTATCGATTACATCCTTGGCAATTTGGGTGAATTTCAGATCATTTGTTGCCCTATCATAGATAGAATTAATTTCTTCAATAATTATATTAGCGCATTCCAGATAGCGATAGGCACTCTTATAGGCGTTGGATTTGGCTTTATTAGTTTGTAAAATATCTAATTTATTAGCTTGCAGTTTAGTAACATCGATAAATTGTCCAAGATTTATTATCTCGTCAATTATTCCAGGAAACTTAGGATCTATTGTATGGGGGGCTGTTCCATCGACCATGGCAATTTTAAGGCAGGGAATTACAATGGCATCAAGGCTATCATTATCACTGGAGCAATGAATATATTCTAGATCATATCCTTTGGCTTGGAATCTAGAAATAAATTTTTTCATAAATGAACTTTTCCCCACTCCGGGGCCACCTTTTAAGATATAGATGTGTTCTGCCTCTTCTGAAGAAATGATATAATCAAAAAAGCTATGGAAACCTTTACTAGTGTTATTGCCAGCGAAAAAATGTCTCTCTTTCAAAATGATACCTCCATATATGATTTGGTTGGTAAGTTATAAGGGGACAAAGTCCTGCTTTTCCTATGAATACTATTCACCACTATATTAATTATTATTATACATCATTATATAAATTTGTGAGTGAATAGGAGCTACTTATCGATATTAAGGTCAGAAAATAGTATATACTATAGCTATATAGTCATTCTCCATTAAACTAAGGGTAGGATAAGAACCAGCTTTATCTATGGATTGCCAGTCAAAGTGTTTTGCATTATCGCCAGATTTAAAGGATATAAAACTTATTAAAATACCCTTTACTTAACATATAATTATATACTTGCATTTTCCTTAAAATCAGCTACTATTATAGTATTCAAATCCAATCTTGAGGGATGATTTTCAATGTAACTTTAATTAAGTTGCAGGAAGGAAGAGGGTTAGATCTATGAATAATATAAGCGAATTTGAAATAATTGTCAATAGAGGAAGAGAATGGATAAGTATTGATTGCGATACTAATGAAAAGCTTCTAGATGCCCTAGTAAGACATAAGTTATACTTAAGTGCAGTATGCGGGGGGAAAGGCCGATGCGGAAAGTGTATGATACAGGTGCTAGAGGGGGACTTGGATATAACTGATGCTGATAGAAAGTATATATCAGAAGCCCAACTGGCTAAAGGATATCGCCTAGCCTGCTGTGCATATCCAAAAGAAAAAATCACCATATCCCTAGAAGTGTCTGAGGAAGCAGATTTTAAAGTGGTTGGAGCCATGATAGATAGGGAGACTGCTGAAGATAAGAGTAATGAAGACCTTGAGGATGATGAATACGGAATAGGTATTGATATTGGGACTACAACCCTTGCCTTAAGTCTTATCGGGATTAATAGTGGTAAAATTATCTGCAATTATACAGGGGTGAATAGGCAGAGGGCCTATGGGGCCGATGTGGTTTCTAGGATGATGGCATCCATTGAAGGAAAAGGGGATATGCTGAGGGATACTATTATCCATGATTTATATCATGGGATTAGAAATTTAATCCATACATCAGGAATTCCTAAAGAGCGGTTAAGTAAGATTGTTATATCAGCTAATACGACCATGCTTCATCTACTTATGGGGTATTCCTGTGAAACCCTGGGGGTTTATCCCTTTACCCCAGTTAATATTGATACAATTAAGGTATCCTTCAATGAACTATTCTCGTCTGATTTTTTAACCAGCCAAGTAATTATATTACCAGGAATATCCACCTATGTTGGGGCGGATTTAGTTGCCGGTTTACTGGTTTGCGACTTTGATAGACAGAAAAGCCCCCTCCTATTAATTGACCTAGGAACCAATGGAGAGATGGCTATCGGTAATCAGGATGGGATATGGGTATGTTCTACCGCTGCTGGACCTGCTTTTGAAGGGGGGAATATCTCTTGGGGAGTAGGTAGTATAAATGGTGCCATTAGCAATGTAACTATTAATAATGATATTGCCAGCTATAGGACNATTGGCGATAAGGAGCCAATTGGTCTCTGTGGAACAGGAGTTATTGAAGTTGCTTCTGAGCTGCTTAAAGAGGGATTGATAGACGAGACAGGCCTTCTAGAAGAAAAATATTTGGACGGGGGATATCCTATAGCAGTTGATCAAAAAGGGCAAACCATTGTATTTACTCAAAAAGATGTCCGTGAGATCCAGTTGGCTAAGTCTGCCATAAGAGCTGGTATAGAAACCCTTATGAAGCGATCGGATATATCATATGATCAAATAGAAACTGTATATTTGGCTGGAGGTTTTGGCTTTAATGTGGATATAGATAAGACGATTCGCCTTGGTTTAATAGCTGAAGAATTTCGTGGCAAAATTAAGACCATCGGTAATAGCTCCTTGGCTGGAGCTATTAAGTATATGGTAGATAAAGATGCAGAAAAGAGAGCAAATAATATAATTTCAAAATCAAAAGAAATCCAATTATCCAATGACTTGGATTTTAACGAATTTTATATAAATTATATGTTTTTTGAATAGATACTACAAAATGCGAAAGAAATACAGAGTTTAGGCCTTTTTGCAGAATTTGAATAATAAAGATTATTTTGGAGAAAAGCCTAAACTCTATATTATTGCGTACCTATTTTGAATATATTTTAAATATACTTTATTATACTATTCTTCATCATTGTTATCGGAAGAGTATGATGTTAATTTAGTTAGCAAGCTTACCATAAGCGTAATTAAAACTTCTCCCTTACCCTATAGTACTGACAACTAATTGGATGATAATACCTCCTGCAACTACTGATGCGATTTGTCATGATTATTAGCACCAAGTGCATGCATGTAAGTTAACAAGAATAGCAGCAAATCCCATAGGTAAAAGTAATTCTATAATATCTTACAATTGATAAACATATCAATGTCTTTTATGATTTCACACATTTATTTAGAGAATTTGATAGAATATTCCAGCAATATATAGAAATTATGAATAAGTA
>JGI24707J26582_10003438_pt1 | contig 11368 bp, 9 predicted proteins | sample BioPla1DNA1_FD_26582 | JGI IMG/M metagenome (IMG submission 26582) | reverse complement strand
CTATGACAAGCTATTAGCTTATCCATTATCAGCATTGGCTATTCATATGATAATATTTTCACGGCAAATAATCAAGTATTTTATAATATTAAAAAGTTCACTTATTTTTATATCAGTGTGATAAATATACTTGTGCTAATTTCTCAATGTTCCTTTGGGTAGTTTAGTCAACACGAAATTTAACACAGAAAATCGGTTATGCTGTTTTACTTAATGGCAAATAGCCAAGTAAACATCATAACCGATATTATTTTATTAAGACTATACTAAATATAAGATTAATTATCTGGTAATTTCATTTATACAATCTTAAATATCTGAATTGCAGCTTCTAATTCAGCCGTATCATTCATTAATGCTTTTGCCNCTTCATTCAACTTTTCAACTGCATCTAACTGTTGTTGTGCAGTAGCATCAACTTCCTCGGAAGCAGCTGATGTCTCTTCCGCAACCGCTGAAATACTCTCGATTGCATTCAATGTGTCGTTTTTAGCCTGATTGATATCACCGATAACCTCAACAATCTGTGTCATCTTATCTGCCAAATCATCTACATGCACATTAATATTATGGAACAATTGAACAACGTCCTGGAGTTTGTTCTCTGTAGTCTTGGTGATGGTTTCCGTTTGCTTTACAGTCTGCACCGTATGCTTTGTCTTCTTCGTAATATTGTTAATAATACCTTCAATTTCTGATGAAGCACCAACGGTTTTCTCAGAAAGCTTACGGATTTCTTCTGCAACAACGGAAAATCCTCGTCCAGCATCCCCCGCTCTAGCCGCCTCAATTGACGCATTTAGGGATAAGAGGTTTGTTTGTGCAGCGATATCATTAATAACTGTAATAATATCTGTTATTTCATTGGATTCAGCTTCAAGTTCTTCAATGTCTTTTATTGTTTGATTCGTGATATCAATATTTTCTTTTGTTACTTTATTTAATTGATCCACTTCACCAATTCCATCATTTACAACATTTTTAGTATTTGATGCAATTTCTGCAATTGATTCAGTGTGTTCTTGTACACGATTGATTTGGTTGGCTAAATCATCGGTTTGTCTTAAACATTTCTCAGTATCGTAAGCTTGCTGAGTAATCCCTTCCTGGATCTCACTAATAGCTGTGGAGATATCTTTTGATGCAATAAGCATTAATTCCGAGTTTTGTGTTACATTTTCGGTAGATATAACAACAGTAGATCCGACATTTGCTGCCTTTCCTATAAGATCCTTCATTTTACTTATCATATCGTTAATGCTATCCGATAAAACTTTGAATTCATCCCGACGTTTTGTATGTACAGAAACTGTCAAATCACCATCTGCAGCTTTAGATAGTGTACCAATAAAGCTCTTAATAGCATTACCTATGCCAGAAGAAACAACAATTCCAATAAAACCTGCGATAATTGATGCAACAGCTACTATAATAAGAGTTAATGATTTAATTGAATCGGCCTGACCTGTTATCGCAGCAGATGGAACCAAAGCAGCAACCATTGCACCTGTTTTTCCTATCTTAGAATAAATGAACATATGCTCTTCTTCATTATAATCTACGGTTTCGTTACCATTCATTTCTTCTTTTAACTTTACTTCATCATAGAATTCCTTATCATAGAATATGGTTTCCTCACTGATACCTTCCCCTGTTATTTCCCTGCCATCTGGAGATATAAATGCTACAACACTGCCTTCTGGGAGATCCAAATCATTCAGAGTATCTGTAACAATTTTCATGTTGATATCCATCTGAATATAACCAATCGGAGTAGCGGACCTATTTAAGAAACTCTTGGAAAGTGAAATTGCATAGTTTTTTGGCGCAATTCCAAGTTGCTCATCTATATAATGATGATAACCAGTCCAAACCATATTATTTTTGCTATTATCTATATAGGCTGCTTCATCAGTCGCTGAAAATTTTTCATAAGGATTATCATCAGAGAAAGTACCAATGGAACTCACAGGTTGACCATAATTTGTAAATACCGCTATATTTTCAATATACTGATCAGAGAGAACGATACTATTAATCGTATTTCTTATGGTTTTATATGCTTCTGATTCTTCTACAATATCACCTTTATACATTTTACTATAGTAGTTCCAAGTATTTGGATCAACTGAAATCTGTGTAGCCTTATCTTCCACGGTCTGCATTATAACACCATAGTAATTACCTGTTGAATTGATTACATTAATCGTTGAATCTTTAAAGGTTGAAACTATTGAACTTGATGCATTGCTATAGGCTGCGACACCCAAAATAACAATAAATACTATTGGTACAAAAAAAGATACTAGCAATTTTACACGTATACTGCCACTTAATTTGCCAAAGAATGATTTATTTACTGTATGATTATACGCTGTGGATGCTATCTTTGGCTCCTTATCTTTTTCACTAAATTTATTAACTTGTTTTTGTTTTTCTTTTATTTTTTCTTTTTGCTTTTCAAGTACTTTTGTAATTTTTAGCTTTAGTTTCATAAGAACCCCACTCTCTTTCATAGTTTCTTGCAAAAATGTTGTCTCATTTTGTAATAATATTATTTTAACAATATTTTCACAGTTTATCAAGCATATTAGTAAATTAAACTAATTATATCCCTAGTCTTATATAACTATCATTAAAATACATTGACCACTAACTATCTCAAAAACAAAAGGGCAAAACCAATTTCACATTAAAAGAATTGGTTTCACCCTTTATTTCATTATTGATATTCTTGATATCAATATCTCTAAACACTTCCTTCTGGAGTCCCGTTATTATGAAACATCACTAAGAATCCTAAAAACATACTAACAACTGCTACCACAAAGGGAAGTAATATTCTGAATTCTTGAGTAGCATGATGATATATAGCAGAAACACATAAAAATAATGCAACCAAAGCAATTACTGCAAATAATAAGCCACTCATGAATCTATGATACTTGCTGATACGGTATTTTTTAATAATTTTCTTCATAATCTCCACCTTTTTCCTTGTACATGTATTCCTCTCTATATAATTAACGATTCAAACCAGGAAAAAGTTGCAGGAAAATCAAAAATTATTTGGTATTTATTCTATTTTTTTCATTATAGTTATATTTTTATCCTTTTATTACTTTTCATTCAAAAAGGCTACAAATTCTTTTCCATATTCCTTTAAGCTTTGCAGTTCTGTATCATCCGGTACCCATTGTGATCTCTTACCATCTTCTTTAACAGTAAATCCTGCTTTCTTAAGAGCTTCTGTTAATTGTTTTACAGCTTCGCCGCCCCAACCGTAACTACCAAATGCAGCTGCTTTCTTACCTTTCATCTTTAGACCAGTTACCATTTCAAGTAATCCACCGATGGAATGCATAAATCCGTTATTAATAGTAGGTGAACCCAGTAGAATAGCTTTTGATTTAAAGATTTCTGTTACCACATCATTCTTATCCTCTTTGGATGTGTTCATTAACTTAATCTTAACGGAAGGATCCGCCTCTTCTATACCAGCTGCAATTGCTTCAGCCATTATTCTTGTTGAGTCCCACATAGTATCATATACTAATGTAATCTGGTTTTCCTGGTAGTCGTCAGCCCATTTTAAATATTGTTCAATAATTTGTGCAGGATTGTCCTTCCATATTACACCATGGCTTGTACAAATCATAGAAAGAGGTAAATTGAGGGCAAGTACCTCTTCGATTTTCTTGGTAACTAATCTGCTGTAAGGAGTTAAGATATTAGCATAATATTTTGTTGCTTCCTCGTATAATTCAGATTGATCGGCTATATCATTAAAAAGGGATTCTGTAGCATAATGCTGACCAAAAGCATCGTTACTAAATAGAATATTTTCTCCAGTCATATAGGTAAACATAGAATCTGGCCAATGTAGCATCGGTGCTTCTACAAAGACTAATTTGCTCTCACCAATATCCAAGGTATCGCCAGTTTTGACCGTAACGAAATTCCAATCTTGATGAAAATGTCCTTTTATAATCTTGGCACCGTTAGCAGTACAGTAGATAGGTGTATTAGGAATTTCACGCATTAATTCCACAAGTGCACCACTATGATCAATTTCGCTATGGTTAGCAACAATATAATCAATTTCGTTTAAATCGATTTCCTTTTTCAGTCTTGAAACAAACTCCTTGTCAAATGGCTGCCAAACAGTATCAATTAAAACCACCTTTTCATCTCTGATTAGATAGGAGTTATATGATGAACCTCTGCGTGTTGAATACTCATGTCCGTGAAAGTTTTTTAATTCCCAATCTACCTTTCCAACCCATGTCACTTTATTTGTTATTTTTTTACCCATTTTCTCTTCCTCCATTCATTTTTTTAATTAAATTGAGTTTTTGAATAGTATGATTATCATAAAATTAAGGAAATATATTTCATATTCTAAAAGCGGATTGTCGCGCTTTTATATATATATTATATCCATAGTGTATACATCTATCATTGATTTAAATCACATTAATTATACAAAAATAAAAAAACGACAGAGCTTAAGTATTTAAATTAATTAAGCTCTGTCTTAAGAGTAGTGGAAAGGGATTGTAATTATATGAATGAAGAAATCTTTATTAGTGAAAAAATTAATATTGCAAACTCCATAACTCTAGCAATTTATTAAGGCAAAATTTGAAATCAATCTTGGCAATGTCTGTTGTTGTAAGGATCGGTAGTTCTTCGTATAAATTTCCATCAATATAATATCTGGCATATCCAACAACTTCACCGGCTTTTACTGGAGCCTGAAGATATGAAGGAATATCATATTCTATATCGACCAATTCATCATCCCTTATTAATAGTGACAGATCTCCCTCTAGATTTAAGCTCTCCCATCGAAGCTGGCCATCTTTTACTACCAGTGGATCAAATTTTATTGGACGATATATTTGTTTTACTTTATAATTTTCTATTCCATAGGTCATAAGGCTCTTCGTATCGGTCCATTTCAGATTTTTCCTCGGTGGCCATCCGCAACCAAGAACAACGGAGATTAAGGTGCGATCCGACCTTTTGATAGCACCTACAAAGCAGTAACCTGCCTTATTTGTAAAACCGGTTTTGACACCGATTGCACCATCCATCATATAAAGAAATCGATTTTTATTGGATACCGTAAAACTTCTTTTGCCATTAACTTCATTAAATGAATGGGTGGCTGCATTCGTAATCGCAATAAATTGCTCATTTTTAATTGCTTCACTAGTAATTAGGGCAAGATCATTGGCAGTGGAATAATGTCCCTGGGCATCCAGTCCATTAGGGGTAACAAAGTTCGTATCTTCGCAACCGATACTCCTTACTCTATCATTCATCATCGTAGCGAAGCCTTCCACGCTTCCCCCAACATGTTCTGCAATTGCTACCGCTATATCATTATGACTTTCCAGCATAAGAGAGTATAGTAAATCTTTTAAATAATATTGTTCCCCAGCCTTTACATTTAATTGTACATCAGGCATTCTTGCGGCATAGGGGGAGATTGTTACAACATCTTCTAAATTCCCATTCTCCAAGGTAACTAAGCAAGTCATAATCTTAGTTGTACTTGCCATGGCTTTTCGCTCATAACCGTTCTCTTCATAAAGTACCCGGTTATTTGTTCCATCCATTAACAATGATGACATGGCATGAAGCTTTAGATCTTTGATAGCGGTAGGATGTACTTTATTCCGATTTTCACGGGGTTCATGGTGCCAATTGTCCCCCTCCTCTTTCAAAAGTTTCTCATATTCTTTCTGCTCTTCAATCGCCCGCTCATTTTCCATATTTAATTTTTCTTCAAGATTTTCGACAATCAAACCGGAAGAATTTAATATCTCTTCATATAAATTATTCAGACTATAAAAATGAACCATGGTTGATAGAATTAGTAGCAAAACCCATGGCAGCATTTTCTTATATTTCTTATTCATTGGACCTACCTGTAAGTTTCCTTACTTAAAATTTATTGTAAAATCCATAGAATATTCATAAATAAAAGCAATTCGTCATAATTTACAAGTAATTATAATGACGACTCCTGCATTTTATGATAGTCTATAGCAATAAATTTCGCAACGATAAACATAAAGATTAAGATTAGATATCAAGTTTTAATTGCGCCTCTTCCTCAGCTTCTAATTTAAATTCTTCTTTAATCTCAGGGTTTAATNCAGGCAGAGATTCCAAAGAATTTAATCCAAAATTACGTAGGAATTCCTCTGTGGTACCAAATAGGATTGGTCTACCTGGAGCATCCATGCGTCCCATTTCACAAACCAAATTATATTCAATCAATTTATTAACAGCATGATCGGACTTCACACCACGGATTGCTTCTATCTGCATCTTGGTAACTGGTTGCTTGTAAGCGATAATCGATAAAGTCTCCAAAAGGACATCAGTAAGAACATGCTTCTTAGGGATATGTGCAATCTTAATAATCGTTTCATAAAGGGAAGATTTAGTACATAGTTGATATGAACCCTCCAGTTCTATAATCTGAATCCCTCGATCTTCACTTGCGTATTTGTCCATCATATTATGTATTATTTTTCTCGTCGTTTCTTCATCATGTTCTATGGCAGCAGCGATACGATTAAGTTCGACCGCTTCACCCATTGTAAATAAAATCGCTTCTATTTGTGCTTCGGCTAATTTTATCTCCATTAAAACTCATCCTCCTCCATCTGTATGATATCATCCGCAATGTATTTGATTTTGATATCATCAAATAGATCTTCCTGTTGTATTCGAATTCTTCCCATCTTAATTAGTTCAAGTATTCCAAGAAAAGTAACGACAATCTCCATTCTGCTATGCTGTGCCTCAAGTAAATTTCGGAAGGAAAATAATCTATGCTTTAAGCCATAGGACTGTATCTGAATTAGCTTTTGAGATAAGCTAATTTCTTCTTTTTCAATTTTACCAAATTTACTACGTATGGGGTCAATTTTATCATTTTGCTTCTTAATAATAGATTTGTAAATCTTTTGTAACTTAGCCAAAGTTATATCCGATAAGATTTCCTCTACATTTACTTCCTGCTTATAGTCCGCTATCTCGTCAGGAATAGTTGGTTCTTTATATAAACTTTTTGAAGCATTCTGTTCATAATCCTTTAATTCCTCAGAAATATATTTAAACATTTTGTATTCCAATAAGCGCTCTACCAGTTCCTGTCTAGGATCTACATCATCCTCTTCATCGGTTTCCTCCACTGGAAGTAGCATCTTTGATTTGATTTTGATTAATGTAGCTGCCATAACTAAGAATTCACTCATTATCTCCAAATTCTTAGTTTCCATAGCATTGATATATTCTAAATATTGCTCTGTTATTTCTGCAATTGGAATATCATAAATATTAATCTTGTTTTTATCTATCAAATGAAGTAACAGATCCAAGGGACCTTCAAACACTTCAAGTTTTACAGGTAACTTACTCATACGACCTCCAAGTTAGTATGATTTTTCTTAGTATATGGTTATATAAACGAATACCGTATATAAAGATACATGTATGCATGAATGAACTTATCCAATCCTCGTATGGTGATTTACTCAAGCAAGCGCGTTAAATAATAATCATCTTGATTAATCTATTAATCTAATTATCGTGGATTAGGCGTACGACTACAAGTTCAGGGGGATTGAAAATGCGAGGCATATTGGAGTGCGTACCAAGCCCTCTGGATATAATCATTGTCTTCTCATCCTTTGTGAACATTCCTGCATCATATTTTGGAAACAGCTTAACTGATGGGGATATTAATCCGCCAATAAACGGCAATCTGACAAGTCCACCATGTACATGTCCGGATAAAATCAAATCAGCTCCCCACGATACATAATCCTCATAATATATTGGATTATGAGCGATTAAGATATGAAATATATCCTCATCCTTCTTGCCAAGCCTTGCTCTTATATATTCCTCTACTACCTTAGAGCTATTTGGCAAAATACTATGTTCTTGTACGGCTTTTTGGTTCCTTCTTAAATAGTATACCATATCTAAGGAAAGCCCACTAACCAAAAGCTTAGCATTACTATTCGGCGTTACTTCTGTTCGACTCAAATTATTTTCTTTATTATTAAGCCTTGTAAAGGGAATTCCATCGTTATCTAAAAACACAATACCAAGATTAATTAATCTTTTTTTATATTCTACCCATGTAGAATGCAAGTTTTTATACTTTATGATATCTGCTTCTTTACGTTTTCGATTTTGCAAATCTTCGAGTAATTGTTCAAAATATTGCTCGTGATTTCCATAGCCATAATATATTTTATATTTTTTTGATAACCTTTTCAATAGATTATAAGCATTACTAGGAACACAGAATTGTCTTTTCGTTACCATATCACCAGCAATTATTATAAAATCCGGAGCAATGGAATCTATTTTATTAATCAATCTCCTATTCTCTTTTCCAATGGAATGATTATGAAGATCAGATAGAACAACGAATTTCGTACCATTTATATCATTACTTAATTTCTTAGATGAAATGGTATATTCTGATGTTGTAAGAAACATTAGTTCTATCTGTGACCATAAAATTAAGAGCATGATAAGCCCTACTGCAATTGCAATTAAGTACATATGCTCTCCTTTCTATCCCAGATTCAATTTTTGTACTCATAAGTAAAAGTTTAGCAATACTATTATACTATACTCGTTCATTTTGTGAGTGTCAATACGAAAGAAGTCATTCGATAATCACAAAATCATAAGTTTTTACCATCAGATTATATAAGAGATTACATTTATCAGGTTCTACCAATCTGAATAAAACAATTATAAAAGTGACATATACATTTTTCTAAATATATATGTCACTTACTAGTTTTAATTATAAAATTAAAGTATATTCATATTAATCACTAAATTTTGGGTAATATAGAATAATCTATATGGAATTAAATCATTCATAGTCAAACTCGTTAATTCGCTAGGAAATATTGTCTTAAAAGTTTAACAAAGCAATCTTTAAATCCAGCTTTGTCAATTGCTTCTGTAGCAAGTATATCAATGGTTCCTATTTTTTCTTTATCATAATAATATACAATTTCTCCAATCTTATCATTCTGTGCTACCGGTGCAGGGACCTCTTCCAGCATTACCACTTCTTTTCGAATATTTTCATGGGTTCTTCCCTTGGAGCATAGATAAGAGAAGGGGCCAGCTGGTCTTCCCTCTACATAATCATTAACTCCTTTTAAAACTCTAACTGGCGTAATTGGCTCTGCCTCATTATCATCTTGATATATACTATAATTAGCAAATCCATAATTAAGTAGTTTTGTAGCCTCTGCAAAACGAGTTTTGGTATCAGGAGCAGCCATAATAACTGCAATCAGATCCATATTATTCTTTTTGGCAGTTGCAGAAAGACAATACTTAGCAAGACTGGTAGAACCCGTTTTTAGTCCAGTTGCTCCCTCATAGAAGCGGACTAATTTGTTGGTATTGGTTAATCCAAATTCCGATTGTCCTTTCCGGGTTGTATGTATTATTGTATCCATCCAAACCGTAGCATATTGACTAACCTGTGGATACTTGGTAATTAATTCTTTGGACATCAATGCGATATCATAGGCAGAGGAATAATGATTATCATCATCCAAACCACAGCTATTTACAAAATTCGTATTTTTCATTCCAAGTTCTTTTGCTCTTTGATTCATTCTTGCTACAAATTCATCTTCAGAACCAGCGACAAACTCCGCCATAGCAACGGATGCATCATTGGCACTGGCAATGCTGATACATTTGATCATTGTTTCTACCGTTTGTACCTCATAAGGCTCCAGATAAACTTGGGATCCTCCCATAGAAGCAGCATGTTCGCTTACTGTTACCTCATCCATTAGACGAATTTGACCGGCATCCAAAGCTTCAAAAATTAGTAGCATTGTCATAACTTTTGTAATACTTGCCGGACGTAACCTTTCATCCTTGTTTTTTTCATAAATAATTGTCCCAGTAGAACCTTCCATGAGAACAACAGACGGTGATTTAAGATCCATCTGTGCATCTACCAGTGCAGTCACAGGAATTACTTCGTCCCCAACATTGGGAGAAGTACTCCTGCTTCTAGCTTGGATTGAAACTGGGGCCAATAATGATACAATTATGGAACTTAGGATTAAAAATGAAAATATTTTCTTCATATCCACTCCGAAATAATCTATTATTACTATAATTTTAATCCGAGCTATATCATTTTAGACCTATCAACGTATAAATTTGTCTACAAAATAGATTATTATCTTACTGCAACGACACATTTCAGATTTTTTCCTTTCCAGGTCGCCGTAATGACCGCTCTTCCCTTCCCCTTAGCTTTTACTTTACCAAACATCGATACGGATGCAACACGGGGATTACTACTTTTCCATTTGACAAAATTGGCTGGTCCATATACTTTTAGACGATAGCTATCACCAATGGCTAAGCGTAGCTTATCCTTATTGATATCGATTACTCGAACTCTACATTTGAGTTTTTTGCCATCCACTTTGGCTACAATAAATGCTTTTCCTGTACGATAAGCAAAAATTCTTCCATTGAAATTCACTCCTACTACGCGGAAATTCGTTGAATAATAAGAAACTCTTTTATTAATTCCATTGATAAATAGACGATCTTCTTCTCCCTTCCTTAAGACAATATCTTGTTCACTCAAGTGTAAAGCAAAGGGAAGCAGAATATGTTTACGATAATAGATGGAAGTATTCATTATAAATATCCGAAGAACAACAATTGCAATTACAAAAGTAATTATAATTTTAATTATTTTTTTTAATTTCATCCTCTCCTTTATTTGAAAGGTATAAATTAATAATTACATATCAAAAAGTTGTTTAATTTTTAAATACCAAAATGGTATAAGATCAACATGGTCAATACATTGACATATATTACTATATGTTATGTTGAATTTATTAAATATTGACTTACATGTGAGATTTGAATTTACATTTCAATGTAAAACACTCATAAAGTCTGCTATTATGACAATTGTTAAAAGAATAGATTGACGAAAAAGATAAAAAACGTTAGAATATATCAACAACAGAAAGGGGTAAGACGAAAATGAGTTTTAAGTTTATACAAGAAGTAATATCACCTAAGGAATTGAAAAAGGCCTATCCGATGCCTGAAAGGGATGTACTTCGTAAAAAAGAACGGGATAGGCAAATCAAAGATGTAATAACTGGAGCGTCAGATAAATTCCTGGTAATCATCGGTCCATGTTCCGCAGATAATGAGGATTCCGTGTGTGATTACGTCTCCCGCCTTGCTAAAGTTCAGAGTAAAGTTGAGGATAAGCTAATCCTGATTCCGAGAATATATACCAACA
>JGI24707J26582_10003430_pt1 | contig 11384 bp, 9 predicted proteins | sample BioPla1DNA1_FD_26582 | JGI IMG/M metagenome (IMG submission 26582) | reverse complement strand
AGGATTGGAATGGTGGAAATATGGATAGTATTAAAATATCAAATTTAGAAGTATTTGCATATCATGGAGTTTTGAAGGAAGAGAATTCCTTGGGTCAGAAATTCCTGATTTCTGTAGAATTATTTACCGATATTTCGGAGGCAGCCAAGGGGGATGACATTAGTAAATCTATTAATTATGCTTCCGTATGTCGGTGTATCGAAGAGTTTTTAACAAGTCATACCTATAAATTAATAGAGACAACTGCCAACCGTTTGGCCATGCATTTATTAAAAACTTATGACCGTATTCAGAGGTTGATCTTAGAAATTAAGAAACCTTGGGCTCCCATATTAATGTCTCTGGAAACGGTGTCCGTTCGAATAGAGAGAGGTTGGCATAAAGTATATTTAGGAATTGGTTCCAATATGGGAGATAAGGAAGCAAATTTAAATGAGGCCATTCGTCTTTTAAATGAAGATGAGGATTGTAGAGTCCGCCGAGTTTCTTCTTTTATTATCACAAAACCAGTGGGTGGGGTAGAGCAGGATGATTTCTTAAATGGAGCTCTTTATATGGAAACCCTAAAATCTCCAGAGGAACTATTAGATTTATTAATGAGGATTGAAAAAGAATTAAAACGAGAGAGAATTATTCGCTGGGGTCCTCGGACTATCGATTTGGATATGCTTTTTTATGATGATGAGATTATCAATACGGAGCGATTGATTCTTCCCCATCCCGAACTTATTAACCGAGAATTTGTATTGCAACCTCTTTCGGAGATTGCTCCCGGATTAAAGCATCCTTTGTATGGGGAAACCATTTTACAATTAAGAAGAAAATTAGAAGCATAGGATAGGATTATAAAAGGGACTGTAACAACAGTTCCTTATTTAACAGCAAAAAACAAGGGAACGGCAGTGATAACAGCGACACTCTATGGTAAAGATTACAAGTGTAAAGTTACTGTTAATTAGGTCATACAAGTGCAGCTCCCTATAATATTTGTATTACAAGTACTAAGACCGTTCATAAACCTAGGTTTCTGATATAACCCTGTCAAGTAGACAGGTAAAATATCAAAAAGAAAGCGTATGAACTGCCACAATTTTTGTGTCAGCACAAACGCTTTCTTTATTTTTGTATTTCTAGTTTACCACAATAGTTTTCCCTTCAAGTTAGGGTATAGGCATAAATTTTCTAAATCAAGTTAAGTCCTAGTCTTCATTTATAACAGGGGGATTAAATGTTTCCAACCTAGGAACACCATCAGCAGATAGAATATAGGTGGTATCCCCTTTAAAATCTTTAAAAAAAACAAAATATTCAGTCACATGAATCTGTTTAAAATTCCCCTCTTGAATTGTCTCATGTTCCATAGTCTCTAGATTCAATCTTGCGATCCGATTATTTGCATTGTTATCTACCTGATAGTATAGGTACTTCCCTGAGTTGGTTATATTGTAAGTGGAGCAGCGCTCATCTACCAAAGCAGTTACCTCAGTACCATCATGATTCATCCGATAAATTTTGTAATTATTGCTTATGTCCATATAGTAGATATAATCGTCCCTAAATATTGGATAAGCAAAGTTACCTTCTAGATAGGTTTTGGTGTTATAGCCGGACAGATCCATATAATGAATGTTTTGATCCTTGGAATAACCGGTATAATAAAGTTTTCCATCTAATATGGCAGCAGGTACTACAGCATCTTTTAGAAGAAGTCGCTCACTGCTTGCATCGATACCATTACGATATAGATGAAGNCCNTCTTCCACATCATATTTTTGAAAATAAAGATTATTTCCCTTTAAGGTAAGATAGGCAGCCGGTTTATTGCTAATCGCTTTTAGATTAGAACCATTTTGTTTNATCCGNTAGACGCCGGAATTATTAAACATAAGAATACTAGCTTTACTATTTTCCCTGGTATTATTTGCCCTTAAATAATAGATATAATGTTCGTCTGCATTGATATAAACAGCCTTGTCCGAATGTACTTTTCTAAACTTTGTACAATCAGAGCTCATAGCATAAAGGCTACCATCATCCGCATCGTTACTAAAATAAATGATACCCTCTTGTTCACAGAAAAGGCCACCATTATAAATGTTTCCAGCGGTGTTTCCTATCTCGTCTTCTTTGCTATAAAAGGTACGGCCGCTGGTATATATTAGAATACCAAAAACGGTAACTATGGTAATAAGAAATAGTATAATAAATGTTTTTTTGACTTTTGACAGCATAATAACCTCCAGTTAGACACTATTATATAACATTTATTATATATTGGGTAAAATGAATATGCAATGCTTAATGATGTATTCTTGCATCTACAAGTATTAAATAGTATAATTAGCAAAATGAAATCGAATAAGCTTAAGTTTATATGGAGGATAACAATGGCGGATTTACTGGAAACCAGAAAAAAAATCGATGAGGTTGATAAAAAACTAGTAGACCTTTTTGAGGAAAGAATGAAACTAGCCTTAGATGTGGCTGAATATAAAAAAAATGTAGGGAAACCGATTTATGACCCCGATCGGGAGGTTGTAAAGTTAAATACTCTACAGGAATTAGCAAGTACGGAGTTTAATAAGAAAGCGATCCATGATTTGTTTTCTCAAATCATGGCTATGAGTCGAAGATTCCAATATATGATGCTCAGTAATTTCGATGAGCTAGGTTTTCAAGGGGTAGACCAAATTCCAGCAGATCAGAATACCAAGGTGATTTTCTTTGGGGAAAAGGGATCCTATACAGAAGAAGCCATGCTTGATTATTTTAAAACCAAGGTAAATGGAATCCCTAAGGGAACCTTTCGTGAGGTCATGCAGGATATTAAAGATGGGAAAGCAGATTATGGTGTTTTACCCATCGAAAATTCATCAACTGGAAGCCTGGGGGACATTTTTGATTTATTAACGGAATATGATAATTATATCCTTGGAGAACATGTGATTAAAATAGAACATCATTTATGGGGACTTTCCGAGGCGGAATTTTCCGATATAGACAAGGTATATTCCCATCGACAAGGTTTATTGCAATGTTCTGGTTTTTTTAAAAAGAATCCCCAATTAAAGGAAGTGGAAGGAAGCTCTACGTCCAGTAGTGCCAAAAAAATCTTGGAGGATAAGGATAAGTCTCAAGCAGCCATTGCCGGCTTTCGAGCGGGAAGTCATTATGGACTAAAATTATTAAAAAAATCCATACAGAATGATGAGACCAATTCTACTAGGTTCATTATTATTTCCAATAAAAGAATATACTATAAAGGAGCAAAAAGAACCAGTCTTTGTTTTGCCTTGCCTCATAAAAGTGGATCTTTATACCATATGCTAGCTCATTTTATATATAATAACATTAATATGACTCGGATTGAATCAAGACCTATTGCGGGAAAACCTTTTGAATATCGTTTTTTTGTGGATATTGAAGGAGGTATTGATGATTTTGCAGTGAAGAATGCTCTCCATTGCATTAAGGAAGAGGCTTTGGATTTAAAAATACTAGGTAGTTATCTATAAATCATAGTATTTTCAAAATATAATCACAAAGTGAACATAATTTCTTGGTAGACTGAGTTTAACAAAATAAAACATGGTTAATCAGTTTCGAAAGGAGATTTCATATATGAATAATAATAGGAACAATGATTATAATGGTAAGAATGATTATTATCTTACCAATCATAATACACCCTACACCCTTTATCCAGAGCCAAAGATAATAGAGGAAAAGCCGAAAAAGAAGAAGAAGTTCATTGGAATGATAAAATTTACAGCAGCAGCGGTGGCATTTGGAATTATTGCTTCGGCTACCATGCAAGGCTATAATTATTTCACTAGGCCAAAGAATGTAGATTTAATGCAAAATGAATCTGGTTCAGATTTATTGCAAATTAACCAGGAAAACACAGAAGACACAGCGGATATCATTCCCATCAATAACATAGAGGATGCTGTGATTAGTGATGTTTCCGATGTTGTAGAAAAAGTGATGCCATCCATCGTAGCTATCAACTCCTCTGCAACCATATCAAGTTATGACTTCTTCGGAAGACGATTTGTTGAACCGGTAAAAGGTAGCGGTTCTGGAATTATTGTTGGACAGAATGCCTCCCAATTGTTAATTGTCACTAACAACCATGTAATTGAAGGGGCAGAGAAGGTAGAGATCATATTTGGTGATGAAACGGTGGCAAATGCCAAGGTCAAGGGATCCGATGCCAGAACCGACTTAGCGGTCTTAACCGTTGACTTAGATGATCTTTCAGAGGAAACCGTTTCTTATATTAAGGTGGCTTCTCTTGGGGATTCCAATGCGGTGAAGGCTGGTGAAATGGCAATTGCCATAGGAAATGCCCTTGGATATGGTCAATCGGTAACCGTAGGCTATATCAGTGCAATCAACCGTGAGATAGAGATAGAGGGCATAAAGATGACCCTAATTCAAACGGATGCGGCCATCAATCCAGGTAATAGTGGTGGAGCATTGATCAGTACATCCGGTAAAATCATTGGTATAAATTCCATAAAATTCGCTTCTGCACAAGTAGAAGGAATGGGATATGCAATCCCGATTTCTGATGCACTTCCTATGATTAATAAGCTAATCAATCGAGAAAAAATTGATGAATCAGAACAAGGATTCCTTGGCATAGCCTTAGCAAATAATGTTACTGAAATATGGGCTCAAGAATTTAATATGCCAATGGGAGTTTATATTAAGGAATTAGTTAAGAATTCCCCTGCAGAAGAGGCTGGTTTACAGGTAGGACAGATCATAGTAAAGCTTGATGGCCAAGTAGTAGAAACAACGGATGACCTACGAAACATCCTTACCTTTACTAGGGAAGGTCAAACCGTGGAAGTGGTTGTTAAAGCAAGAGATGCTAACGGGCAATACGTTAACAAAGTATATGAGGTTACATTAGCAAAGAAATCCTTATTTAATTAGGAAATAGATAGGGAAATATATCATCCCAGCCTTTTATTAAAACTCTTTCACAGTATACAAGCACAAACCTCCTACCCCTTCGATATATTATAAAGTAGTATATTTTCTGGGAGGGTCCTATGAAGAGAAGACTAGCTTGTATACTAGTTGCTATTACCATGGTTGTAGCCCTAATATCAGGGTGTAAAAAGAATGATGGACTTAAGGAAATAACATTAAATGAAGTGGCTCACTCTATATTTTATGCACCTATGTATGTAGCATTTGAGAAGGATTACTTTAAGGAGGAAGGCTTAAAGGTTAACCTTGTAAATGGACTGGGGGCTGACAAGACAATGACAGCCGTGCTAAGTGGCGAGGCGGAAATTGGTTTCATGGGCGCAGAAGCCTCCATCTATGTCTATAATGAAGGAGCCAGCGACTATGTAGTAAACTTCGCTCAGTTGACCCAAAGGGCAGGTAACTTCTTAGTATCTAGAGATATGAATGAAGATTTCAAATGGGAGAACATCAAAGGTAAAACTGTAATCGGCGGCCGTAAAGGCGGAATGCCCCAGATGGTATTTGAGTACATTTTGAAGAAACAGGGGATTGATCCTACAGCGGATCTGACAATCGTTCAAAATATTGATTTTGGTTTGACCTCACAGGCCTTTGCTGCGGGTCAAGGTGATTATACGATTGAATTTGAACCAGCAGCAACCGCTTTGGAATTAGATGGAGCAGGTAAAGTTGTGGCCTCCCTTGGTGTAGATAGTGGAAAGGTTCCATATACAGCATTTTGTGCGAAAAAGAGCTATATTGAAAAAAATCCTGATATTATTCAAGGATTTACCAATGCAATTCAAAAAGGGATGGAATTTGTTGCATCCCATACTCCGGAAGAGATTGCTGATGTGATTGCACCTCAATTTGCAGAAACAGATAAGGATACCCTTATTATGATTACGAGAAGATATTATGATCAGGATACTTGGAAAGATAATTTGATCTTTGAAGAAGAAAGCCTAACTTTATTGCAGGATATTTTAGATGAAGCAGGAGAGTTGACGGCAAGGGTTCCTTACGAAGACATTATCAATAGAACATTTGCAGAAAAAGCAAATAAGAAGTAATAGATTTCATATGAATTAAGTAAAATAGCTGTTGTTACCATCATCCTAATCATATTTCTATAAATAAGAAATGTGATAAGATAATTGGTAGCAACAGCTCTTTTTAATTTCGTTAAGTTTATTCAGTAGGATCTGTCTCTGATACTTCCTCTTCCGCCACATCATCGGTATCATAAGTTGTAAAATCCAAATCTTCTTCGTATTCATCAAAATCATCATCAAAATCTTCCAAATAATCTGGATTCATGTACTTATACACAGCATAAGCGATAGCTGCAACGGCTGCAACTGCACCGATTACTGCTAAAACACACATAATAGTACGTCTTCTTTTTTCTGCGGGATCTTTTCTGTGAATTAATTCACCTAGCTTCATTGCGTTTAATAAATCATCAATTTTATTACTCATATGTTACACTCCCTTTCTAATTCTTTTTGACAAGGCATTGCTTGTCACTAACTACATTATATTATATCACCAATTCATCTGTTTTACTATATAATATCAAAACAAGTTTCATTTTATTCAAAATGTGAAGTTATAGTTCTGTCCTTTCTAAGACCATATAAAAAATCTTAATTCAAAAACTAGATTTAGAAATGATATTAAAAGACCAAATGCCAAGAGCAAATGCCAAGATAAAATTCAAAGACCAAATTCAAAGACTAAAATTCCAAGACAAAATGCCTAGACTAATTCCAAGTCAAATTCAAAGCCTAAATTCAAAAGTGTTTTAATTTCAAAGATGTTGCTTTGTATAAAAGTTAATGAAATAAATTAAAAGAAAGACCATGAAGAAATATTTTCCTTGGTTTAAGGCAACAATGTGAAAGCACTTCACGTTGGGATATTTCTTTCATGGTCTTAACAATATAATAGAAGGCTGAATTTAAATAAGTAGTTTAATCAATTCTAATTAAATTTGCAAAGGTAGATAGGAGTTTTTTCACTCCGTAGTTAGGAAATTCTACGGTTACTTCATAATCCTTACCACCCATGGTAATGTCCAGAACCGTTCCAAGACCAAATTTTATATGTTTTACAGTATCTCCAACCTCATAAGAAAGGGTTCCCATTTGTTTACCAGCAAATTGCTTTGCTTTTGGTAGAACATAGGGCTTATTGGAGATCTGTGGTTGCTTATAGGAACGCTCTGTAAAAGGTTGATCAAAATCTAGGGTTGAAACAGTACGATTCATCTGTCCTCTTCTATGAGTAGGAAGGGTCATTTTTAAAAGATATCTTGGTATTTCATTGATAAAACGAGAGGGTCTATTATACTGAGTTTCCCCTCGTAACATTCTTTGTTTGGCTGCGCTTAAGGATAGACGTTTCATAGCCCTAGTAATACCTACATAGCAAAGTCTTCGTTCTTCCTCAATTTCTTCCAAGGGGTTTTCTGCCATGATGGACATGTAACCTGGGAAAACTCCTTCTTCCATACCACAAAGATATACATAAGGGAATTCCAGACCTTTTGCACTATGAAGAGTCATCAGGACAACATATTCGGAATCTTCCGTTAGATTATCGATATCAGATACCAGAGCAATTTCTTCTAAAAATCCACTTAAAGTAGGTTCTTCCTCTGCAGTTTCCTCATAGGTAACGATTTTATTAATTAATTCATCGATGTTGGCGATTCGATCCTTGGATTCTTCCGTATCTTCTGCTTCCAGTTCCCTTACATAACCAGTTGCATCCAAGATATCATCTACCAAATCTTTCAGAGAATAAGTCTCAAGGTTTATGCGTGATTTTAAACCTTCGATAAGGCTAACAAAGGACATAATTTTTGTAACGGAACGTTGTAATCCAGGGATATGTTCCGCCCGGGTTAAGGCATCGTAAAAGCTGATATCATTTTGAAGCGCATAGTCATTGACCCGATCAATGGTGGTAAGACCAATTCCCCTTCTGGGTACATTGATAATCCTTTTAACAGCGATACTATCGAGTCCATTTTCAATGGTTTTCAGGTATGCTAAAACATCTTTTATTTCCTTACGGGAATAGAAATTTGTACCACCAATAATTTTATAAGGAATATTTTTTAGGATTAATTTTTCTTCAAATTGTCTAGACTGGGCATTGGTACGATATAAAATTGCGAAATCACTGTAGTTTGCCTCGCCATTTTCCACACTTCTTTTAATTTCACTGGTGATACCATCCGCTTCATCAAAATCTGTTTCAAATTGAGTAAAATGAACGGGTTCCCCTTCTTCGTTATCGGTCCATAAGGATTTTTCCTTACGTCCCTGATTATTGCAGATGACCTCATTGGCAGTATTTAAAATACTTTTGGTGGAACGATAGTTTTGCTCTAGTTTAATCACCTTGGCGCTGGGGAATGTCTTTTCAAAATTTAAAATATTGTGGATATTTGCCCCACGGAATTTATATATGGATTGGTCATCGTCACCTACCACACAAAGATTAAAGTTTCTTTTTCCATCCTCATCCACTCCAGAAGCAAGAAGATGTATCAAATGGAACTGTGCAGTATTGGTATCCTGATATTCATCCACCATGATATAACGAAAACGATTTTGAAAATAACGTAGGGCTTCTGCATTTGTCTGGAATAGCTCTACTGTTTTAAATATCAGATCATCAAAATCCAAGGCATTGCTTGCTTTTAGGCGTTTCTGATATTCGGTATAAGCCTCAGCGTATCGAGTTTGGTTATAATCTCCCCCTGCCTGTCTGGCAAATTCCTCAGGACCAATGAGTTCGTCCTTAGCCTTTGATATGGCAGATAGGATCGCTCTTTCGTTTGTTCTTTTGGTATCGATATTCAGATATTTACAAACTTCACGCATGAGAGTTTTCTGATCATCGGTATCGTAGATGGTAAAGCTTCGACCATATCCAAGGGTCTCAATAAATCGACGTAGTATTCTTACACAAGTAGAGTGGAAGGTACTTACCCAGATGTCTTCGGAACCATATCCAACCAGCTTGTCCACTCGTTCTCGCATTTCCCTAGCCGCCTTATTGGTAAATGTAATGGCTAGGATATTCCAGGGATTGACTTGTCGCTCTTCAATCAAATAAGCAATCCGATGTGTTAGCACTCTGGTCTTACCGGAACCGGCTCCTGCAAGTATGAGAAGTGGACCTTTATCATGGAAAACCGCCTGCTTTTGTTCAGGGTTTAATGTATCATAAATGCTCATAATTTTACCTACCTTTATGTATTGAAAAAGTGTCTTGTCCTACTAATTCAATGTATTATTTGCTTAACTAGGATTATATCATGGGGGAAAAGTAGTTTCAAGGATTAGCAAGGAGGGACCCATGGCATCGGATACTTTTATTGGGAAATTCCTTAAATGTATTTAGAAAATCCTTCTATTTACGTAATTATTTTTGCTTTGACATCTAGTAACCAATACTATATAATTGCTTTAAGAGGTGATATGATGGATGTCAAGAAAGAAGAAATTATCAAGGGACTGATTGATAGTCTTAAAGATATTAAATATATAATGCCAGACGATATTCCTGATATTGATTTATATATGGATCAGGTAACTACATTTATGGATAGTCATCTGAAATCGTCAAAAAGATATTCGGAAGATAAACTCCTGACCAAGACAATGATCAACAATTATACTAAGAACGAGTTACTTCCACCCCCCAATAAGAAGAAATATAATAAGGAGCATATGTTCCTTTTGATATTTATATACTATTTTAAAAATATTTTATCCATTAGCGATATACAGAGCATATTTAATCCACTAACACAACGATATTACGGGGGTAAGTCCAAAAAGATAAGCTTGAAAGAGATCTACGAAGAGATTTATCGTTTGGAAATAGAGCAAACCGATGCCCTTACCAAGGACATGATTCGTAAGATGACCAAAGCCAAAGAAGCCTTCCCAGAGGTTACCAATGAAGAAGATCGTGATTTCCTAACGACCTTTGCTTTTATCAGCATGCTTTGTTTCGATGTTTACATGAGAAAGCATATGATAGAAAAAATGATAGATCAAGCTTTGATGGGTGGCAAAACAGCTTCTGCCCAAGCTACAAATAAGGTAGAGAATGGTAAGAATCTTGAGAAATCACAGATGGATAAAGCAAAGAATAAAGCAGAAAAATAGTGAGAGTTATAAAGCCAAGAGCAAAACATAATAATAGTGAGAGTAATAAAGGAAAGAACATATAGAAAAAAATGAGAGTAATAATATTAATAGCAAACTGAAAATTAATGCGAATAATAAAGCAAAGAACATAATAAAAAAATAAGAGAAATAATCTTAATAGCAAAACTGAAAATCAGTGAGAATAATAAAGCAAAGATCAAAATAGAAAGAAAAAATAAGAGAAATAATCTTAATAGCAAACTGAAAATTAATGAGAACATAAAGCAAAGAACAGAACATAACAGAAAAAAGTGTGAGTAATAATACTATTAGCAATACTGAAAAATAATGATAATGATAAAGCAAAGAGCAATACTGAAAAAGGAATAATAAAGCAAAGAGCCACAGAAAAATAATGAAATTAAAAAGAAGGCCCCATAAGGAGATGTAAATTAGCCTTATGGGACTTAGATTTTATATTATTTTTGTGAATTTTCTTCTTTTGCTTTGTTGATTCTTGAAAAGACCATATCATATCCGTCGTTACCGTAATTTAAAGAACGGTTGACTCTACTAATGGTAGCAGTAGATGCGCCTGTTTTTTCTGCGATTTCTAGATAAGTATTTTGGTTTCGCAGCATTCTTGCTACTTCAAAGCGTTGTGATAAAGAAAGCAATTCATTGACAGTACAGATATCTTCAAAGAATATATAACATTCCTCTGGCGTTTTTAAACTTAGTATGGCTTCAAATAAGTGATCAACCGCAGGGGTTTTTATTTTTTTATTCATCTTTGGACTCCTCTCCTTCATCCAGTAGTGAATCAATTCTCATAAATATGATTTTAACACGACAAAGTGTTGAAGTAAAGGGGTTATCTATGAAAAGTATATAAAATTTGCATTAGTTAGGGTTTTATTCATGAGAAAATCGATTAATCATCATAAAATCTGGAACGAGGGCCTCTTCTATAAGGTAAAGGCTTGCAGCTTCTACAAGGTCTTCTATCATCCCTCCAGTAGGGGCTACGCCCATACGGTCTGTGATCATGTCTTCTGCGGTTGCAGTCAAATCCAAATCCAAAAAAATCACAGAAATTATTTCCCATATTATCAACTCCTTTCTACTAATACAGTATGCAGTAGTAGAAATATGGTGATAAATGATGAAAAATGACTGATAAGATATTTTTACTATATCATAGTATAAGGATAAAAA
>JGI24707J26582_10003428_pt1 | contig 11387 bp, 8 predicted proteins | sample BioPla1DNA1_FD_26582 | JGI IMG/M metagenome (IMG submission 26582) | reverse complement strand
TAGTCGCGCTCGCTACGCAATCCATGCTCCGCTTTAAATCGCAGCAGCCACGCCGCTTAATTATGTTTGTACAAACAAAGACTAGTGCGCATTATTCTTATCATGCGTCAGATCAAAGAAATATTATCGCGTTATTTCCTGATTACCCCAATAAATACTAATTCTATGGTATATTTTCTTTATACAAATGATAAGTGGTTATGTAACCATAAGAAAAGGTTGTGACCTTATGATTCCTCAATACTATGAATTCATTAACAAGACTAAAATTTTGTCCGGCTTCCGGGCTCTTGAAAGAATTCCGGTTGAGTTAAATGAAAGGGGGAAAACCCGTCCTTTAATCATTTGCCAAAGAGAGTATATTGACAAGGGTACACAGAAAATGCTGATGAAAACGTTAGAAGGCTCAGCATTGGTTCAGGGAGTGATTTTTCTTTATTGTAAGCCTGTTGACGAAGAGTGTCTGGTTCAAGGAGTATCTGAATACAAGGAAAGAGAATGTGACTCATTAATTACCCTGGGAGATGATTCTGCTTTTGAACTGGGCAATAATATCCGAATTAAGCTGGAGCAGGAGCTGGATAGCGATAGCGGAATTACATTTATCGCCGTACCCACGGCCAGCTCCGGATCAGAAATTACCGGAGAAGCGGATTTAGTTGTTCTGGATCCGAAACTTACTCTGAATCTTTCATTAAGAGATACTGTCCTGTCAGCCCTCGACACGTTATGCCACAGTATTGAAGCCTATACCTCAGTAAAGAAAAATCCTGTAAGTGATGCCTACGCTTTTTCAGCCATAAAACTTGCAGCTGAAAGCTTACCTGTAATTATTAAAAAATGCAGGGATAAAAAAGCCAGAAATTGCTTGACTAACGGGGCCCTTTTATCAGGGATGGGCTTTTTAAATTCAAAGGGAGGAATTTCGCATGCTATTGCAAGAGGTCTTACCGAGTGCTGCAGAGTGTCCCACGCTGAGGCTGTTTCTGTAATACTCCCACATTGTCTGGAACATAATATGATAAAGAATGATCAGTATTACGGTGAATTATTGCTTCCCCTGAAAGGTCCTGATATTTATTCTGAGACTCCGGCTTACGAAAGAGGGAGAAAATTTCAAAAAGCGATAAGGAATATGATTTATGAATTTCATATAAAATTAGATATACCAGTTTGCCTTTCTGAAATCGGAGTAAAAAGAACCGATTTTGATAAAATATCTGAGTTATGTCTTAAGGATGAGCACCTTGCTGATTATTCTGAAGAGGTGCACAAGGACGACATAATAAACATTCTAAATCTGGCTTATTAATAGATAAGTCATGTATATTTGAACTAAATAACAACTTAATAAAGACAAGTTGGTGAAAACAATATATAATTATAATAAAGACAATCACATCAAAAAGTTAATATAAACAAAAATATGGAAGGTAAGAATGGAGATCAATGGTAGTACAGAGGGTCTAAAAAATAGTGTTATTGAAGCCCTTGAAAGTATTTACAATCTGGAAATTCCACAGGATAAGCTCTGGACAGAAGAGTTAATCAATACAATATCAGGCATATCGGGAGCAATAAACAGAGAAATTGCAGTATATATTGATAGAAAAGGACGCATTATAGATGTCAGCGTCGGCGACTTCAGGACAGTTGATTTAACTGAAGTAGAAGGCCGAAGAAGCAAAACCCGTCTGACCGGGGTCAGGTGTATTCATACACATCCCGGTGCCAGTGGCATGCTTTCGGCAGTAGATATCAGCTCTTTAAAATTATTAAGGCTGGACATGATGGCTGCGGTTGGCATAAATGAGCAGACACCGGGTCAGATTTATGTAGCGGTTCCTTCCCAGGTAGAAGTTGGAGATGTTGAGCTTTTTGGACCATACTCAGCAGACAAGGAAGATTTTGAGGCCTTGACAGAATATATCAGAGAGGCCGATGAATTCCTGAAAGAGCATACAGAAAACCTGCAAAATGTGGACGAACGGGCTATACTTGTAGGAATAAAAACTCAGGAAACAAGAAGCATTCAGGGAGTCAGTGAAGCTGAAATCTCCATGATTGAACTTAAGGAGCTTGCACAGGCGGCAGGAGCTCATGTGGTATCTACAATTATTCAGAATCGGGATGGACGGGACTCATCGTTTTTTATCGGTAAGGGTAAGGTTGAAGAGCTTAAGCTATTAGCGCAGACAACCGAAGCCGATATGATAATTTTTGACGAAGAAATTTCTCCCTCACAACAAAGGAATCTGGAAGAAGCATTGGGCATAAAAGTTGTTGACAGAACAGGCCTGATTCTTGATATATTTGCCCAACGGGCCAGAAGCCGGGAGGGCAAGATTCAGGTCGAGCTTGCACAATTGGAATATAACCTGCCAAGGCTTCAAGGGTTAGGCCTGGTGCTTTCCCGTCTGGGCGGAGGAATCGGTACCCGGGGTCCGGGTGAGACAAAGCTGGAAACAGACAGAAGGCACATTCGCAGGAAAATATCGTATTTAAAGGCACAGCTAAAAGAGATTAAGAAGCAAAGAGGAATTTTAAGAGTAGAAAGAAAGAGGAATCGTGTTCCCATTGTTTCTCTGGTGGGTTATACCAACTCGGGAAAATCCACTTTGTTAAACATTTTGTGCGGTTCGGATGTTTATGCTGAGAACCAGCTCTTTGCTACCCTGGATACCACAACACGTCAGCTAATACTCGATGATAATAATACGATTCTGGTTACCGACACGGTAGGCTTTATCAGGAAGCTGCCCCACCACCTTCTGGATGCATTCAAATCTACACTGGAAGAGGTATTATATGCAGACTTTCTTGTAATTGTTGCAGATTCATCCGACCCATATTTTGAAGATCATATCCGTATTGTGGACAATATACTGGATGAGCTTGGAGCGGGACAGAAGCCTTCAATTATTGCATTGAATAAAATTGATAAGCATGAAGATGCCGGGTCAATCAGAATTACTGCCGACCGGCCTGTAATTGAAATATCAGCAAAAACAGGGCTGGGACTTGATAATCTTAAAAAATACCTTAATGAGCAGCTTTTCGAGGCACGCTTAAAGTACAAATTATCAATACCCTTTTCTGAAGGTTGGGTTTTACCATGGCTATATGAGAACGGAAAGGTTAATTCGGTAGATTATGATGAAGATTCATCGATAGTAGAGGCTGAATTGACCAAGGAAACTGCTGCACATGTTGAAAAATTTATTGTTAAGCGGGATTGATTATTTTAATGTCTGTAAAATTTTAATACCAAACTCTTTAGAATTGCCGTCTTGACACCCCTTGTGTCCTGATGTAGAATAATAATGCTGCATTTTTTCGCTCGAGTGGTGGAACAGGCAGACACAACGGACTTAAAATCCGTCGGACTAACCCTCCGTGCCGGTTCGAGTCCGGCCTCGAGCACCAGCTAAAACCTCGAAAGTATATTACTTTCGAGGTTTTACTATTTTAAGGCAATAAGCATCATTTTTAATGAAGCTAAGTGGAATGAAGTTTTTTTATGTATAGTATTGAAATGTAGTATTAAGGTCGATATAATAAATACACAATATATAGTTATTATTTCACATCCCACATACAATATATATTGTTTTTATTGATACTTTATGGATAAAATTCAAAAAAATTAACGGAGGAGAAAGCCATGAAGTTAACCGAGAATGCCGTAAAAGTTCTGGAAAAACGCTATCTGATAAAGGATAAGGATGGAAATGTAATTGAAACTCCTGAGGAAATGTTCAGAAGAGTGGCGAAGACTGTCGCTGCAGCAGACAAGGATTATGTGTCCGAGGAGCAGCTTAGCAAAATTAAGCAAGAATTTTTTGATATGATGGCTAATTTGGAATTCTTACCAAACTCCCCAACCCTTATGAATGCCGGAAGACCCTTAGGACAGTTGTCAGCTTGCTTTGTACTTCCGATTGAGGACAGCATGGAAGGAATATTTGACAGTGTTAAAAATGCGGCACTGATTCATAAAAGCGGTGGAGGCACCGGATTTTCTTTTAACAGACTGCGCCCGAAAGGCTCAAGCGTTAATTCCACCGGTGGTGTTGCAAGCGGACCGGTCAGCTTTATGAAAGTCTTTAATGCGGCTACAGAGGCTGTCAAGCAAGGTGGTACACGCAGAGGTGCCAATATGGGTATCCTGAGGGTTGATCATCCCGATATTATGGAATTTATAACATGTAAGCAGGATAATGCAGATATTACCAATTTTAACATAAGTGTCGCTTTGACCGAAGCTTTTATGGAAGCAGTAGATAAAGGTGAAGAATATGATTTGATCGATCCAAGGACCAGGGAGGTTAAAGGACGGTTAAACGCAACTGAGGTCTTCGATAAGATGGTCAGAATGGCCTGGAGTAATGGAGAGCCGGGAATAGTATTTATTGACCGTATAAACCGTGGAAACATAACTCCTGAGCTGGGTGAAATAGAAAGCACCAATCCTTGCGGCGAACAGCCATTGCTACCTTACGAGGCATGTAATCTGGGTTCTATAAATCTGAGCACTATGATTAAAGAAGGTGAGGCAGGTCCTGAGGTCGATTATGATAAGCTTCGGGATACCGTTCACAAGGCCGTTCATTTTCTTGACAATGTTATTGATGTTAACAATTATCCTTTGCCGGAAATAGATAAAATGACAAGAGGAACCAGAAAAATAGGTCTGGGAGTAATGGGATGGGCAGACATGCTTCTCATTCTCGGCATCCCGTATGATTCGGTAAAGGCAGAACAGCTGGCAGAAGAAATAATGGGATTTATAGATTTTGAGTCCAAACAGGAAAGTGAACGAATAGCGGCTGTTAAAGGTGTTTTCCCTTATTATGACAAGAGTATATTTAAAGAATCGGGAAGAAAGCTCAGGAACGCAACCACAACAACCATAGCACCTACCGGGACATTGAGCATAATTGCCGGTGTAAGCAGCGGAATAGAGCCTCTTTTTGCCGTTTCATTTATTAAGAATGTGATGGATGGAACAGAGCTGGTAGAGGTAAACCCTCATTTTAAGAAAGCCGCAATTGAGGGAGGCTTTTACTCGGAAGAGCTTATGAAAACCATAGCAAAGGAAGGATCACTCCATGCCATTGAAGAAGTTCCTGAAGAGATAAAGGATATTTTTGTAACAGCTCATGATATTATTCCCGAGTGGCATGTTAAAATGCAGGCTGCCTTCCAGAACCACACCGACAACGCAGTATCTAAAACGGTTAATCTCAGAAATGAAGCCACAGTTGACGATGTTGCCGAGGTATTCCAATTGGCTTACCGTACGGGATGTAAAGGAGTAACCATTTACAGGGACGGCAGCCGTGATATGCAGGTATTAAATATAGGCAGCGTTAAAGGTAAAGAGAAAGAAAAGCAGGAATCCCCGAACTGCAACTCCGCTTGTGAAGACTGCAATGAGGCTTGCGAGATTCTGCACAAAAATATTAAGCCAAGGCCAAGACCGGAAGTAACCACCGGATTTACTGAAAAGTTCAGGATTGGCTGTGGAAATCTTTATGTTACTGTCAACTATGATGACAATGGTATATGCGAAGTGTTTACAAATACCGGCCGTGCCGGCGGCTGTCCTTCACAGTCCGAAGCTACCAGCCGCTTAGTATCGATTGCCTTGAGAGCGGGAGTTGATGAAGCTGCTATTGTAGAACAGCTTAAAGGGATTCGCTGTCCTTCAACCATCCGCCAAAAAGGTCTGAAGGTATTGTCGTGTCCGGATGCAATAGGCCGTTTGATTCAGAAGGTTATGAACCATAGAAACGGACACAGTGAAAAAAATGCGGCACTTACAATGGAAGCTGCCACTTTAAGTACACCGAAGCCAACTGCAAAAACCTTTGAACATAGTATTAACATAAAAACATGCCCTGACTGCGGAAGTGATGTAGAGCATGAGGGAGGCTGTGTAGTCTGCAGAAACTGCGGATATTCAAAGTGNGGATAAAAGCAGNNCTTTAACTGTGAAAAAGTATTTGGGACGCGGGGACAGGTATATTGTCCCCGCGTCCTACATGATAGGAGCATAGCACCCTCATTGTCATCCTGAGGGTCGCGCAGCGGAGTCGAAGGATCTTTTGTGTCAATTTAATAAAATCTTTCGCTGACATTCAGGATGACAGTGGAACAAGATTATGCGCTAACATTCAGAATGATATTCTGTTCTTTGCTAGTTTTGGTGATTTCTATACTTCTAATAAATACAAATAGGGTATTAATCACTCTAAACTGTGCAGAATAAGAAGAATTCCGTATCATTACCGATGGAATCTTATACTAAAAGTTCATTGTGCTTGCACATTATTTGCCGTATAATAGTGTAAAACAAAGTAATATTTCAGGAGTGATTTTAATGAAGCGCCTATCAAGGCTGGAACTGAGATACGGTCGCTATGCCATAAGCAATTTAACCTTATATATTGCTGCTATAAACCTGGCTGTTTTTATACTCAGTTTGTTTTCCGGAATGGGCATAGTTGGATTATTGACGCTTAATCCAAAAAGAGTAATAGAGAATCTTCAAATATGGAGATTAGTAACTTTTATTTTTATACCCGAAACCTTCAGTCTTCTCTGGATTCTGTTTTCAGTGTATCTGATTTATATGTTAGGTGCCTCGCTGGAACGCTATTGGGGCACATTCAAGCTGAATGTATATTATTTCGTCGGTATGTTAGGGTCAATAATTGCAGCTTTTATAACTTATATTTTTGCAGGTGCCGGTAATATGACAGGCTATTACCTTAACATGTCTTTATTTTTAGCCTATGCAACGCTATTTCCCGAGCAGGAATTTTTAATTTTTTTCATACTGCCGGTAAAGGTAAAGTATTTAGGCATGCTTGATGCAGCCTTTCTGCTATACTCAATATATATTTCAATAAGAGCTGGAGCCTGGTATCAGGCTGTAGCAATTTTGGTAGCTATCCTTAACTATCTGCTGTTTTTCGGCAAGGACTTTATCAACTGGATTAAGCTAAAACGTCAGGTTGCAAAGAATCGAAAGAGGTTTTTCGATCAGGTCCGGCCGTATCAGGACAGACGATTTTGAATTTTTCGTGAGGAGTAAATAATGGATTATATAAAAGAGATACTACGACTAAAAGAAGAACGAAATGCAATTATAGTAGCTCATTTATATCAGGACGGTGATATACAGGATATTGCCGATATGGTTGGCGACTCATTTGAGTTAAGCCGCTACTGTGCCACAACAGATAAGGATGTTATTGTTTTTTGCGGGGTTCACTTTATGGCAGAAAGCGCTAAAATTCTTTCACCGGGAAAAACCGTTCTTCTGCCTGCAATTGATGCGGGATGCCCTATGGCTGATATGGCCAATGTAGAGGATTTAAGAAAACTGAAAGCAAAATATCCTGAAGCTGCGACAGTATGTTATGTGAATACAACGGCTGCTATAAAAGCAGAATGTGATATCTGCTGTACCTCATCAATCGCCGAAAAAGTTGTGCGTTCAGTTCCAAATAAACAGATTATTTTCCTGCCCGACAGAAACTTGGGACAATATATTGCAAAACAGGTTCCCGAAAAAGAATTCATCTTCTGGGCGGGTTTCTGTCCGACTCATAATGCTCTGTCAATAATGCATGTTAAAGAAGCCCGTGAGGCATACCCTGATGCTGTTCTGGCAGTACATCCCGAGGCTCCCCCCGAGGTAGTTGATTTGGCCGACTTTGTGGGAAGTACAAAGCAAATTATTGATTTTTGTACCCAATCCGACAAACAGGAGTATATAATAGGAACAGAAGAGGGTATTTTGCATCAGCTGAAAAAGAAAAATCCGAATAAGGAATTTTATATGCTGAAATATAGATTTATTTGCCCCAATATGAAAAAGACTAATTTGGAGAATCTCTATGAGGCACTCAGGGATATGAAACATGAAATTACGCTTGACGAAGAAACCATAAAGAAGGCGTCCCTGAGCCTGGAAAGAATGCTCAATGTTAAATGACATAATGAATATTGAAGGTGAACATTAATGCTGAAGCTGAAGCTGGAAGAAAACGTAACGCATGACAGATACCTGGTAAATTTTGATACAAATAATATACCATGCGAATTTTACGATGTAGTGATTATTGGAAGCGGCATTGCAGGTGTTTATACTGCACTGTCAACACCAAGAAATACAAAAATATTGATTATCACAAAAGAAGCTATTGAAATAAACAACTCGGTTCTGGCTCAGGGGGGGATTGCTGTTTCCCTGGACCAGAATGATTCTCCCAGCTTGCATTTTAAAGATACATTGTTTGCCGGAGCAGGGCTTTGCGATGAAACGGCGGTAAACGCACTGGTAAATGAAGCCGCCGATAATATTGCCACCCTTTGTTTATATGGCGTAAACTTTGACAGGGATGCTGATAAACGGCTTTCCCTGACCAGAGAAGGCGCTCACAGTATGAACAGAATTATACATACCGGAGATGCTACCGGCAAAGAAGTATGTGATACTCTTGTCAGTGCCGTGTCCGGGCTGGACAATGTAACTATAAAAGAACAGACCTTTGCGATAGATATTTTTACAGAAGATGGAGAGTGCAAAGGAGTTCTAGCCTCAAATGAAGATGGAACAGAGCTGAAAGCATTTTTTGCTCCGGTGGTTGTTTGCGCTTCGGGCGGATATGGAAGACTATACTCAAAAACAACTAATCCCGAGGTTGCTAACGGAGACGGAGCAGCACTTGCTTACAGAGCAGGATCAGAGCTGATGGATTTAGAGTTTGTCCAGTTTCATCCTACAGTTCTTTTCCATCCCGATAATCAAAATTTCTTAATTTCCGAAGCCGTACGCGGAGAAGGGGCGCTTTTGCGGAATAACAAAGGGGAGCTGTTCATGGAGAAATACCATCCCATGAAAGAGCTGGCCCCCAGAGATGTTGTCTCAAGAGCAATTTTTCAGGAAATGCAACATACCGGATCCAGCCATGTCTTTCTTGATATCACCCATAAGGATAAGCAGTTCCTGGAGCATCGTTTCCCGATGATTTACAAAACATGTCTTTCTTACGGATTTGATATGTCAAAGGATTTTATACCGGTAGCACCATGCCAGCACTATAGTATGGGCGGAATCAGGACAGATGAATGGGGCAGGACCAGAATAAAAGGCTTTTACGCTGTGGGAGAAGCTGCATGCAACGGCATTCACGGAGCTAACCGTCTGGCTTCAAACTCGCTCCTGGAAGGTCTGGTTTTTGGAAGAAGAATAGGCCGTCAGATAAAGGAAAACCTGGATCAAATAAAAATGCGGGAAGGGTTTAAACCGAATATCAGCTATCAAAAACAATGGAAAGATAAAGACATAAATGTGATATCGATGATAAATAAGCTTCAAAATATTATGAGCCAATATGTCGGCATTATAAGAAGCAAAGAAGGTCTCTGCACCGCCATTAATGAAATTGATGAGATGAAAAAAGAGGTAGAAGGGGTAAGAGTTGTTCATCCTCAATTCATGGAGCTTAAGAATATGTTGACACTTGCAGGTATGGTGGTTAAAGCAGGATTACTGAGAGAAGAAAGCAGAGGAGCCCATTTCAGGAGTGATTTTCCTGTCTCCGATGATAAAAATTGGCTAAAAAACATTGTCTTTCACGGAGGAACACAAAATGCTTGATTATTTATTGACAGATGATATAATATTGCGTGCATTAAAAGAAGATATGCCAATGGGGGACATCACAACCGAAAGCACTGTCGCAGAAGATGAGACAAGTTTTGCCCGGCTGATTGCAAAAGAGGACATGGTTATAGCAGGCCTCGAGGTTTTTTGCAGAGTGTTTATCCTGCTTGATCCAAATACTTATATTGAGCGTTATGCAGATGATGGGGATAAGGTTAATGCCGGCACGATTATTATGAAATTATCCGGCAACTCCAGGGCAATGCTCAAGGCAGAAAGAACAGCGTTAAACCTGCTTCAGAGAATGTCCGGTATAGCAACAGCCACAAGGAAATTTGCAGATATTCTTGAAGGAACAAAAACTAAAATAGTTGATACAAGAAAAACAGTTCCGGGATTACGTTATCTTGATAAGATGGCAGTCAGGATGGGTGGAGGGACTAATCACAGATTCAGTTTATCGGACGGTGTCCTGATAAAAGACAACCACATACGGGCTTCAGGGGGAATTACCGCGGCTGTAAAAAAGGCAAGAGCCCGGATACCTCATACTGTTAAAATAGAGGTTGAAACTGAATCCCTGGAACAGGTGAAAGAGGCTTTATCAGCGGGTGCAGATATTATTATGCTGGATAATATGACACCTGAAGCCATGGAGGAAGCAGTATTATTTATTAACGGAAGAGCACTTACCGAGGCATCGGGCAACATTGCGGCAGATAATCTGGCAATTGTAGCTAAAACAGGTGTGGATTTAATTTCATCAGGGAGCCTGACACATTCTGTTAAAGCTGCAGACATAAGCCTCAGGTTTGAGTAGAAGAGCAGAAAACACGGAGCATTTACGACAGTTATTGCACTGATTTGACAGTTTTTTCATGTCGGAATATGCAAAATTACCAATTTATATGACAGAAAAACTCTGAAAAATGTCAATAATTGATAGGAAGTTAAGTTGTAATGACGACTTGTGGACAAAATAAGAAAATATCCACAGGGAAAAGACGGTAATACCGCTTGTTTTTTTGATAAAATCTCGATATCCTCATATAGAGCGGGTTTCGGGATTTTTTATTTAATCCACAGGTTTGTGGATATCTGGGGATAACATTGTTAAAACTTCACAGAATAAAGTTTTTAGAATGGGAAAATATAATTTTGTACGCTGAGGTTTATCAACAAGGAGGGATTAGATCATGAGCAGACATAAGGTTATGTCAGAAGATCTGAAACATGAGATTGCCCGTGAACTTGGTGTATATGAAACTGTAAGCAGAGAAGGATGGGGATCAGTATCATCCAGAGATTGCGGTAATATGGTAACAAAGGCGATCGAAATTGCAAATAGGAACTCCGCAGGACAACCGGGGTAGCTGTTGCGGGGTACAGTGAGACCGGATGGATAAACCAAAAGCGTATTTAAATAAAGGGCATGGGATATAATCCCGTGCCCTTTTATCAAATATTCTAAGGCTCCTGCTACTTTTAGCAGGGGATACACCGGTTTCTGCTTCAGTGGCGGGTAGTGTCAGCATTCGTATAAGCGCTCATTGAAACAGTTGACAAAGGGCTTTTGGTGTTGTAGAATATAATCCGTTACACGAAAAGAACCATGGAGAGATGGTCGAGTTGGTTTAAGGCACCGGTCTTGAAAACCGGCGTAGGTGTGAGCCTACCGTGGGTTCGAATCCCNCNNTCTCCGCCA
>JGI24707J26582_10003427_pt1 | contig 11387 bp, 7 predicted proteins | sample BioPla1DNA1_FD_26582 | JGI IMG/M metagenome (IMG submission 26582) | reverse complement strand
GTTATAAAAATAAAAAACAAAATGCTGTCTTGATAGGGACAGCATTTTTTATTTAATTAAATCGGTATTGTAAAACTAATTGTCGTTCCATTTATTTCGTCAGACTCCAGAAATATTTTACCTCCTAAAAGTTTGACAATGTCGTTGCATATAGCTAAACCTAAGCCTACGCCTTTATTCTGATTCTCAGTATCTCTTTCTACTTGCCTAAATCGGTTAAAAATTACACTTTGCATCTCTTTAGGAATTCCAGGTCCACTATCCTTAACGTAGAAAGATAATTCACTGTCCATTTTAACGCCAAAAATAATTTCACCTTCCTTTGTGAATTTTAATGAGTTGTTAAGTAAATTAGTCAGCACTTGATAGATAAGATTTTGATCACTATTTATTTCAATATTATCTTTATAAATCTGATTTTCCATTATTAATTTAATAGAATCAGAAACTAGTAATGGGTTGTAGGTTTGAAATATCATATCCAAGAACTTATTTAGGTTAAATCGAGATTTTTCCACTTTTAGCAATCCAGAATCTATTTGTGATAAATTCAAGATATTGTTTACCATGTGCAACAGGTTTTCGCTATTGGTTTTTATTGTTTGTATAAAGATTTTTCTATCCGCTTCATTGATTTCGTCGCTACTTAATAAATCTGTAAAACCAATAATTGCATTTAAAGGAGTTCTAACGTCATGGCTAATGTTTGCTAAAAAATTCATCTTTGACCTTTCAGATTCTTCTGCCTTAGTTTTTGCTTTTTCAAATAATTTCTTACCAAACAAAAGCATTGGTGATGCCAATAAGTAGAGTAAATAAGAGACTATTATTATATCAATATATCTTAGTTTTTTAGTTTCATAACCAACAATATATTCAGGGAAGTTTAGCTCTATATAAAACAGCAACATTGTTGTTAATATGTATAATATAATTATATAAATAGCATATTTAGATCTACTAATAAAAAGCAGTATGGTATAAAAAGCATAAACTAGTAGTAAATTTCCTCCATCGATTCCTCCATTATTAATCCAAATATAAAAAATAAGGAATACGGAAACGACTACGAAAATAATAAATGATAACATGAAATTATGCTTTGAATAGACGAGGATATATCCAAAAAAATAAAGAAAAGCAGTAATTAATAGAACAATAGATAGTAATACACCTAAATCAAGAATGTAATTAAAGAATGAGGAGACTAGTGTAATAATTATTAATGCAAAATGAGCTTGCATAAGTAGACGACAGGAAATGTCAATATTGGAATATTCACCAATCATTTTTGATTTCCACTTCTTTATCCGACTAAATTTCATTTTAATATTTCATTCTTAGGTTGTTATGTCGTAATATCACTATTCTTTATACTGATAAGTATAATTATAGTTTTAAAATAATGTTAAAATTTACTGACTGATTATCAAAGTCCTAGAAAAGGGATATTTGTATGTGTTTTCTGTTTTTCCTTTCTGTTTTTCAGTATTTGAGTATAACTCACACTTAGTCAATTGTTTGCCGTAGTTTTTGTTGAGGATTTTGGATTCAGTAATTATGAAGAAAAGGCTTATTTAATATGAGAACTAGCATAAAAGAGATGTTATTTCTTTAAGAAAAAAGTTTAGTACAAATATGATACAATCTAAAAGATAATTTGATGTTGAATAGTTATTTTAAAGATAATTCCTTTAGTGTTGTAAGCCAGGTTGTTTAATAAATCTAATAAAAAAAGTTCTTACTGATAAATCAATAAGAACTTTTTTAAATGTTGTCCCGCAAGGATTTGAACCCTGACTAGATGGACCAAAACCACCTGTGCTACCGTTACACCACGGGACAATCTTTGATGCTTTTTCCTTAAAAGCTGTGCAAATATAATATGTTTTTATTTAATAAACCAAATTTTAGGCAATGAAAATTTACAATAAACTTTTAGAACAAATGTATTAAGCATTTAATCAGTAGGTTATGTGTTGTGAGTAAATTCGAAAACAAATTAAGTCTAAGAGCCCTGTTCTATTTGATATGAATGTTATGGCATCAATATAAAATTTACTTGTTCATATCAGAAATAGTTAACCTCGTTTAAATATACACTCTGTTTTATATCACTTTTAAGAGTATTTTGACATTCTAGTTTAGAAAACAGATTTAAATAACATAGCAATTCTTAGAAAAAGTTAGAAACAGAAGTTTATTCAATATCAAGTTTTTCTTCTATGTTTTGAGCATATCTATAATTTTCAATCTAATCTCATTATGACGACTTCAAATTAGACAGAAACAATGTGAATTTTTGATGAAAAACTATAACATATATGAATGTGGTTTATATGTAGTTAATACCCTATTATATTATGTTAAATGCGTGGTAATGGCTGATAGTTACTGAAACATATATTTAATCATATCTGTATTACTTACAAAATCTAATTTTTAGTGAATATTATAAAACATTTATTTCTAATTATGAACGAAGTCTTATTAATGGGGTTGTTATGTATTTCCTTGTTACCTGTAGCATGGATGATATTAAAAGTAATATTTAAAAACTCAATTATGTTTAAATTCTCTTTTATATCTATCATATTTACAGACTATGTACTATTTTGGGGGATATTTTTTATGCGATTTGGGGTTGTAGGCAAATCTTTAATCATTTTATCTTTTATTATTATTGGGGCATCAACGTACATTTATTTATATAGATCTCTAACTATTCCTTTGCAAAAATCAGTAGACGATGTGAAAGAGCTTGCGAGAGGTAATTTAGAAGTTGATTTACAGTTTTCTGAGTCAAAAACTGAATTGGGAGACTTAAATAACTCTTTAACTAATTTGAAAAATAAATTATCAGAAGTAATTGGAAAGGTTGTAGAAAATTCTAATAACTTGTTGATTTCTAGTGAGCAGGTTAAAGATGCTTCTTTTAAATTATCAGAGAGTTCAAATGAACAGGCTAGTTCCCTTGAAGAAATATCTTCTACTATGGAAGAGATGGTTTCTAGCATTCAGCAAAATAACGAGCATTCTCAAAAAACTAGATTAATTGCTGATGAGTCAAATAATAAAATTGGTATGGTGTCAGAAAAAGCAGATCAATCAAGCAGTGCAAATCAGCTTATATCTGAAAAAATATCAATGATTAACGATATTGCTTTTCAGACGAATATATTGGCCTTAAATGCAGCTGTAGAATCTGCTCGAGCAGGTGAAGCTGGACGTGGTTTTTCTGTGGTTTCAGCAGAAATAAGAAACTTGGCAGAAAGGAGTAGATTGGCTGCCGATGAGATAATAAATAGTGTAGCACGAAGTCTTATATTATCAACTGAAACAGGTGAATTGATGAATGAAACATCACCTCAAATAAAAATAACTTCTGAATTAATTGACGAAATAGCAGCGGCAAGTATAGAACAAAACAATGGGGCAATTCAAATAAACAATGCTATTATGCAATTAAATAACATTACACAAGAGAATGCTGCTGCAAGCGAGGAGCTAGCATCTAATTCAGACGCGTTATCTCACCAAGCAGAAATTTTAAAAGAATCTATTTCTTTTTTCACTAGTAACAACATTGTAGGATAGAAGTTAGATTGAGCTTCAAAATAAAGTATTATGACAGGCAACATTCTTTTAAAAGAGTGTTGCCTGTTTTCTGCTTTCATCCTTGCCTACGACAAGATTGGGCTGAGACCTAACTTTCCTCTTTCCACTTTCAGCTTTCCTCTTTCTACTAATCAGGGCAGTAACGCAGGGACGCCCCTACTTTCATCTTCCTACTTAAAAAATGAAACAATATCCTATGAAAATCATAAGTTTATTGTATTTTTGACGATGTTAAAAAAATTGTTCTAAAATATCAATATATAAACTTGTAGAAATGCCAAAATACTCAAGATTAAATTTAATTTTTGGATGGATGTCTTTTCTTGTTGCCTCTGTAGTATATATTTCAACTGTAGAGCCAACCGCTAGTTTTTGGGATTGTGGTGAATTTATCGCAGCATCAAATAAACTATTGGTCGGACATCCACCTGGTGCACCTTTTTTCCTATTGTTAGGACGTTTTTTTACACTTTTTGCCGCTGATGTTAGTCAGGTTGCAATTACAATAAATATAATGTCTGCTTTGGCAAGTGCTTTTACAATTTTATTCCTCTTTTGGTCAATTACTCATTTGGGACATAGAATTTTTATCTCAAAACAAGAAAATGCCGAACCATGGAGAATTTGGGCTGTTTTGTCAGCTGGTATGGTAGGTGCTTTAGCATATACATTTTCTGATACTTTCTGGTTTTCTGCTGTTGAAGGTGAAGTGTATGCAATGTCATCACTTTTTACAGCTGTTGTTTTTTGGGCAATTCTCAAATGGGAAAATGTAGCTCACGAGCCGCATTCAAATAGATGGCTAATATTAATCGCCTATTTAATGGGGCTTTCAATTGGTGTTCACCTATTAAATTTATTAGCTATACCAGCAATTGTAATGGTTTATTACTTTAAGAAATATGAGGTTAATAGAAAAAATACAATCAAAGCATTAGCTGTTGCAGGACTTTTATTGATTTCAATTTTATATATAATTATTCCAGGGGTCGTTAAATTTGCAGCTTGGTTTGAATTATTATTTGTAAATAATTTTGGACTTCCATTTAATAGTGGAGTTGTGGTTTATGCAATTTTACTTATCGGCGGACTTTGTTATGGAATTTACTATACATACACGAAGAATAAGCCAATAATGAACACCATTCTTACAGGAATTGCTGTTATTTTGATGGGATATTCTTCTTTTGCAACAGTAGTTATTCGCTCTGCAGCAAATCCTACAATGGATCAAAACTCACCAGAGGATGTTTTCTCATTACAATACTATCTAAATCGTGAGCAGTATGGAGATAGACCTCTTTTTTCAGGTCAATACTATAACTCTCCGCTAGATTGGAATAAAATGGGTGGCGACAAAGGGAAACCAATTTATGCAAAAAAAGATAAAAAATATGAGATAGTTGATTATAGACCAACATATAAATTTGATTCAAAAACTACGACTCTATTCCCTCGAATGTATAGTAGAGAAGATAGGCATATTGAGGCTTATAAACATTGGGGAGATATTAAAGGAAAAAATGTTGTTGTTGAAGATTATAGAACGGGTCAACCATCATCTGTTAGGTTGCCTAAATTTATTGAGAATGTTAAATTCTTTATAAATTATCAGGTAAACTTTATGTATTTCAGATATTTTATGTGGAATTTTTCTGGAAGGCAGAATGATATTCAAAGTCATGGAGAAATTCATCATGGAAACTGGATTACTGGTATTTCGTTTATAGATAATTATATGTATGGAGATCAATCTAAATTGCCAGATTATCTAAAAGAAAACAGAGGGAATAATAAATATTATATGCTTCCGCTGTTACTTGGAATTATAGGACTACTGTTTCAACTTGGTGCAGGAAGAGAAGGAAAACGAGATTTCTGGGTTGTAATGCTACTCTTTTTCTTTACAGGACTAGCAATTGTTATTTATCTGAACCAAACGCCGTATCAACCACGTGAGCGGGATTATGCCTATGCAGGTTCATTTTATGCTTTTGCTATTTGGATTGGGTTAGGTGTGTTAGGAATTGTAGAAATATTACGAAAAATATTTAAGGGAAATATTGCAACGCCATTGGCAGCAGCATTAACACTTGTTTTTGTTCCAGGGCTTATGGCTACTGAAAATTGGGATGACCATGACCGTTCTCATAGAACAATCGCTAGAGATTTAGGATATAACTATTTAAACACAGTGGGAGAGAATGGTGTAATCTTCACCAATGGTGATAATGATACATTCCCGCTTTGGTATATTCAAGAAGTAGAGGGAGTTAGGACTGATGTGCGAGTTTGTAATTTAAGTTATTTACAAACAGATTGGTATATTGACCAGATGAAGCGAAAAGCCTATGAATCAGATCCTCTTCCATTCTCTTTTGAAAGAAAGCAATATGAGACAGGAACTAATGATGTTATCCACCTTTTTGATCGAGTTGAAGGAGTTGTTGATTTAAGAGAGGCTATAAAATTCCTAAAAAGTACGGACCCTCGAACTAAACAGATTCCTGGTTATAGTGGAGTTATTGAACATCTTCCAGCAAAAGAGTTTTATTTACCAATTGATGCAGATGTAGTTATAAAAAACAAAGTTGTATCTGAAAATAATTATGATATGATTGATTCTCTTCTATACTTTGATTTAAAAAAGGAGAGAATCTTGAAAAATGAGTTGATGGTCCTTGATTTAATTACTGAAAACAACTGGGAAAGGCCTATATATTATGCTGTTACAGTAGGTAGTGACAATTATGCAGGACTAGAAGATTATTTCCAACTTGAAGGATTTGGATATCGAGTAACTCCAGTTTCACATAGTTCAAATGATGGACAGTATGGACATGTTGATACAGAGAGAATGTATGAAAATGTTACACAGAAGTTCTTATTTAATGGATGGAATGATGAAAGAGTATATCTTGATGAAAATCATCAAAGAATGGGAATTAATATTAGAAATAACTTGACCAGATTAGCGACAGCATTAATCGAGGAAGGCGATAAGGAGAGGGCTTTAGAAATATTAGATTTTACAATGGAAAAACTTCCACCAAGTAGAATTCCACATAACTATTTCTCACTATTTATAGCTGAAGGATATTATGAAATTGAAGAGTTTGACAAGGGTGATGAGGTCATTATGGGATTAGCAGAACTTAATCGACAAGAGCTAGACTTTTTCACTCATAATCCTAAGTTGAGAAATTATGGGTTGCAAGAGATACAAAGGAATATGGCTATATATCAAGAGATATTTAAAACACTGACACATTTTTCTAGAAAAGATGTAGCAGATGAGATTGATCAAAAATATGATGTAATTTTCCATAGATTGGGATTTTATGAATAAAAGTAGGTGGACAATACAACCGCCGCTATTAATAAGAAAACTATACCCAAATGTTTTATGGAGAAAAACGACTGATGAAAAAGTCGTTTATCTTACATTTGATGATGGACCAATTCCAGAAATCACACCTTGGGTTGTGGATACCATAAAAAGTTATGGAGCAAAAGCTACTTTTTTTTGTGTGGCAGATAATGTGCGAAAGCACCCGGAGATATTTAAAATGTTGTCGAATGATTTTTGTGAAATTGGTAATCATACCTATTCGCATGAGCCAGTTTCAAAAGTAGGTATTGATAACTATTTGAAAGATATTGCGAAGAGTGTTAGGTATATAAAATCATCACTGTTTCGACCTCCACATGGAGTTATTTATCCATGGCATATTAGAAAGATAGAAAATTATTTTTCTAAGATTGTTTGTTGGGATGTTTTATCGATGGATTATCGAAATGATTTAAAAGCATTGGATGTTTTTAATAATGTGAAGAAATATGTTCGTCCAGGGTCAATTATTGTTTTTCATGACTCTGTCAAAGCATGGGATAGATTAAAAGAGGCACTACCTATGACTTTGGAATATTTGATAAAAGAAGGATATAAATTTGAATTAATAAAAGAGTAAACTGATTAACTAATGAATATTTTAATAGTTGGTGGCGGCGGTCGAGAGCACGCTTTTGGCTGGAAAATTAAGCAGAGTGATAAAGTAAAGGATATATTCTTTGCACCAGGTAATGCTGGAACCATTGAAATCGGGACAAACTTACCTTATAAAGTTACAGAGTTTGATAAAATAAAAACAGCTGTAAAAGAGCACAATATCTCTTTAGTTGTAGTTGGTCCAGAAGAGCCACTGGTTAAGGGTATTGTTGAAAGCTTTAAAGCAGATGAGTCGCTATCAGATGTTATGATTATTGGTCCTTCACAGCAAGGAGCAATGCTTGAAGGAAGTAAAGAGTTTGCAAAGCAATTTATGTTTCGACATAATATCCCAACTGCACGCTATTTAGCTGTAACTGCTGAAAATATTGAAGAAGGTAAAGAGTTTCTCAAATCATTGGATGCACCTTACGTACTAAAGGCAGATGGTTTAGCTGCCGGTAAAGGGGTGTTAATTTTAGATGACTATAATGAATCTTGTGAGGAACTAGATAATATGCTAAACGGTAAGTTTGGTGAAGCAAGTAACACTGTAGTTATTGAAGAATTTTTGAGCGGAATTGAGCTCTCTGTGTTTGTTTTGACAGATGGTAAAGATTACGTAATCTTACCAGAAGCAAAAGATTACAAACGAATAGGGGAGGGAGATACAGGACTTAATACTGGTGGAATGGGAGCTGTTTCACCTGTGCCTTTTGCTTCAAAAGAGTTTATGGATAAGATTGAGAAGCAAGTTATTATTCCTACAATTGAAGGAATTCAGAAAGATAATCTTGATTTTAAAGGGTTTGTTTTTTTAGGTCTAATAAAAGTTGGTGAAGAACCTTATGTTATTGAGTATAACGTGAGAATGGGAGACCCTGAAACAGAGGCTGTCCTTCCACGATTAAAGAATGATTTAGTTGAGCTTCTTGTTGCGACAGGTAAAGGTGAGTTGAGCAAACATAAAGCTGAACATATTAGCAAATCAGCCGTTACAGTAGTTTTAGTGTCAGGTGGATATCCAAGTGATGATTATCGAAAAGGAGATGTAATAACAAATCTAAAAGATTCAGAAAACAGTATGATTTTCCACTCTGGAACATCACTAAAAGATGGAGAAGTTATAACATCAGGGGGGCGTGTGTTGGCTCTTACATCGCTTGCAGACAGTATGGAAGAGGCTTTGAAAGGTTCTTTAAGCAAAGCTGATGAGGTTACGTATGACGGAAAATATTATAGAAAAGATATAGGTTTTGATTTAATGTAATTATGCTTTTCAAAAGATTACATAATAACTCTTTAATCACAGTAATTATAACTCCTATTTTGATAGTTTTGCTGTGGTTAAGGTTGTTTGTGTCAGAATTAAGCTCCAATACAGTTATAAATAATCCAGCAATGCCGCTGTGGAGTAATTATTTAGAACCTTGGTTTGGAACTACACAATTCACAGCTGCATTGACCTCATTGATTTTGGTGGTCTTAAGCGGTTTGGCACTAAATAAGATAGTAAACAAAAATATGCTACTGTTATCACAGAGTATGATTACTATGTTTATTTTTTCACTTTTAATTAGTGCCTATCTCTCTGTGCAAAAGCTAAATCCACAGCTATTCTTTCTTTTTATTATGATTCATTCAATAGGGCGATTGCTCGGCGATGTTAATAATCGAAAGATAGAGTTAAGACATTTTTTTGATTCTGCTTTTCTGTTGGGAATTGGAACATTAATATATCTAAAAGGTGCTTTTTTCTACCCTGCATTGATTATTGTAATGGGAATTTTGCGAGTTTTAAATTTGCGAACTCTTATGGTATCTATTGTAGGATTTTTGCTTCCATATTTTCTATCATTTACATATCTTTTCTATACAGACCAACTTTTATGGTTTCTGTCGGAGATGCACGATAATATTTTAGCAAATCCAGGAGAATATAATCATACTATCTATTCTCAGATATTTATGGGGGTAATAATTTTCTTTATTGCTCTGTCACTGATTTCAAAAATGAGACGTTTGGGTATAAGAAAGATAAATGTAAGGCTCTATTTTAGAATATTTATTTGGCTTCTTTTATATACAACTGCTTTGGTATTAACGTCTTTTTTCTCAATTGAGATTTTACCTATGGCAGTAATCGGGGCTTCTGTTTTATTAGCCTCCTTCTTCGAAAATATAGAGAGACGTTTTCTACGTGAACTATTTTTTATAATGTTAGTCGCATTGAGTATAGTTGGTCAGTTTTTACTAATTTAATTCAATAAAAAATCCCCAATTACTGGGGATTAATATTTTTTTAAAACTCAAAGAGTCGCTTTAGATGTCTATCATATATGTTTTCATAAACACATTGACCAACCACATCTTTATTTTCTATTATTTGCTTATTAAACTCCTCAATTCTATCTGCTGCTAATTTATATCCAACATGTATCAGCTGTCGCATATTTGGATTAAATTTTTCAGAATTTGGTATATGTAGAAGTGCATCTACAAAGTCTTGTCCGCTCCAACTATTTGTTACTTCTGCGGTAGGTAATTCTTCCTTGTTAATATCAATAACATCGGCATAAGGTGCTGCTAAACCATCAATATCAGTAAGTGATTCTGCATAAATTTCTTTAACAAGTTTAAGAGCATCGCCACCAGCTTTTGCAAGACCAATTACCTCTTCTAACCAAGTTGTACCAGCTGTTTTTATATGAAAACCCTTATCATGCTTTTGAGTCATCTCTTTAATTGCAGGGTATATTGAGAATTTATCAGAGCCTGAGTGGATGCTGATTTTAAGTTCTTCAGGAAGATTAAACTCTTTAACAGCAAAATCAATTACCATTAAATTATCTTCAAATTCTTGTCTAAAAGCTGATACGTCACCTACATAATCAACTCCTTTATTAAATCTACCTGTAAACTTAGGGGCAATTGTCTGTACTGGAACATTATAAAATGCAAGCATTGCTAGTATAAAGAAAAGATCAGATGGTTTTTGTGGATTCTCCACTTCGTCCATAGATACTTCTGTTATAAAGTTACCTTTTCCCTTAGCATCTTCAATTATTTTATATGTTTTGTTAGCCATTTCAGCTGCATAGAGATAAGTATCAATCAATTCTTCCACATAGCTTTTAGAAATTTCAAATTTTTCTGTGATCCCAGGAACTTCTAAATTAGTGATATATTTTTCTACTGTTTTTAAAAAATTATCTTTCTCTTTTTCATCAGCTTTTGTACCGATGTATGAAGCAACGTCTATAGTGAAAAAGTTGGCATAATCAAGAAATCCTTCAACAGTTTGCAAGTTTATATGATCTGCATCAATGAAATACTGATGACTGTAACTTTTGGCTTTTATAGCCTCTTCTACAGCCTTTAATGTGTCTGCGGGTTTACTTCCAATAGTAGTGTGTTCGCGGTTAGATTTGTTCCAAACAGGAGTTACATCAATTCCTTTTGATGCTGCATTTGTAATTGCTTGAAGATGATACTTTGCTTGATGCGCGAATCTATCTCCCATTCCGAAGGAATATTTAGATAATTTTTTCATTGCGAATATATTTAGTTAATATGAATCTATGTTTTCGATATTTATTATTTCAACATGCTGATACTCTTTTTTAAGAGGAACTTGTTTTGTAGTTAAATAATCAAAAAGTTTTTTCACGGCTTTTTCTGATTGTTCAGCTGGTTTTTGTCCAACTAAAAAACGAATAATTCCTTTTCTAAGATAACCAACATTCTCATCAGTTAGTTCATATCCAACTAAAATTATATC
>JGI24707J26582_10003425_pt1 | contig 11389 bp, 9 predicted proteins | sample BioPla1DNA1_FD_26582 | JGI IMG/M metagenome (IMG submission 26582) | reverse complement strand
TATACTCAGCATGGCCACTGCTATACCCTTCGCAGTACGCTTTTTCAAGAAGTTGGATGTAGAGGAGCAGATGTATGCAGCTAGTCAGGGAAGATAGTAAGATGTATCCTACAATACAGAGACTATATAACATTTTAATTTGAGTATAATAGTATATTACAGACATTTTGAACACAGGGAAACTATTGTGTAGTAATTACTTCAAATAGTTAGCTCTTCGTATGGAAGCAAAAAGAGAAGATATTTTTATCTTCTCTTTTTGCTGTATGTGCGCCCAGCATGGGCGCAATCTAATGGGTGAAAGTCCCTAGTCCACCCTAGTAGTGGGAAGGACATAGCTGAACGCCAAGGGTGTCCACTGTGAGGTGGAATCTGAAGGAAGGTGTAGGCAAATCTCTGGTCTGACGAACAGAAACCACATCAGGCTGTAAGTAAGGATAAGGCTGCGTAACAAGTCAAAGTCCAATAACTACTCGGAACTACTTACAGTAAATGTGGCAGATACATGGAGAGAAAGATTGCGTTCTTACCTGGGGAGATCTCACCGGCGAGTGGAAGCAGAGTGTAAAACTCGTAGTAACAACGAACTGTGAGAAGTCAGCAGAGGTCATAGTACCATTGTGGTTGCAAATGCAATGGGAAGGACTGAACTTTAGGAGATGTGAGTAAATGAAAGTAACCAAAGATGGGTTAAAGGATAGACAACTTCATACTGAAGGCTATCTGCAAAAGGTATCTGCGGAACAGAAAGAATATGCAGAAGTGTCCACCCATCAGCGGATTGCTGAAAACTACCACATCATTGCAGATTTTCAGACGGACAATCTACTGGAAAGGATTCTGCACAGAGACAATTTAAATCTAGCCTACAAGAAAGTAAAATCTAACAAAGGAGCTGGCGGAGTCGATGGGATGGGTGTAGATGAACTTCTAACGTATCTCAAAGAAAACAAAGAGCAACTAATCCAGCAGATAAGGGAGGGGAAATATAAGCCCAACCCAGTCCGAAGGGTGGAAATACCCAAGGAAGAAAGAGGTAAGGTCAGAAAACTGAGAATACCAACGGTGGTCGATCGAGTAATACAACAGTCAATCGCCCAGGTGTTATCTCCAATATTTGAAGAGAAGTTTTCAGAATGCAGTTTTGGCATTCGACCAAAACGAGGCGCCCATGATGCATTAAAACAATGCCAGGAAATAGTAAATGATGGTTATGTATATGTAGTAGATATGGATTTAGAGAAGTTCTTTGACACCGTGTGTTAAAGCAAGCTGATTGAAGTCCTATCGCGCACCATCAAGGATGGCAGAGTTATCTCATTGATACATGGGTATCTGAATGCGGGAGTGGTGCAGAATGGTCTGTTTGAAAGAACAGAAGTCGGGGTGCTCAAGGTGGACCGTTGAGTCCGCTTCTTGCAACATTATGTTGAATGAGTTAGATAAGGAACTTACCCGTAGAGGGCATAGATTTGTGCGCTATACGGACGATTGTATGATTTTATGTAAAAGCAGGAAAAGAGCAGAAAGAACCTTGAATAACATCGTACCATAACATTGAAGGTAAGCTTTTTCTCAAAGTGAACCGAGACAAGACGAAAGTGGCGCACATCAGCAAAGTAAGATACCTAGGCTATGCGTTCTACCGATTTAGAGGGAAGTGCAGGCTTCGGTTACACCCAAAATCCGTAGCGAAAATGAAGAGCCGAATATGAGAATTGACAGCTAGAAGCAATGGACGGGGGAATGAATATCGGACGCTAAAACTGACACAATTTATCAGAGGATGGGTAAACTACTCTGCCCTAGCCGATATGAAAAGGTTGCTAAGCGATACAGATGAATGGTTGCGCCGAAAGATAAGGGCTATTTATTGGAAACAATGGAAGAAGGTCAAAACTAGGTACAAAATGATTAAAAAGTATAACTTATCGGAATGGAAAGTACATGATATGGCTAACTGCCGGAAGGGTATCTGGCGTTCTTCCATTATGCTTAACAGTGTACTGACCAATAAAGAAATAGCCTGTCTTGGTTACATAACTATGACCGACTACTATTTGAAAGTCTGTGAAAACTAAGGAACGCCGTATACTGAACGGTACGTACGGTGGTGTGGGAGGTCGGTAGCTGTAATAATCAGCTACCTCCTACCCGATTATTTAGTTCTATTTAGTATAAATCTAAAAGAATATTAAAATATTATTTTGATCCTAAAGTTCATTTGTTACTCGTTCAACGATTAAGAATCTGGTAATTCACAGAAGAAGATTGAGCAGAGACGCCTAAGTGCCTTTCTACATTTAATTAACTTTGTATTTGTCATTAATTAATAATAAAATAGTAAAAATAATTTTTATTTTACAAACAATGCCATGATATGTCTAAATATTATGATAAAATAGAAATATAAGTATTATAATCCATAAATTATAAACGAAAGGAGGTTTTAGTGTGAAGCTTGTATTAGAGTTTGCAACAGAAAAAAATAAAATCCCAATTGAATACAGAGTCGCATTTATGCATTTTTTGAAGAGTTGCATAAATAATGCAAATGGCGGAAAGTATTACGACAATTACTATGAAGAAAGTAAATCAAAGAACTTTAGTTTTGCAATATTTTTTGATAATCCAAAGTTCAGAGAGAAAGAAATTGAGCTTTCTTCGAACAGAGTAAAAATGCTTTTTACAACATCTGAAGAGTTGACTGGGTATATCTTTTACAGTAGTTTTCTAGAAAAAAAACACAAAAGAATTATTCTACCTGATGAGAATTCTATGGTCTTAAGAAGTATCATTAAGATAAAAGATCCTGTGGTTAAGAATAATAAAGCTATTATAAAAATGAATTCACCATTGGTAATACGTAATCATAATAAAGAAACAAATAGTGATTATTATTATTCATGTTCACACCGTAATTTTACAGAAGAAGCGCTCAAAGTAATCATAAATCAATTGAAACGAGAAGGCTTTCGTGGTGAATACTTAGATGGAGTGCAAATTTTACCTATTAAATGTAGGAAAGTAGTAATAAAACATTATGATTGCTTTATTGAAGCTAGTGTTGGTATTTTTATTCTGGAAGGAAATCCTGCAGTGCTAAACTATTTGATTCAGGCGGGTATAGGTTCTAGAAAAAGCGAAGGATTTGGAATGATGGAATTGCTTACGGAAAATGTGTAGGAAGGAGGAAAGAAAATGGAAGAAACCTACGATTCCAAACTAGAGTGTCTGGATTGGAGGTATTCTGCTGCTATTTTAGGATTAATCCAATATTTTAAGTTCGAGAACATGGAATATGACAGAGTTAGTTTTAGACAGAATCGAGATAGCATTGAATACAATCGTTCTGATATAAACAAGTCGAGATACCTTGCTTTTGCAGAAGATTATTTCCGAAGAGATATGCTGCATGCTGAAATCGAGGACAGGCTAAGAAAAGAAGAATTTGATGATGAACAAGTGAAAAATATAAATGCCAAATTGACGGGGAATACGGTAATGAAACGTATCTTTAGCAAGGTTAAGTTCGATGGTAGGAACAAGCAACAGATACTTGATCTTATTAATGAGAACCGTGAACAAATTATTTATGAAACATTTAAAAATAAAAAAAATTTATATGCAAATTTTTGTAACACCAATCTGTTCTTATGTGAGGAACAACCTCATTGTCGTCTGCTAGGATATAATATAGACGAGGGTAGAAAGAGTCGCTCTATTGCATATAACTTCAATGCAAACAGTTTTGTAGCGGTGGACATGCCTGAGTTTGATTTTATACCTTTTGCTTTTTCAAATACTTACGATTCATTATTCATCAATAATAATTCAAGTGTTATAAATCTGGTAAAAACAAACCGCGTATTAATGCGCATTGTTGAAGAAGAACTATCTGAGTCAAGTAATGGAAATGCTAAGACAGCGCTTTTTAAAGGTATAATCACGAGTGCAGAATTTATTAATTATGACGTTGAAGTGATTGTAAAAAATAGAGACAATTCTTATTTCCAGTCTCTATTTATTCGCAAAGAGGCAATTCAAGTATTAAAAACAATCGGAGATTTTAACGTTTTCTCAATTTCATATAAAGTTAATGAAAAATACTATATCAATATACAAGAGACAGTAATTAATTGTATATTAAATCAGTTGCTCGCAGATGACCTAATTGAGCTATTACTAAAATCAGAGAAGAATTATCAATATATTGTAAGCAGATTAATTTCATTAAATCTAAAAATAAAGGGAGTGACTATTATGACGGAAGGGATGAAGGGGGCGTATGCCTGCGCAAAAAAAGTTACAAGGAAAATCGAAAAAAACAAAGTTAGTGCTTATAAAAATAAGTTAATAAGTGCTATAGTTGCAGAGGATTATGGCAAAGTATGTGACATCTTGCTACAACTATCTTCGTCTTCAGAAATTTCTTTTAGTTTTGCGTATGACTTATTTGAGGACTTTGAGAAAAATAAGGAATTGGCGTACACATTTATTAATGCATTAGATAATTATAAGGAGGAGAAGTAATATGAAAAAATCAATCACCCTTACAGTTGTTGCAAACATGACGAGTAATTACTCTGAGGGACTAGGAAACATTGGAAGAGTGCAGAAGGTTTATAAGAACAAGAAAACCTATGCTAGCAGAAGCAGAGAAAGCCTAAAGAATGCAATAATGGTACATAGTGGAATGTACGATGACTTGAAGACAGTGGTAGATGGAGCAACTCAAAAAGAAGTTTCTGAAGAAGTGAATGTGGCAAACTGTAGGGCTCTAGAAGGTGGATATATGAATACAAAAGGAAATACATATGTAAGAAACAGTTCTTTCTACCTTACAGATGCAGTATCTTGTGATAGTTTCATTAATGAGACTAGATTCCATAATAATCTTTATCTTGCCAGTAATTATGCAAAAGCCAACAATATTAACCTACAGGAGAAGGCTGCTGAAGCGGGCTTGATGCCGTACCAATATGAATATGATAAATCATTAAAGGTTTATAGCATGACCATTGATTTAGAAATGATTGGAAAGGATCTGAATTTCAAAACAGAGGCGCCAAATGATGAAAAGGCTTCAAGAGTAATTGCTCTTTTGGATGCAGTTGCCAATTTAACTTTGGTAGTCAGAGGAAACTTAGATAATGCAGAACCAATTTTTGTCGTAGGTGGAATGTCTGAGAGAAAGACGCATTATTTTGAGAATGTTGTAAATGTTCGGAATGAGGAACTGGTGATGAATGATGATTTAAAAAATAAGCTAAACGAAGGATATTCCTGTGGATTATTGCAAAGTTGCATTTTTAAGAATGAAGTAGATATCATTAAAAGCTTGAATCCAAAGAGTATAAAGAAGTTTTTTGAAGATCTAAAGGCTGAAGTAAAACAATATTATGGTATATAGAAGGACGTGAAAGAATGGAAGCATTAAGAATTCATCTGACACAGACTAGTGCAAATTATAAAAGAGAAGAAGTAATCGAAAATAAAATGACCTACCCGCTTCCACCTTTTTCAACAGTAATAGGCGCATTGCATCATGTATGCGGATTTGAAAGCTATAGGCCTATGGATATCAGTATTCAAGGTGACTATCATGCTCTTGGAAAAGAACCATATATTGATCATTGCTTCTTAAATTCAACGCATGATGACAGAGGAATATTAATAAAAATGGGTAATCCCGAGTATTTATCCAAGGCATATAGAAGAGTTGGCTACGCTTTGAAACCTCAGGGTAATAGCTTTCGTGATAGTAAAACTGTTATGGAGGAAGAAAGGACTCTCATAAAGGAATATCGGGACTTAAAGAATTTAAACGATGAAATATCCGTGTTTAAAAAGGGAAGGCTTATAGGATTTATGGACTTAATAAAAACACGTAAAGTTACACTAAGTGAAAAAAAGAAGAGATATGAAAAAAAGAGTACAGATTACTTCATAATTGAAGCTAGGGAAAAAGAAATTAAACAAATTGAAAAATCTATTAAGAATAGGGAAAAGTCCTTTATAGAACAAAACTACCGAATACCTATAGGTAAGTTTAAAACCCTAACTACTTCATTAAAATACTATGAGGTATTGTATGGGGTTGAATTAATAATCCATGTAAAAAGTGACAGAGAAACGCTGTATGAGATTTTAGGACACATAGATAACTGGAAATCTCTTGGGAGAAGTGAAGACTTTGTTCAGGTAAAATCAGCAAAGATCGTAGAACTCCAAGAAGAGATTGATAGTGAGTATGAATCAAGTTACCATGCTTATTTGGACGCTGATTTAATAGAAAGTGGCGATGTTTTGCTCAGAGATAAAAAGTTAGGAATAGATGCCCAAGGAACTAAATATTATTTAAACAAAAATTATCAACCAACGGATAAGACAGATGGTAAAAGAGTTTTTGAGAAAAAGAAAGTTTATTATACATCTGAATATAAGGTTGATAGTGAAACTAGAAATGTTTATCTTGATAAGTCCGAAAAGGAACCACTCATTGTGAATTTTTTATAATTAAGGTGGGATTATACATGAAGATGGAAAACTACATAGCGAAGCCTGATAAAACTTTGTTAGAACATACCAAAGATGTAAAAGAACAACTAGAAGTAATGAGAAGAATCGGATATATACCAAACCAAAAGATATTCTGTCTTACTTACCATTCTTGTGAACATCATGATAAAGGAAAGGCAAATAGAGAGTTCCAAAAAAGAATCGTGTGCCGTTACAAATTTAATGCTGATAGGGAGATAGCACATAATGTGCTGTCTCTCTATTTTATTAAAAAAGATGAATATGAAGACGATGAAGATTATCATTGTGTTGCTTATGCAGTACTTACTCACCATGACTATTGTGATGAGTACGAAGTCATTACTCAACAGAAAGTCCTGATTAAAGAGTTGCTTTCTGAATTCGAAGAAGTTAGAGAAATTGGAACAAGAACTCTAAAAAGGATACTAGAAATGAAATATAATCCAAAAGCTATCCTTATCAAAGGGTTACTTATGCGCTGTGATTATAGTGCGAGTGCGGGACTTACTGTAGAATATGTAAATGATTTTCTAATTGAGAAGCTGAGAGAGATGATGAAGAAATGGCAAAAAGAGAATTCAGAAGCTTCGTGGAATAGTATGCAGATATTCTGTAAAGAACATACAAATGAAAACATCATTATTACTGCGCAAACTGGAATGGGAAAAACAGAGGCAGGGCTTTTATGGCTTGGAAACCACAAAGGGTTCTTTATTCTTCCTCTGAGAACTGCTATTAATGCGATTTATGCACGTATAAAAAAGGATATTCTTTGCGATGAAAATCTAGACGAATGTCTGGCGTTACTGCATTCCGACACATTGGCATACTATACCCAAAATATCAACTCTGAGGAAATTAACATTTCTGAATACTTTAATAGGACTAAACAACTATGTACTCCACTCACAGTTACGACATTAGATCAAATTTTTGATTTTGTCTTCAAATATCCTGGCTATGAAATGAAGTTAGCTACTCTTTCATACTCAAAGGTCATCATAGATGAAATTCAGATGTATGGTCCAGATTTACTAGCTTATCTGACTAAAGGAATTGAGATGATAATAAAATATGGTGGTAAGGTTGCAGTGCTAACAGCAACATTAGCTCCTTTTGTTAAAGATATTTTAGTGGAAAAAGGCTGTATGAAAGAAGCTGTTTGCAAAAAATATACAAATGATATAAAAAGACATAACCTGAAAGTTTATCATGAAAAAATATACGCTAAACATATTGCAGATAAATACTATTCTAATAAGAATAATAAACTTAGTAATAAGATTCTAGTGGTGTGTAACACTGTCAAAAAGGCACAGGAAATATATAAGGAATTGGAACAGTTAATTGATGAGGAAAATTTACGCATTTTGCACAATAAATTCATAAAACAGGATCGTAGTAACAAAGAAGAGGACATATTAGAGTTTGGAAAAACATATAGGGAAAACAATGTTATTAACAACGGAAATATTATATGGATAACGACTTCAATTGTTGAAGCAAGTCTTAATATTGATTTTGATTTTCTGTTTACAGAACTTTCGGACTTAAGTGCTCTTTTTCAGAGAATGGGACGATGCAATCGAAAAGGAATTAAGGATACACTAGAATATAACTGCTTTGTTTTTACGGAAATTGACGAAGGAACGATCCGTCATGGAGAAAGAGGTTTTATAGATCAAACAATTCATGAATTGTCTAAAAAAGCGTTACAGAATTTGGACGGAATTATCACTGAAGCAGAAAAAGTGAAGTTGCTAGAAGAACATTTTTGTACGAAGGACCTACAGGGAAGTAAATATATGCGGGACTTCAACAAGATATTTGATGAAATATCGGAGATTGAGCCTGGAGAAATCAAAAAAAATGAGATTAACTTTAGAAATATTCTCTCTTATTCAGTGATTCCAAAAGCTGTGTATGACGAAAAGAGGGAAGCAATTGAGAGACTTATAGTGATTTTAGAAAAAAAAGATTCTTTATGGGAGCAGAAGATTAGAGCAGCAAATGACATCAGAAATTACACCCTAGCTGTTGAACCCTATGTCTTAAGAAAATCAAAATTAATAACTTCTTTTCAACTAGGAAGAAGAGAGATAATTTATGTCATAGATTGCTACTATGATAAGCTAGGATTTCGAATGAAAAAAAATGACGGATTTCAAACCCTTTAAGGAGAGAAATGTATATGACAAAGCAGATAACTGGAGTAATGATGTATTATTATTATGTCTGTAAACGTAAGCTGTGGTATTTTTACAACTGTGTTCAAATGGAGCGTGGAAATGAGAATGTAGAGATTGGAAAACTTCTGGATGAGAATAGTTATATGCGGGAAGAAAAGCATATTAATATAGGTAATGTAATCAACATTGACTTTTTACGTTCCAGGGGTATTCTTCATGAAGTGAAGAAGAGCAATAATATTGAAGAAGCATCTGTCTGGCAAGTAAAGTATTATTTGTATTATCTAAAAAACCATGGTGTGGAAATGAAAGCAAAGATTGATTATCCTTTGCTTAAACAAACACTGGAAGTAGAATTAGAACCAGGTGATGTTAGTGTAATTGAAAATGATTTAGGTAATATTATGGAGATTGTAAAGAATCCAATTCCACCAATTTTAAAGCAAAGTAGAATTTGTAAAAAATGTGCGTACTATGACTTGTGTTTTATTTAAAGGAGGGGTCATGAAGGAAAGTTTTTATATTTATAATAATGGAACATTAAGGCGTAAAGACAACACAATTCAGTTTATTAACGAAAATAATGAGAAACGCAACATCCCCATTGAACGGGTAAATGATATTTATGTTATGTCGGAAATGACATTCAATACGAGTCTGATAAATATTTTATCCTCGAAAGGAGTTACGGTACATTTTTTCAATTATTATGATTTCTATAAGGGGAGTTTTTACCCGAGGGAGACCTTATTGTCAGGGAAATTACTCGTAAGTCAAGTCGCTCACTATATGGATGAATATAAGCGTCTTGAAATAGCAAAGAAGTTTGTCGAAGGAGCTGCTGCGAATATTTACCGAAATCTTCGATATTATAACGGAAGAGGCAAAGATGTACAAAGCTTTATGGATGACATGGATTGTTACAAAAAAGGAATACCAAAAGCGAAAAACATTCAAATGCTTATGGGGATTGAAGGAAATATCAGGCAGAGATATTATGAAGCTTGGCCGGTATTGATTAATCAGGAAATCGATTTTGATAAAAGGGTAATGCATCCACCTGATAATGCGATTAACAGCCTTATATCATTCGTAAACACCCTGATTTATACAAAAATACTATCCGAGATTTATCAGACGCAACTAAATCCTACGATCAGCTATCTCCATCAACCAGGGGTAAGAAGGTTTTCTTTATGTCTAGATATTTCAGAAATATTTAAGCCCTTGATAGGAGATAGATTGATATTTTCCCTTCTAAATAGAAATCAGATTACTGAAAGAAGTTTCACAAAAGGGCTTAATTATCTTCATTTAACAAAAGAAGCATCAAAGACCATTATAGCGGAGTTAGAGTCACGACTTAAAACTACAATAAAGCACAAGGACCTAGGTAGGAATGTATCCTATCAACACTTAATTAGACTTGAGGCATATAAGCTTATTAAACATCTATTAGAAGAAAAGCCATATGAGCCATTTGAAATATGGTGGTGAACTATGGGGAGAGGAAGCTTTTAATATGTATAACATATTAGTTTACGATATAGTAATGGATGAACGAGGAAAGAAAGTACTCCCAAAAGTATACAAAACATGTAAAAAGTACTTAACGCATATTCAGAATTCAGTGTTTGAAGGTGAATTATCAAAAGCACAGTTGTTTCAACTAGAATTAGAATTGAAAAAGCATATTAGACAGGATAAGGATTCACTTATTATATTTAAAGCAAGAAATAAAAGATGGTTGGATAAGGAGTTTTGGGGAAAGAAAGATGATAAGATGTCACACTTTATTTAAAAAGATATTTCCTGTGATTATAATTGAGCGACTTTCTACGTTTATTCAAATGGTGATAATCTGTATTCTAATATATTCCTTTCATTGTATTGATACCTAAATATGTGTTCCTAATATAATGAAAGCAATTATTGTATCGATGGAAATTTTCACATATATACATAATAAAGATATATCAGGAGTTCGTTATTTGATGATGAAATAAGCGATCAAATCTGTATTTTTTAACTCTGTCGACCTATAATGCGGTAAAAAAGTGCATAGGTTGACAATGATAGTAGAAATCAGGGAAAATCAAATATATACACTATTATTTTTAGTTAGATGTATGCTGTTTATTAAGAAATGTTTTAGGTTGACAATCATATGGCTTCAAACTATAGTGTTTACAGTTGTTAATATTGAACGCATTAGAATCTAACCATAGTGGAATGTAAATAAATAAATGCCGGGCTTCGCACGACAGCATCTGAATTAGAATCTAACCATAGTGGAATGTAAATTTAAACCTCTCGACCTATAATATATATGAGCCCCCATTAGAATCTAACCATAGTGGAATGTAAATTCAACTATGAAACGCTTGTTAAGCAGCTGTACATAAATTAGAATCTAACCATAGTGGAATGTAAATACATACATAATAAATTTTATTCCATGACTTAAATTATTAGAATCTAACCATAGTGGAATGTAAATAACAAATGGGTATTGTCTGCAAGTAACCCGGAACGATTAGAATCTAACCATAGTGGAATGTAAATAACTTATTGTCATGAGGGCTTCTCAGGCTGTAAAAATTAGAATCTAACCATAGTGGAATGTAAATGTGAGTGGCCAGTTTGTCTCAACCTCT
>JGI24707J26582_10003424_pt1 | contig 11389 bp, 13 predicted proteins | sample BioPla1DNA1_FD_26582 | JGI IMG/M metagenome (IMG submission 26582) | reverse complement strand
AGAACTGCTATTGCTATCATTGGGAACAAAGCTGATGCAGAAGAAATAGTACAGGATGTATTTGTCAAGGTAATTGAGAAATGCCCGATTTTTCAATCTCCACTTATATGTCATTGACCCATGGGAAGACACCGATTCAACATGGTATGGGTATGAGGCAATAAAAAACGGTACGACACTGTTAACAGGCAAAGGAAAATATACAAAATCTTTTTGGAAGAACTGATGGGATATGAGATAACCATTTATAACCAAGAATAGGAGGTAAGAATAAATGAAAAAACTGTTAATGTTACTATTAGTTGTATTGATGACCGTGGTGCTGTCTATTCCGGCATTGGCTGCCGCCGATGATTTGTCGGGATTAACGGATACCATTGTAACCTCTGTTAATGGTCTGCTTAGTGATAAGCTTAGTCGTAAAGTCACGTCAAATGACATAAACTATGATAATGCTTTTAAAGTTTACGTCGGCGTAGATGTGTTCAAAATGGAAACAACAAATATAAGTGAATTAAAGAATGCATTAGAAGCTGGAGGTTACATCTACGAGATCCCTTTATATATTGATGGTGATACCATCCTTGTGGACATAGCAAAAGGACAGCCATTGAATAATAATGCGGAGTTCACCGAAGAAGAAAAGGAGAACATTATTGCAAACGAAGGCAAATGGCAGGTGACTGCTGTAAAGTATTACAGAAACGAAATCGTAAACTATGCAACTGAGGTCAGCGCTAAGATTGGAAAAGTCCCTGAGGGAGCAATACTTGTTGGTGGCTTACCGCGTTTCCGTTTTGCCGTAGCGCTTATTCCTGATGAGAATGGAGAAGTTGTAGGATTACTTCCACTGAGCAAAATATCTGGTGTGGAAAAGCTTCAAACTTTTAAATCTGCTGATCAGAATTTCTATAATTACANGGAGATAAAAGAGTATATCAATAAATTGCCGCCGGCAAATCCGGATGAGGCTGGCAGTTTCGGCTTCTTAGATGTTGAGGCTCCGGACAGTAACCACACCATGACCTACGTAGCAATTATCGTCGTAATAATATTATGTGCGCTGACCGTTATATTTATCGTGTACCGGAAAAAGGCTAAGATCATAGAATAGGAGGGTAAAATGAAAAAGTTATTATCAATATTTTCAATTGTTGCATTGAACAAAGTAGTCAATGACAGTTCTGGTATGCTATTTCGAGGTGAAATCTTGGTGTCATTGCGAGGAGGCATAGCCGACGAAGCAGTCTCGCGCCAGCTTAGCTTTGCTCGCAATGACAAGAAAGAACGGTTCTATAATAAATGTTGGGGTACAGAAAGATTAAGTGCTCCAACATTTTTTAAAATAAAACGAGCATGAAATTGAAATCTCAAGTAAAATGAAGTTGCTCACACTACATTTGAAAAGGAGATTCAATCATGCTCAATACTAATTATATGCAAGAATTAATCGGATTGGAAGATGTTATTGTAACAAAAGTAGAAAGAAAAGATAACCAACTGGATATTAACCTAATAATGCCTAGAAGGATTCATAGCTGCCCTCGTTGTAATAGCAACACAGATAAGATCCATGATTACCGAATACAAAAGATCAAGGACATATCTTCATTCGGGAGCCACACAATTCTTCATTTAAGGAAACGACGGTATGTATGCCCCTTTTGTAACAAGAGGTTTTATGAACAAATACCGTTCCTTCCAAGGTATCATAGAATAACCAGTCGTTTAATTGCAAATATACTTAATTCCTTAAGAACAGTTCATTCCATAAAAGATGTGGCTAAGACAGCAAATGTTTCATCAACGACAGCTACAAGGATATTTGACCACATAAAATATTCAAACAAGAGTCTTCCAAGAGTTGTTTCAATGGACGAATTTAAGGGAAATGCAGGTGGAGAGAAGTTTCAATGTATTATTACCGATCCTGAACATAAAAAAGTATTAGATATTCTTCCTAACCGAAAGTCCGAAGACTTGTACGGATACTTTTTAAAGTACAAAGACCGGCACAACGTCAAATACATAGTTATGGATATGAGTGGTCCCTACCGTTGCCTTGCAAAAACCGTATTTCCGAAGGCACAAATTATTGCAGATAAATATCATGTGGTGCGACAAGTAACTTGGGCCTTTGAAAACGTCAGAAAAGCTGAACAGAAGAAGTTTCATGAGCAACGAAGAAAGTATTTCAAAAGGAGCAGAAGAGTTCTTCTAAAAAGGCCTGAGAATTTAACACCAAGTGAAGTCGATCAAGTTGAGGCAATGTTGAGTATATCTGAACGCTTACGACATGCTTACGTATTAAAGAATGAATTTTACAAGGTGATGGATTCTTCAAATAGCTATGAAGCCAAAAAACAACTTGCTAAATGGTATATGCTGGTCTATGGATACAAACTACCTGAATTTGATAACTGTTTTAGGGCTTTTAATAACTGGCAAAAAGAAATCCTTAATTCCTTTGATGTTCCATATACCAATGGTTATACCGAAGGTGTTAACAACAAAATTAAAGTTATTAAAAGAAATGCATTTGGTATGAAAAACTTTGAAAGATTTCGAAACAGAATACTCCATGTAATGGCTTAATATAGTTCTTTTAAATGAAACTGGCAGACAATCTAAATGACCATCTGCCAGTAACATATAGCGATTTCATTTTACTTTGTCCTACCCCAACAATTGACGCAGAACCTATTTATACAATCAGAAACAATAGAAACGTCCCCTTAAGACATGCTGTCCTGAGGGGACGTTGTAGAAATCAATCTATAAATACAGCGGAATACCAGTTTTGGGGATCATTCCGGTCTCTCAAGGTTTCCAAGGGAAGACCAAACTGACGGACTGTTTTAAACACATCGATCCCCACACTGTGGAAAGCAGGTCTCGCCTTTTTGGGGTTGGCGCACCTGGCTCCTGAAAAGCCGGTGCATTTTTCACAGCAAGCACAGTCGCTCATGGAAAATGCAAAATAATACCCGTCCATAAAAGCTCTCCTTTCCACCTCGAAGGAAACATCCTGAGACACCTTTTTATCTGTGGAATGGATTATTATGCCCCTAGTATATCTTCTCAACACCTTTTCATATTCCCAGGGCATNAGTGACCCATTGCGGGACGGGCAGGTATGTCCGTATCCCCAGTCGGAACAGCCGAACATGCACTTAAGAATGGTTCTGGAATCGAACACAATCTGATCAATGGTAAAGGGTACGGCATGATCGGCTCCAAGTTCCAATGCTGCTTTACAATACTTCTCCATTATCCTGATGTCTCTCCTTGCTGTTTGTTGCGGTTTAAGTTGTCTACCAGATGATTATACACAACAAACCAACAATAATGAAGACCTGTATATATCTTCAAATCCTATTGGAATTCGAAGAATATCTCTGTTACAGGTCTTATCAGGTCATGTGCCCAATCACCTTCAATCAGTTCAAAGGAGAGGAACATGAACACGCTGAAAAGAATGGACAGGATCAACAGGATGGTCGGTATAACCTTCGCCTTCTTAACAACAATTTTGAGGTTTAGGGTATAAATCAGCAATACCACTGCAACAACAGGGGTCATTAGTCTAAGGGTGTCTACACTCAAATTGTTGATGGGGTTTTGGGATTCGGGATATGTAAACCACAGGAATACCCAAACGCCAATAAAGGCCAGCATCCCAATCCATAGTATGGTGAATACCCACGGAAACCTTTTTTTCGGTTTTTTCGGAGCCGCTGGCTGCTGAGCCTGTTGGGGATAACTGGGCTGCTGATAGCTCTGCGCCGGCTGAGCAGGCTGGTGGCTGGGCTGCGGCGGTTGAGGCTGGATGAATGCTTGAGCATAAGCCTGCTGCTGTATTTGCTCAGGTTCTGAGGAGGCTGTCTGTTGTTGCTGTGGAGCCGCTGATGTTGATTCTGGATAGGCCGGTTGCTGTTGTGCCGTAGGCTCAGCCTCTATTGACGGTTCCTGATAATCTTGCTCAGACTGATCGCTTGCATCCGGTTCTCCATAGTTTTCAGCCTCAGAAACGGGCTCTGGAGTCTTAATTTCTTCAGCATCTTGATATACGGATTCTTCAGGGGTTTGAACCGCCTGCTCCTGCTCNTGGATAACGGCTTCCTGCTTTTGACCGCAGTTCGGGCAGAACACAGCTTCAACAGGAATGCTATTGCCACAGGATGAACACATTTTAATATCTCCCATGTAATCGCCTCCAATACTTTCTATTAGGTAGATTCTATCAAATAGTGGAAATACATTCAACAACATTTTCCAAGCCGGTCTTAAGGAAGGGAAATCAAGTTTTCTTTTTATCAAGCTGATTCCCATATGGTATGGAGTCCAACCATGGGATTGACGCTGCCAGCAATCCATGTTAGTATAGTCATAAATTCCAAGGAAAGGATAGCTTCCAGATACCTTTCAATTACGGTATCGGAACAGGGTAACGCGATGAGGATTTGCTAATTTCGGATTGCTTATGCTATACAGTATGTTTTTGTATGTTCCGGAATTGGCTTTCTATATCCTTTTTGCGTATCATTCTTCCCTGTGAAGCTGTAGCTTTATGATTGACGCATGCCTTCCGGAACACTTCGGGAGGTTATTTTTATGTCATTGGTTCTGCAGGCAGATAATATCAGTAAAAGTTTCGGCGAACAGCAAATATTCAAATCCCTTTCATTGAAGATATATTCAGGTGAGCGCATCGGGATTACCGGACCCAACGGGGCAGGCAAATCCACGCTGTTAAAGGTTCTTTCAGGATTGGAAAGCCCGGATGAAGGTTCTGTCAGGATTTATACCTCCTTCTCCTTTCTGAGGCAGCAGGACGACGGCGTTCCGGAATCCGTGGATCCCCTTTACCAGGCCAATGCCAATCAGCGCCTTGTGGGTATGTTGAATTTGGATACCAATATGCATCATGCCCATTTAAGTGGCGGCGAGAGAGCTAAGGCACGCTTTATACAAGCCTTTGATCCTGATTGCGGGATCCTGTTTGCCGATGAGCCCACCAGCAACCTGGATATGGAATCATCGGAGATCATCCAAAAAGAGCTGGAAGGCTTTAAGGGAACCCTTTTCCTTGTCTCCCATGACAGAGAACTTCTGGACCGGCTGTGTGACACTATGATAGAGATCATGAACGGTGAGGTCAGGNTTTACACGGGTAACTATTCCCAGTATGTTAGGCAACGGGAAGCCGACTATCAAAGGCAGACCCTAGAATACGAGTCTTATATAAAAGAACGTAACCGTCTTAAGGGACGGATCTTAGAACGAAGCTCCAATATGAAAGCCGTCAGGAAGTCACCACGCCGAATGGGAAACTCGGAAGCCCGTCTCCACAAAAGAAGGGAAACCGCCACCCAAAAAAAGCTTAATCAGGCCATCGATCAACTGGAAACAAGGCTTGAAAGGCTTGAAAAGCTTGAAAAGAAGGATAAACCTAAGGAACTTCCCCAAGTGGCCATAATGATTGAACCACCCAACAATCCCATATCTTCCAAAGCAGTACGCGCCAAAAACCTGACCATAGGTTTTAAATCCCGCAAGCTGCTTTCAAACGCCTGTTTTGAGATCCCAACCGGAAAGAGGACAGCTCTTATAGGGAAGAACGGCAGCGGCAAAACCACCCTGGCCAATTTGATTGCTGAAAGGGACGATCGTCTCACAATAGCACCGGGTGTTCAATTTGGATATTTCAAACAGGATTTCTCCATCCTGGATGAATCAAGAACCATCCTGGAGAATGTCATGGAAGGAAGTGCAAAGCCGGAACATGTGGTCAGGGGTGTCCTTGCAAGGCTCCTGATACCGGCCGGCCATGTTAATAAAAGGATATCCCTCATCAGCGGTGGTGAGAAGGTGAAGGTTTCAATAGCCAAGCTCTTGGTTTCGCAGGCCAACTTCATCATTTTAGATGAGCCTACCAACTATCTTGATATTTTCTCAATGGAGGCTTTGGAGAGTGTTCTACGCGATTATACAGGGACGCTGCTCCTGATTTCCCATGACAGGAAGTTTGTTGAAAACATTGCACAACGGTTGCTCATTATCGAGGGGAACCATCTGAAAACCTTTGAAGGTTCATTTGAGGATTACAGGGATAGCCAAAGGGCAAGAGATGACCAGATCCCGGCAGATTCCAGACTGGAGGAAACCATCCGGCAGATGAAATTGGCCGAGTTGTCTGCCAGGATTTACTCCTGCAGCGATGATAGCCTTAAGCAGGAATTGGAGGCTCAATATCGGGCCTTGCTGGAAAACAGATAATAAGTATTCTGCCACAAGGGAGGCATGAACAGTGCCTCCCTCATATCGGTATATGGTTATGGCTTAGTTTTCAGGGTGATTTCGGTAAGCTCCGGTCTGTTGAACAGCCGCACATTGATTACCGAGTTGCCCAATCCCCTGTTAACGATCATGCGGCTGGAGCCTTTCTCAAAAAGTCCGGCATCGAATTCCGGAAAGAAAACATGCTCAGGAGACAAAAGCCCGCCTTTAAATGGAACTTGAATAATTCCTCCATGCATGTGCCCCGAAAGGACCAGATCTGCCCCCCACTCCGCATATTCATTGAAATAGGATGGGCTGTGAGCCAGTAAGAGGTGGAAGCCACTGCTGGCCGGTCCAAGTGCACTTTCAATATATGAGGTCTTGAGCAATAGGCTGTCGTCAGCATAGGGATCGTCTCGTCGGGAATAATGATAAAGCTGCAGAGTCAGACCGCTGATATGTATTCTGTCCCCATCCTTCTCCAGGATTTTTGTCTGGTTATCAAGGATATACACACCTGATTCTTTAACCTGGTTGATGAAGGATTCATAGCCATAATCTGATTCGCTTCCATGCTCGTACCACTGCGCTATCTGCTCATGATTTCCAAGGCACATATATATGGAATACCTGTCTCCAATACTTTCAAGAAAGTTAAGAAAGGCCTGTCCGTCCTTAGCATTTGAACTTATCATATCACCGGTGCAAACCACAATATCCGGATCAAAATCCTGGATACGCTTTACTAATGTGCCATTCTTATGCCCGAACTCAATACCATGCATATCGCTTATCAGAGCGATTCTATACCCATCAAAGCCCTTAGGCAACCCATCATAGGAAAGAGTAAACCTTGTGGTCTGGAGGCTGAAATTCTGCCAATACCAGATCAAGGCCAGAANAATNAGGCCGATAACAATATATAGACAGCCAAAAGGCTTTTTCTTCTTCATTTTCCCACCTCTGAATTTCAGTATACAGAGCCCTATTCTTCAAAAAGCCCCAGGGTGTAATCAATCAGCGATGAATCACCCCATAGTCCACGACCGGGAACCACAATTTCTATACTGTCGTAACGGCTTAAGATGCTGGTCAATGAGTCCGGCCAGGCTCTACTTATTTGGAATTCACCAGGGAACTGGCTCCATACTCTTTTACAAGATTTCCTGCATATAATAGGTTATATTTATCGATCCAAACTATGGTGTTATTATCGGAGTAACCCGCCCCGGGAAAAAACATCTCAAAATCCATATCCCCGTATGTGATGCAGCCTTCATCACCTTCCAGCACCGTATCGGGCTCCAAAAGCCCAATCTCAACGACGTTTCGGGCCACCCTGTCGAGGCATGTTAGCCTTATATCCTTATCCTTCAGGCAACGCAGGCCGCCTGTATATTCTGCCGTCACGTCAGTAACAATGGCATCGGTAAATTTGCTGTTAAAATGTTCAAGAGCCAGCTTGTCAAGGCTGTCCATCTGATTGCCGGTCCAAGGTGCGTTTACCAAAACAAGACCGCTGTTTGTGAGCACAACAAGCCCATTATGCGGTCTGAGAACTCCGCCAATTTCATAATAGGAGGTATGAACCCAAACCGAATCGTTGATCCTGGCCAGTTCAACAATGTCGGTGTACTCTTCCCCATATTTCAGGAATGCCTCATCCGGTCTTCTAAGATCAGTATCAGAGCCATTCCCTGCCTGGTCTCCACAGCCTGTGGCAAACAAAAATAAAGCTATGCACAGAACACCGGCCACTTTCTTTATGGTCTTCATATCTCCCCTTCTCCTTTGTGAATATGTATTAATTAAATGGAGGCCGATTTTTGGAGGTTCCGATTTTGCCTGATAACAAGTATACACCATTATAAGAAAAACGGCAGGTAATGAAAAGGACTATTTACCATGAACGCCATTCATGGACACTTTCATATAATATGGTATGGCATGTTATGGGGAATGGGTGCTGATGAAGGATTTTTTATGTTCAGATATCAATACCGGTTGGAAGCCTGTGACCCGTGAGGATGGTCTGAATACCCCTGTTGGGGAGAACCTGCATCCGGATAATCCGAACGATAATGATCAGGCTCAATATGGATTGTTGATGGTTGACACTCATATCCGGGAAATACTTCGCATGCTCGGGGAAATACAGCGTGAGATTAATAGCATGAAACAGCTGATGATTGACATGAAAAACCCCGGTACTGCTCCAAAGAAAAAGAAAAAGTTAAAACCGCATAAAAACCGTCTGGCTAGAAAATTGACCATTTAGGGAGAGATTTATCATGTCCGAGTCTGTGAACTCTGTTTATGACTGGCAGCAAATAGAAATCTTTACCCGGCAGATACTTGGCAAAAAAGTCTTCCGGGACATCTGTACATTCTGGCAGGATAAACCTGATAATCAGCCTGATCAGGGTACAAAACAGCCTATGAGGCTCTATATTATCAATGATGGCGCCTGCCCGGGGACTTCCCCCTCTTCCGGGTCTGCTGTCAAGTGCGTGAAGTTATGCAAAAGAGCTGTTTTACCCGATTATCCGAAGAACACCATCACAGGAACAAAAAAATCAAGGATTAGTTATCGATACTGTCTCATCCTTCTGGTGGAATATGAAAACGGCGAATTCAAGGTAATAACCCTCCCCCGCCAATTATCCGCTCTTGGCTCTCACTACTCTGGTTCTGTCATGGCTTTTTGTGAGATGATAACCCCGGATGAGAAAACCCCGATCCCACAAAGCAATAACACCGCTGGTTTCTGTGAAAAATTGACCCTTATAACCGAAGGTAGTACCTTTTCTGCATTTGACTATATGATGACATTTCCCATCAATACCTTCGAGCCCGGGATAAGTTCAGTAGATCTGGAAAACCCTACTCTCCAGTCAACCATTCTTCTGTCGAATCTAAGATATGAGTCCGACGTGGCAGAACCCTTTCTCGCACCTGCNGGAGAGGCTAACTTCATATGGACTACAGCTGTGGATTTCATGCTTTATGAGGACATCACTATAAAGCTTGGAGTGGATCAGGATATTGTGGTTCAAGGCTTATCAGAACTATAATCCCGTAACCATGCCCTTATTCTTTGCATACCATAATATAGGACAACCTTCCGGAGGTGAAACCAATGAATAATGAACAAGAGCAGATTCTGGTTCTTCAATTGCTTCTTTTGCAGCAGAAGATACTTCAATTGGCTTTCATAAAAGGGCTCGTAAGGGATGAGCTTGTCAGATTGTATTATGAGGAGCAGAATGGGATCATAAGTTGAATCCCTGTTCCTNTNAAACCATTCATGGCTGCCACCAGGCTGTGTTAAATATCGGCTGCTTTTGGCTTTACGCAGCCTGGCGGTTTCTCTTATAGTAACATGGCTCATTGTCCATTGTATTTGTCCAAAAGCAGCAGGAGCTTACTTATGATTTCTTCCCGTTCCCTCAGCTCTGACTTAAGATGTGCAATGGTCTTCTTACAGGTTTGTATTTCATNCTCCNGGGCTTTATTGAACTTTTTGAGGCTGCAGTTTTNATCCTTCACTTTAGATTCTGATGCTTCAAACTGAATTGGAAGTGTATTTTCCTGGTTCCCAAATAGCCTGCTTATTTTGATAAGTTTTACAAGATGATCGATACATGTTAATGCATCATCAAGTCCAATACTGTTAATGACGGTTCTCCAATTGACGCTTTCGATCTTATCTCCGGTTTCGGGCTGTTCCTTTCCGCATTCAATAATATTGGAATAGTATGAGAAGGTTGCAAAATACTCTATGGAAGCACTGAGGGTCAAATTGATTCCCGTGCCATCCTCCGTTATGACATATCTGTAGGCCAAGTCATTTATTACTGGAACGACTAATAAATTTTCATTTTTTGAAGGCCATTTTAAAAGTTCGTGAAAATCTGGGGATAGTCTTTTTTTACAGGACAGCTTTTTTATTTTGTTTATACATTCACCAGCATTATCAAGATGCTCAAATATAAGCTCTACAATAAACGCGGCTTCTAANATGATGGAATCAGAAGCGTAATTTGTCTTAAAACTCACCTCATAAACAAAACAGGAGGTAATGCCCAGCACCCTGCCCTGATCTTTTTCAAGCAGACATACTTCTTCGTCATAAAGAACCTCACGCTCTATTTTTGTCCTGCCTGCAATACTTGTGGTCAGAAACAACCGGGCACCCCCTTGGAAACTTCTCTTTTATTATATGTCAGACTAAAGAATGAAAAGCATAAACCTATCCTCATAGCCGATGAACATATGAGAGTAACAGAAACAAAAATCCTCCCACCATGAAGGCTGATGTAAGGCAATATTATGTACTAATGCTATAATATATATATTTATGTAACATAGTTATGTTATGTTTAGCCTTTATTTGGTTACACTTACATGTTTTATGTATGTATTTTGCAGTATCCTCCTCCCCAATATTTGTTGTTGCCCTTGTATCATGCTAATTTCTCGCATTTATCTCCCTTTAAGCTATGATAAAGAAAATTTCTACATTCTTTTGATTTGTTTTACTAATTGTGGTAAAACAAAATCGGGGTGATAAAATGAGGAAAGCTGTAATCGGTTTTATATTTGGAGCTTTATTAACCTTGTCGATTGGTGTCTATGCTGTGCCTGAAGTGTTGTCAGCAAGGTTCACTGAGGATAAATTCCTGTACAACGGACAGGAATATGATATGCGTATCGCCGCTGTACACTCTGCCGATGAGCAATGGCCATCGACCTATATTAAGGTATCTGACATGGCCAGAGCTCTCGGAGGAAAGGCATACAGCACAGGGACTCATATAGTAATTGAATCCGGCCCTGAATTTGTGGCAAAAGCCTGCAAGGATTCCTGTGTTATGATATACGCATATCAGAACGATTTACCTTATCAAGGCTCTGGATGGGTATACAAAGGTTACATCATCACGGCGGAACACGTCATAAGAAACGCAGACCGAATCGAGGTATTTCCCGATGATTCTGTTTACGGTGCTTACGCCACGGTGGAATACGCCGACCCCGACATTGATTTTGCCGTATTAAAGCTCGACCGTGATTTTGGGTTACCGTCAGTCACACTCGGAGATTC
>JGI24707J26582_10003423_pt1 | contig 11390 bp, 8 predicted proteins | sample BioPla1DNA1_FD_26582 | JGI IMG/M metagenome (IMG submission 26582) | reverse complement strand
GGTAATAATAGCCGAACAGAATGAAAGGGTTAAGCTCGTATGAATGTTAAACATGCCGTCATTATGGCGGCGGGCCTCTCCTCGCGTTTCGCGCCGCTATCTTACGAGAAACCGAAGGCTCTGTTCGAAGTGAGAGGAGAGATTCTGATCGAACGGCAGATCGAACAGCTTATGGAGTCCGGCGTTCCTTCAATTGTCATCGTTACCGGATATAAGTCAGATATGTTCACTTACCTTGCGGATAAATATCACGTCAAGCTGATCTTTAATGAGACGTACGACACGCGTAATAACCACGGAAGTCTCTATGCGGCTCGTGACTATCTCTCGGATACGTATATCTGCTCCGCTGACAATTACTTCACGGTCAACCCATTCGAAAGAGACGTGTCGGGCTCCTATTACTCTGTCGTCTACGCTGAGGGCGAGACGGATGAATGGTGTGTCAGCACGGACGATGAGGGAGTCATCACCGGCGTGACGATCGGCGGACGCGATGCCTGGGTAATGCTCGGACACGCGTATTTTGATGAAACATTTTCTCAACATTTCGTACAATATCTCCTCGATGCGCACGCGAGGGATGATACGTACGATATGTTTTGGGAGGATATTTTCCTTGATCATCTTGATGTCTTGAGAATGAAGGCACGTAGATATCCGAGAGGTAATATCTTCGAATTCGATACATTAGATGATTTGAGAGCTTTTGACCCGACGTACCTTGACAATTCGCGGTCGACTATTCTGAAATATTTGGCGGCATCGCTCAAGTGTCAAGAACGCGATATCCGACAGATAATACCGATCAAAAACGGTGACAGTCATGTCCAAGGTTTTCAATTTATCGCGGACGGCTGTCGATATGCTTTTCGTTATGCAGATTCGTCCATTAAGCGCCTCGATGAGGTACTCACATCGTGAACAAGATCGAGAACATGAAACACGAGATGACCGTTGCCGTCCGCAAACTCGCCGAATCGACGCGACGCGTCGGCGGACTCGGCTCCGCCATGCAGGGCGGACTCTCCGGAATTGAGGGTACGAGAATACACCAGCTGTTTTTGAAAACGGCGCACAGACGATTCCCTGGATGCGATCTTTTTGCCGAAGAATCGCTCTCCGGAGTTTTTGCGGCGGACGATCTTCCTGTTGATTTGATCGTGCAAGGACGATGTGACCTGATCGTTCTCTCTCCGAAAGGCGAACTGACACTCATTGAAGTTAAAGGATTTAGAGGAAGCGCGCATTCTCTCCCTTCCGAGGGCGATGCCGCCCACTGGACACAGGCGTATCTTTACGCGCATTTACTTCTCGAAAGCGGTTTTAGAGACGGTTTGATGATTGATGCTTCAGACGTAACAATCGAACTCCACTATACGTCGTTCGATGTGGACGAGTCGTTTGTCCTGACGCGCCGGATGACATCCGACGAACTGTCCATTCATTTCGATCAGACGTGCAGGCGATATCTTGAGGTGGCAATGCCGCTCTTTGAGCATAAAATGCTTCGAAACACGCTCAATAAAAATGCCGGATTTCCGTACGAAACACTGCGCGAAGGCCAGAAACAGATGATGCGCGAAGTGATCGCCGCCATTCGCGATACAGCCAAGCTTTTTATTGTCGCGCCGACAGGTATCGGGAAGACGGTAGCGACACTCTACCCCGCGATCAAAGCTCAGGCCGGCGGTTTGACCGACCAGATATTCTACCTGACGCCGACGAGATCGCAACGGAAAATTGCTGAGCAAGCCTTAGATGACCTCACTTCTGCAGGTTTTCTTGTGCGCTCGATTACATTCAGGGCGAAAGAGCAACTCTGCTTAGCCGGAGATCTGTTCTGCAATATGAGAAAATGCCCCTACGCCGTCAATTATTACGAAAAGCGTCACAATGCGTTGCGCGAAAGTTTTAAATTGCAGCGTATTTTACCTGAAGATATCATAGAGCTGGCAAAAAAATACGAAGTCTGTCCATTCGAATTGTCGCTTGAAATCGGAGCCGGATGCGATGTCGTCATCTGTGACTACAATTACGTCTTCAACCCGCGTGTGCGCTGGTCCAATCATCTGGACGACACGAAATTGAAATACACACTGCTCGTCGACGAGGCGCACAATCTCGCGCGCCGTTCAAACGAGATGTTTTCGGCGACACTTTCAAGAACAACTCTCCTTAATTTAGTCGAAATGTTTAAGAATCTCGCTTCGACAGGCAATATCGAGCGTGATGTCGTCATTCCGGAAAACACCGCTACAAACACCGCGTTACGCAGTGAGGCGAAAAAATGTATCGTCGCTATCGAGCGACTCTTGCGTCGCATCGATCAATTCGCAGACATTCTTACGGATACGGCACGTGGCTCTAAAGGCGCTGAGCATATAAAAGAGCTCAGTCCATTTAAGCCGATGTTCAGTGAGCGATTTTTAGCGATGCGCGAGATTCCGCCTTTTTTTATACAAGATGTCGAGTCACTCACAACAGCACTCTCGGGATTCTTTTATAAGGAGCTTCAATTCGACGGTCGCGAGAAGCTTATGCTCCCTTACTTTGATCTTCTTTTTTTTCAAAAAGTCATCGAACACTATTATGACAGCACATACATCAATACGTGGCGCCTTTACGATAAAGGTGAAGTCGTCGCGTCTCTCCTCGCGCTTGACGCATCGAACCATCTGACCGATATCTACCGCGACAAATCACCGGTTGTCTTCTTCTCCGCGACGATGACGCCGCCGTCGTATTACGTCTCACTTCTCGATGCCGACAGTTCAGTTGACAAACCTGAAATTCTGATGCTTGATTCGCCGTTCGATTCTTCAAGGCGCTTTGTCCTGAATGTCGACGCGTATTCGATCCGTTATAAAGATCGCCATCTTACGCTTCCCGTCATTACGTCGCTGATCCTCGATGTTATTGGAGAAAGGAAAGGACATTACCTCGTATTCTCCCCTTCTTTCGCTTATCAGAGAATGTTGGTGAACGAGATAAAACGTCACAAGAATTCGGCGAATGAATTTCTCGTTCAACCGACCCGAATGACGGAAAAGCAGAAAAATGCGTACTTGAACCGCTTTAGAATGCCTAAAGGCAAACGATCGCTCGTCGGCATGACCGTGATCGGATCTCTTTTCAATGAGGGAATTGATCTGATCGGCGAAGAACTGACGGGTGTCATCATCATCGGAACGGGATTGCCGGGGGTATCGCCTGAACGCGAGATTCTGCGCCAATACTATGATCAAAAGACGAGCAAAGGTTATGAATACGCTTTTATGTGGCCCGGTTTCAATCGCGTCACCCAAGCGGTTGGGCGCCTTATCAGGAATGAGGACGACTTCGGACTCGTACTGCTCGTTGACGATCGTTACAGCCGCCCCGATTACCGTGCGCTTCTTCCTGAAGAATGGCGCACAATCCACACAAAGGACAAAGACGAGACACTTGGCCTCGTCCGCGAATTTTGGAAAAATTTCGATTGAAAAATGGATCTATAACGCTTCGTTAATCCTCATTGCGTCCTGCGGCGGGGAAAGGCCAAGGAATGTGCCCTTCTTGCTGAAGCATGGCCGTCATGCGACATGCTGTCGGAGTCTGCGCAAGGCCGCCCAGTGCCGTCTCGCGAAGCGCCATCGGCATCATGCGACCGATCGAACCCATCGCCTGAATGACCTCATCGACAGGAATGCGGCTCTCGATGCCTGCAAGCGCCATTTCAGCGGCGGCGATCGCATTGACGACGCCCACGGCNTTCCGTTTGATACACGGAACTTCGACAAGGCTCGCCACGGGATCGCAAGAAAGTCCTAACAAATTCTTTAAAGCGATCGCCAATGCATGAGCTGATTGTGACGGCGACCCGCCGGCCGCCTCCACAAGCGCGGCAGCCGTCATCGCCGATGCAGAACCGACCTCTGCCTGACAGCCGCCTTCAGCGCCCGAGATCGATGCCTGGTTCCCGATAAGAGCGCCGGTACCGCCGGCCGTAATAAGGAAGTTGAGCTGAGCGCGACGGTCGAGGTTCAGCTTATCGCGCATTGTAAGAAGTGCCCCGGGCAATACTCCCGATGAACCTGCCGTCGGAGTGGCACAGATGACGCCCATCGCGGCGTTCACCTCATTGACCGCGAGCGACTGAATCATTGCCTCGAGATAAAGGCTGTCCCCGAAAGGCGAACCCGTAGCACGGAATGCAGCCAGACGTTTCGCGTCGCCTCCCGTCAAACCGGAAAAAGAGGTTACACCGGCTATACCCTTCGCAGCGGCTTTCTCCATAACGGAAAGATTCTTCTCCATTTGCCGGAGGATTTCATCTTCCGTCGTCTCATTCAACACAATTTCAATATCAAGAAAATAACGCGAAAGGCTGATCCCGCTCAAATTACAATTATGAACGGCAGTCGAGAAATTTTTCGGATAAAGTTTCATTAACAATACCTCCAAACACTTATTATTCACCCGGTACGTCGTTCGCAGCATGATCGGGCTCACGCATAAGTTCACTTAAAGAGATGATCGGTCCCAACTCCTTGATCGATCTGATCTCATCCATAACAGCTGCCGGAATAACCCCGTCGGTCGCAATCGTCATCAGGGCTGTCGATCCGAGCTCCTTTCGCGACACCTGCATGCTGCTGACATTGATGGTATGATCCGCCAAAATGCGCGTCACCCTCGCGATCATCCCCGTGCGGTCTCGGTAAAAAATGAGAACGGTCGGGTTATCAAAACTGACACGCACGTTGAAACCGTCGACCTGCGTGATATTGATCATGCCTCCGCCAACCGAACACGCCGTCATACTCATAGATCTGTCGCCCGAATACATCAAGACGTGAGCCGTATTCGGATGGTCGACGTTCCTGTCGGAAACTTTGATGTTGACTTTCAGTCCCTCTTTTTCCGCAAGCTCATGAGCGTGACGTATCTCTTCACTGTCGGTCGATCGACCGAGCAATCCGCCGATCAAGGCCAGATCCGTCCCGTGACCGCGATACGTATGACCGAATGATCCGAACAATGTGATGTCGACTTCCTCAGGCTGTTCGCCGAAAATTGATCGTGCAGCCAAGCCGATTCTTACAGCTCCGGCCGTATGCGAGCTCGAAGGACCGACCATCACCGGTCCGATAATATCAAACACACTTCGAAAAACTGCCATATAATTCTCCTATAAAAAATCACTCACCTGCGTTCATGCGCTGTCAGCTGAATAAAAAAGTTGGGTTATGCTCGAGGAGTTCGAGTCGATTGTAGCGTTTCTCCATACGCTCTTCAAGCCAGCGATCTGCAAAAGCAGAAGCCTCTGATCGCGTCTCTTCTGATGCATAAAAGCGAAACAACCTCTTATAAGGAGCCGATGCTATATGGCGCAGTAGCGCTAAAGTACCCGGAAACAACGTCGTCCATTCAGCCTGAGTCTTACGAAACTCCTCTTTGCCGCATAGAAGTCCGCCTTCTAAAAAACTGAAACGGTACGGTTCATCGACGTGTCCGTGGCAACGGACACACGAATCAAGACATGGTGTTAAACCGATCTCCACCATCAGGCGCAATGTCGCCATTCGCGCGACAAAGACGGGGTAATCCGATACTGATATTTCGTAGAGGCAATATGCCCAGAGTTCGAAAAGCGCACGATTCGGCTCATCATGCCGCGCGACATCGGTAAACACCTCGGCAGCATGCGATGCAGCCGTCAAGCGATCAAGATTTTCGGCAATCGCGATGAAAGACTCGATGACAGAAGCTGATCGAACAGAATAGCGTGACTGTTTAACTGTCAGCACAAATTCAGACAACGAAAACAGTTGTGTCGCCGCTCGTATTTCACTTCGCAGTCGCTCGCTCGCCGGGGCAAGTGCCGTAATCAGTCCGAGCTCAGGAGTCAATAGATGCAGGAGACGATGTCTCTCCTTCCAAGGAAACGAGTTCATCACGAACGCTTTTGTCGTGATCGTACTCATCAATCCTGTATCCCCGATTCACGCAGATAATAGGCGCGATTTTGCCAGTCTCGTCTTACTTTTACGAACAGTGAAAGGTCAACACGCGCCTCCAGAAGCGATTCGATGGCCGACCTTGCGGCGATGCCGATCGACTTGATCTTTGAACCTCCCTTACCGATGAGAATCTGCTTGTGCGAGTCTTTATTACATAAGATAACGGCGTCTATAGCGACAAAGCGACCGAGATCGCCTTCATCCTCATCAAATGATTCGACAATGACGGTCACTCCATACGGAATTTCCTGTTCGGTCTGTAAAAGTACCTCACGCCTGACGAGCTCACCGACGAGAACTCGCTCCGTCTGATCCGTTTCATCATCTGCAGAAAATAGCCGCCTCTGAACCGGCAGCAATCGCCTGATCTCGTCAATAAGTCGGTCTGTCCCGTCACCGAATTTAGCCGACAAAGGAACATACGCATCAAGCTGATACGCTTTATCGTACGCCTGTATGAGCGGCAAAACATTTTCTTTCCTCGTCGCATCGACTTTATTGAGAACAAGGATAATAGGTTTTCCGTCCTTCCGGGCCTGCTCAATCACCTGCCGCTCAGCCGTACCGATCACGGGACGCCAGGCGGCGTCGATCATCAGAACGACGACGTCAGCCTGATGAATGGAATTAACGGCAGAGCGCATCATCGCTCTCCCGAGACCCGTTGTAGGCCGATGAATCCCCGGTGTGTCGATAAAGGCGATCTGACAGTCGTCCGCAGTATAGACACCTCGTATAGAATGACGCGTCGTCTGCGGCTTGGCCGTCGCGATCGCCAATGTGCGCCCGGCAATTTCGTTAAGAAGTGTCGATTTTCCGACATTCGGCCGTCCCGCCAAAGCGACGAAACCGCACGGAATTTCTTCCAGATCTCTTAGAAGCTCCTTCTGGCGACGTATCATCTCAGCCTCGTCATCCTCATCTTCATGGTCGAAACCGAGAAGATGTAAAACACCATGAATGACGAGGAAGCGAAGCTCTCTCTCGAATGAATGTCCCAGCTCCTGCGCTTGCGAGTCAACACGGATCGGCGCGATAACCATCTCACCCAAATCGAGTGTCGGACGGCCAGTCCCGTCGACATCAATAAACTCCCAATCCTCAATAGGCTTCAGAAACTCGCCCCGGCGCATCTCGTGACTCGGAAAGGAAAGAACATCCGTTTCGGCATCGATACCGCGCTGCTCGCGATTGATGCGACGCATAACTCTCGGCCCGACAAGCGTGATATCCAACGAGACTGCGATGCCGTCCTCCAATAAGCTCAAAATTGACGGGGCGTGATACAGGACATGTTCGGCAGCCTCGGACATGACATGATACGTGTCGCGATTCCGGTAGACACGTTGTCTATTGTAGCAATTTATGTCAATCATAGTGTCACATTATCAGGCGGCAAATCACTGTTTCCGGAACTTGTGGACGATTGGCGTTCCGAGGATCGGCGCGATTGTTTCTTCGTCCTTTGCAAGCGATAGGGTACGCGTTCATGGAAGTGACCTGCATATACGCGAAGGAACGATTGAAGAATCGTCTCAACATCGGCAAAGGAGAGACCGGACGAGACGAGTTGCTCCTGATCGATCTTGTCTTTGATAATATTTTTGATGAGAAGTTCAGCCTGCTCAAGCGTCTTGACTCCTTCCGATCGCATCGCCGCTTCAGTCGAGTCTGCCAGCATAACGATCGCCGACTCTCTCGTGCTCGGCAACGGAGTTCTGTAACGGAAAGAATCGATCGGCGGCGGTTCCTCCCCCCTCTCCTCGGCTTCCTGACACGCCTTGTTCCAAAAATACTGCAAAACAGTCGAACCGTGGTGCTCTTGAGCGATCCGCAGGAGCGGCATCGGCAATCGATACTTTCTGCCGATCGTCATACTGTCCTCCGGATGCCTTGTTATGATACGCGCGCTTTCAAGAGGCGCGAGATGGTCATGCGGATTTTCACCCGACTGGTTCTCAGTAAACATCAGCGGCGCCTCAAGCTTGCCGACATCGTGGAAATACGCTCCGACACGAGCGATCATAGCATCCGCACCGATCGCCTCCGCCGCCGTGTCGGCAAGATTAGCCACCATCATCGCATGCTGCGATGTGCCCGGAGCTTCTACGAAAAGACGTTTCAACAACGGGTGTCCGGGCTGCGACAGTTCAATGAGACGGAGCGGTGAAACGGTATTGAAAATGAGCTCAAATAGCGGCATAATACCGATCCCGATAATCACGGACAGGGCGCCGGAAACGGTCGCCTGCGTCACGTGACTCGATATTAGAGCCCACGACTCCTTCTGCAGGAAACTGACCAGAAAAGCCGTCGTCGCCGTCGTCAGCGATGTAGCGAGAATAATGCGCGCGTAATTGTCCTGCCTGCCGCTCGTCCCTCTCGTGAAGAGTGAAGCGACGAGACTCCCTGTCAAAGCGACAATCGCAAACGACGGATTAAATGAAGTCATCGGCGCAATCAAAACAATAAGCAGCGAAGTGACAAAGATGGATGTGCGCAGGCCGAAATATGCCGTGACGACAACGGCGGCGAAATAGACAGGTGAAGATAGAGGCAGCTCACGCGATAAATATGCCGCCATAAAGAGCGGTAACAGGATCGCGATCAAAAGTGCGATCATCGTACGCGGCGTCGAATATAGGAGTTCCGAAGCGTATCGTCTGAAGAACATGACGCCAATCACACAGATGAGCAGCACGAGAAAAGCGATCGACACCAGCCGCTGCCAGTCAAATCTGGTTCCGACCGTCAAGTTAAGATCGTCGAGCATCGCCTTCGATTCAGGTGTGATCACATCCCCCTGGCTGATAATGCGCGCCCCCCGGTTAATCATCACGGGATCGCTCATCACACGATCGTACGCTGCTTGGCGCGCTTTGTCCGTCGCTTCTTCGTTGTATTCCACGTTCGGGCGAATGACAAGCGTCAACAGGCGACCGACAAGAAAAGCGTCGTCACGATAATATTCCATGCTCGACTCAAGGCGCACGACCGTCTCCTCAATAACAGATCGAAGGCCGGCATCGTCAAGTGTCTTCACCGTGACGGCATTCGTCTCGGCAATGACGATCGCGTTCAAATTGCGAAACCGCTCATCCTCCATCCTGATTAACGCGTCGGCTTCACCGGAAGGCAAAACGAGACCGAGCGTCTGGTCGACTTCCGAAATGAGTGATGAGACGGCAATTTCGATCTCATGATTGTCAGGTCGACGCGTCCGAATATCCTCCGCCGGAGTCGCTTGTGTCGGATCGTCAGGTATCGACGGATCGGTGATGATTGAAATATACGGTTCCTTGTAAAGAGCATCACGTCTCTCGCGGACAAGCAACATGAGCTGACGCATCGCGTCAGAAGATTCATTGCTGAGCGCGTCAGAACGAATCATGACATTGGGAATCTGCGCCATTTCCTCAAGTGCGCGTCTCATCGTTTCGGCATTGTCGGCAAAATCGAGCGGAGCGGCGATGTCGTATGAACTGATGTCACCGATCTGCAAATCGTATTGTCTTGGAGATGACCCGATGTAGATGGTAATGATCATGACGATAGCCGCGATGACCACAAATGCGGTATTGATGGCGAGACGTGTTCTCTTCTCTGATCCTTTCATCGATCCGTTCTCCTTCTGTCCTCTTTCACGCGCGACGCCTCCTTCTCGTATGCACGAATAATACGCTGTACGAGCGGGTTTCGAACGACGTCACGTTCCGTAAGACGTACACTCGTCACTCCTTCAAGAGAACCGAGCAACTTCGCCGCCTCGGCCAGACCGCTTCTGCGACGCTGAGGCAAATCAATCTGCGTAATATCGCCTGTCACGACGGCACGCGCATTGTACCCAAGACGCGTCAGAAACATCTTCATCTGTTCGCGCGTCGTATTCTGTGCCTCATCGAGGATAATGAAAGCGTCGTCAAGCGTTCGACCGCGCATATACGCAAGCGGTGAAATCTCGATCTCATTGCGTTCCAAATGACGCTGATAAACATCAAAACCCATCAGGTCATTGAGCGAATCATAAAGCGGACGCATATAGGGATCGACTTTGCTTTGCAGATCGCCCGGCAAAAATCCGAGGTTCTCGCCTGCTTCAATCGCAGGCCTTGTCAGAACAATGCGTGAAATCTCGTGCGCTCTGAACGCCTTGACGGCCATAGCAACCGCGAGATAAGTTTTTCCCGTTCCGGCAGGCCCGATGGCAAATGTCAATTCATGGCTCTTAATCGCATCTATGTATTTCTGTTGACCGATTGTCTTACTCAGAATAGGGCGTCCCTTTGCGTTAACACATATTAAACTCGGTGAAAACTTTTCGGCACTCGCAAAATCACCCTGTAATGAAGCGTCGACTAGATATCGGATCAGCTGTTCAGTGACAGGCGCCGTGCCTGCGCGGCAAAGTTCGTGCAGGCGGTTATAGATGCGACCGGCCGTTTCAACGGCTTTCTTATCGCCGCGAATGACGATTCCGGTCGCCGTCGCCTCGACCGCGACGCCGAGCGATTTCCCCACGATCTCCGCGTGTCCGTTGCACGTACCGAGGAGCGCGAGGCCTTCATCCGGGTGATCCAATTCGAGATGTTTTTCAAAGACTGTCACATTTTTATCCATCATTTAGTCATTATAGCCTGTCAGACAAATTACGGCTCGAATCAACGTTACAAATCCTCAATCGGCTGGCTCCAGAAGATCCATCGCGTAGCCTATCCTATCCTCACTCAACGCCGGGATGATAATCTCCTTCTCCGATCGAACGGTGATAGCGACCGATTCTTCACCGAGCTGTTTCTTGATACTCTCGCTGACCGATTGCAGGTATGGCACGACAAAACTGTCAATTTTCGTCGGACTGATGATCGCCTTAATTTCGAACGGTTCAGATCGGCTGAACGCAATACCGTTAATCATTATGTTCTCGCGGCTCGTCCTGATCTCCGTCGTCGTAACTTTACGTTCGTTGTTGATGGAGATCGCCTGTGCGCCGAGCGCGGACAATTCGTTCGTAAACTGACGGACGAGCGCGTCCTGAACCATGTAGTTGCCGATCGGCGACAGCGTGATAACGACACCGTCGTTTTTTACAGCTCTCAGCCCGGCAAAAGTCGCAAACTTCTCTCTTTCCTCCATGACAAGAAGATAGCTCTCGCCTTCGCCGCGTTCGAGCTCACGAATATAGTCGTACAAACGTGCGTTTCTATTATTCAATTCTTCGTTCTTGCGCTGATACTCGATGATTTGATTCTGCAATTCCTGTAAACTCTTGCTGCCTAAGTCTGAGGCATTGACATTTTTCATGAGAAGCGCGATGACTGCACCGACAAGTATGCAGACAACGATGACCGTTCCATATTGCATTAATTTTTTGTTTCTCATATTTCG
>JGI24707J26582_10003422_pt1 | contig 11395 bp, 14 predicted proteins | sample BioPla1DNA1_FD_26582 | JGI IMG/M metagenome (IMG submission 26582) | reverse complement strand
CATATCCCCCCGCCCCATACTTGGCATATCTCCGGATAACCATATCCCCGCCGCAGCGGTATGATTCGTCACGCGTAGCGTGACACCGATTAATGGCCGCGAAGCGGTCAAAAATTTTTTGTAAAAAACAAGACCGCCTTTCGGCGGCCCTGTCTTGCTCCTTTACTGCTTATAATCTTCTTTCATAACCCTGTATATTTCAGCATATGTCCATAAGCAGGCCAATTCTTTTGTCGGTTCTATTTGCAAAACATAATCGTCACCAGCCGCCGTTATTTCATATCGATTATTTACGTAGTTTATTACATACCCATTTAAACATATCTTCATTTCGTTGCCTCCTTAAAATTTTTATTTTCCCGCCCGCCCGCCCGCGCTTAAGTTTCGCGTTACTATTTTGCGTTTGCCTGCTGTTTTTCTTTCTCGTACGCTTTCCGTACGCTGAACACGTAGTTGTAGCAACATTTGGTTTCGGCGCTGATCTCGACGTTGCTCTTGCCTGCCTCGATCAGCTGAATGATCTTTGCTTTTTTATTTTCCTTTTGTACCACTCGCATTGCGATGTCGTTCATTCTGCAGTAGTTGCTGACTACGTTGTAAACGAAGTTGTAGCGCGTTCCCATGATTGCCGCTATTTCTTTAACTTCAAGCCCGCCGTTATAAAGTTGAATCATGCGTTTACTCTTGCTGATGTCCTGATCTACGATTTTTTTGATTTCTGCCTTTGTCATTTTCAAAACTCCTTTTCAAATTTTATTTTTTGTTTAGTCGCCTTTACACTTATTAGCGCCGTCTCTCTAACTCCTTTCTATACTCTTATTATACGCTCATTAAACACAAATGGCAAGCACTATTTGAAAAGTTTTTTAAGTTTTTTGAAGGTTGTACATATCGTCTAAAAATATTATATAATTTTTAGCTACTTTAACGGTTTATTCCCCCGCCCCCATATCCTACCCCTCTCCAACGTACTTATTAATATAGTGTCATAGTGTAGTAGTATATAGGGTTAGTCTATGAAACTATCGATAACCTCTTTATTAAGAGGGTGTTTCATAAGTTATTTGTTTAACAAGTTAGTCTACGAAACAGTTGCGACGGTTAGTAGTGTAATCGGTTATCCGAGGAAACAGTTTGCCCGGCTATTTGTTTAACAGGTTACTCGACGACACTGTTAGCCCCCGCCAATTTTTAAAAAGCATCCCGGAGTGGGAGACTATATAGCGGGGCCCCCGGGGCCTTAGCGTACAAAACGACCATCTTCTCTCACAAAAAACAAATGCAAATAAACCAACTGCGAGTAAAATGCCGGGTCAAAAAAATATACACACAGGACTAAAATTAAAGGGCAGGAGACGGGCCAGGCAAAAAATATACACACAGGACTAAAATTAAAGGGCAGGAGACGGGCCATTAACAAACCGGCGAAGACTTCGTTCACTGTTACAAGGTACCCGGGTAAACACGTCAACCTTCTCGCCCTATAGCGTTCTCGGCCGCCAACTTAAATCCTACAGCTTTTGATGCTTCAATTTAGAAGATGCTGTCGGGACATTAACCTTTGAAGCTTCAATTTAGAGGAATTTAGTCTCTCCCCGTGCAAAATAAATACGTTTTGAATATTATATTAATATAGAGCGTTAAGTATTTACAGCTAACAACGCACCGCTAACAAGGAACAAAGGAGGTGACAAAATTGGCACAAACACAAGCTGTTGCTTTAAGCAAGAACGACACGTTCGAGTTCTTAAAGGGGTCTAAGTCCGCGGAAGAACAATTAACTCCATTAGAGCGGGAAGTGGGCAAAGTACAAAGCTTCGCTTCTTACACTACTGGTGCGATCGAGCTGAAGATCACTCCGGAGATGCTTTCATTCGCGGAAGGACTCAGAGGACTGTCGCTGTCAACGGAGTTTAAGAAGCTTGCAAATTTTGTACAGACGCTGCAACGCGATCTGCCAAGGCAAAACAATTTATTGGTCGCAATGATTAATCCTGCTTGGCTCGCGTCCCATGTGCCATTTTGTGACTCCCCTGCAGATATAACAGAGGAACAGGCCAAGAAAGCCCAATGGCAAATTGAGATCTCAGGTGACTATGGTCTTATTGATGGCGTACCAGTGTGGGATCGACTTGATGGCGAACGTTTGGATTTCTACAACCTCTTTAAGCTTTACCGCGATAGTCGTTACGGTTTACTTGACACCGGTGATTACATCCTTTGTAGCCGTTCCATGGCAGGTTTAGCTCGTAAACTTGAATTAAAGCCAATGCTCGTAGACGTGATCAGTAAGATCTACAACTGGGCTACGCGTTGTGCCTATTACGATAAGTACTTCGAAATGGAAATACTTCGTCGGAAGCAGATGGAAGTGCAGATCCTTCAACAGGACCATCTTAAGTTTGCTACGACTTTAATTGATAAAGCAATGTCTTTCTTTGAGAAGAATTCCGCGCAGCTTACCCCAAAAGATGCTATTGCGCTGGCTGAACTTGGGTTTAAGATCTCACGTTTAAGCATTGGTTTACTTCCTGATAAGCCTGCTGGAGCGGGAGATCAAGCTTCGCAGCCGTTGCTGGCTATAAATTACAATACTACGAACAATCAGGCGGATAAGATGATCCAAGTGAACGATCAGCGGTCTTACGGTAGTGAGGTCGAAAGACGTTTACAAGAGGACATTAAGGATAATGCAAATCTTTTGTCGATACTCAGTGTGTTGCAGAGGAGCGGCGCTATGTCGACTGCCATCCACAGTGAGCTTGCTTCGGATGAACCCACAGATATTGTGGAAGCTCAGGAGCCCGCAGCTGTGGTCGCAAATAAAACTGACTCACCTATTTTTGTTGAGCCAGTACAAAAACCCCCTGCCGCGTTTGAGGAGGGGATTTAATGGCATCGCAGATTTCTCCACGGAGGGTCGCCTTAAGTGGGTCCTCTCCTCAAGCGGTTTCTTCTTCAGACTCTTTAGAGTTGATGAACTTAGCTAAACAGCTTCAGTCAACTCCGTTAGGTTCAATGGACTTAACGAAGATTAAACAGTCTGACTTAACTAACCTCCAACGGCTGCTTACGCCGAAGATGACGAAATACATTCCTCACGTGCCCACGCCTAAACAGGCGGCATTCCTCCTCCTGAATAGTAAAGAAGCTTTTTATGGCGGAGCTGCTGGTGGAGGAAAATCAGATGCGTTGTTGATGGGCGGCCTCCAGTATGTTGATGTTAAGGGGTACGCGGGAATCATCTTCCGTAAGACGTATGCTGACTTGACTAAACCTGGGGCCCTCATCGACCGNGCAAAAGAGTGGCTGTTCAAGTTTGACAACGTCCGCTGGAATGAAAAAGATAAGAAGTTTGAGTTTTTCGAACGTTATGGTCCTCACAAGGAGACCATTTCAATTTTGCAGTTTGGCTACCTTGAAAATACAAACGATAAGTACAATTATCAAGGCGGCGAGTATCAATATATCGGCTTTGACGAGTTGACGCACATTGACCGCGATAGCTATCTATATATGTTCTCCCGTCTTCGTAAGCTGAAAGGCATGGGCGTACCCCTTCGCGTTAGGAGCGCAAGTAACCCGCCGGACGATGATAGTGGGCTTTGGGTGAAACAACGTTTCATCGATGAGGGTCCCTCAAAGGGACGTATATTCATCCCGGCGGGACTTGACGATAACCCTTACCTAGATAAAGAGGAATACGAAAGTTCCCTCGACGAACTGGATCCAGTTACGCGTTCTCGTCTTAGAGACGGTAACTGGGAGATAGTTCGTAAAGGTAACATGTTTAAGCGCGACTGGTTTCAACCTGTCGATACGCTTCCTCCTTATCGTAAACGTGTTCGTTTCTGGGATATGGCCGCTACCGATGAAGAAAAGGCCAAGAAGCGTAATAAGTCACATGAGCCGGATTACACCGTTGGTTTCTTAATGAGCCGCTGGCAGGATACATATTACATTGAAGATATCATTCGTGTACGCATGCGCCCAGCTGACACTGAGAAACTACAGAAGGATACAGCCATCGCGGACGGACATCACACCATTATTCGTGAAGAACGTGAACCTGGCTCCTCTGGTATTGGTGTTATCGACACCAAGAAGAGAAACCTTTTAAACGGCTACGACTACGATGAAAATCACTCCACTGGTTCGAAGACTGCGAGAGCGAACCCGTTCTCGGCGGCCGCTGAAAGAGGACAGATCAAGTATTTAGTTGGCTGTCGTAATATTCAAGCCTTTTTTGATGAGGCTGAATCTTTTCCTGGAGGTATCCACGATGACTTAGTGGATGCTGGCTCTGGGGCTTTTAACGTTTTAGATACAATGCCTTCTTATGGCGAACCTATTACTGTACTGAAGCCTGATAACCAGGTAAGTACTTGGGCAAGTGAATTTGATCTTGCCGCTGGTTATTTTACNCAAGATTTTAATAGAATGTTTTAGNGAGGAGGATATAAATGGCTGAACAATCAATAAGTAATATNAATGCGCCATCAGTACCTAAGCGGATTGATGCTCCTGCATTTCAAGAGATTGGCGTTACTGGTTTGAGAGAAACTAGTGGTGCAATTTATGAAGAGTTTGTTCCAAAGTTACGTTGGCCTAAGGCCGGCGATGTTTATTTGGAAATGAGTAGCAATGATCCGGTTATTACGGCAATCCTCCATTGTTCACGTCAGTTAATTCGAAATGTGACCTGGGATGTAGTGCCTGCTTCGCAGTCGAGAGCTGATGTAGAAGCGGCTGAATTTTTGAAAGAGTGTATGGATGATATGAGTTCGACATGGTCGGATTTCATTGATGATTGTACTTCTTTTTTTGATTACGGCTTTGCGTACCATGAGTTGGTATATAAACGCCGAATGGGTGCTAGTCGTGATCCACATAAAAATAGCAAATTCACCGATGGGCGTATTGGCTGGCGTAAGATTGCGGGGCGTGCTCAAACATCGATGCATTCATGGAAGTTTGATAATGAGGGCGGCTTGCAGGGAATGTATCAATATACTCCGGATGGGATCAAGTTTATCCCTATTCAGAAGTCTTTGTTGTTTAGAACGACGGCCAATAGAGGCAATCCTGAAGGTAAATCGTTCCTTCGTGGAGCCTATCGCCCTTGGTACTTCAAGAAACACATTGAAGAGATAGAGGGTATAGGCATAGAGCGCGACCTGGCTGGTTTACCTGTAACAACTGCCCCTCCAGGAGTCGATATCTTTGATAAAGAAAACCCGAAGGCAGTTGAAGCGAAGAATGCGGCATTGAAGCTCGTTACAAGTATCCGACGTGATCGTAATGAGGGTGTAGTACTTCCTGACGGATGGAAACTTGAATTATTGAGTTCTAGTAGCAGCAGGCAGTTTGACACTAGCACAATTATTAATCGTTACGATCAACGTATTGCAATTACGATGCTGGCTGACATTGTTATGTTGGGGGCCGACAAAGTTGGTTCCTTTGCATTAGCAAAAGTTAAACAGAGTATGCTTTCCGCTTCGTTGGATGCCCAATTGGCCTCTGTGTGCGACATCTTCAATCGTTATGCTATCCCCCGTTTATTTGCGTTGAATAATTTCAATGTGACTAAACTTCCGACTATAAAAAGTGGCTCTGTGGTTGCTCCTGACTTGAAAGAGTTGGGTGATTATATTAGGGCATTGTCGGGGTCAAAGATGCCGCTGTTCCCCGATGTGAATCTTGAGAATCATCTTCGTCGTATCGCGGATCTTCCGGAAACGAAAGAGGACGACGAGGGTAGAGAGGATAGAATCGCACGGAGTAACCAAAGTGGATCGAATGGTGCTAATGAACAGAATAGTTCAGGCGGACAGAAAGATCCAGCAGATCCTGCACAGAAGGGAGGTGAGAATGATGAGTAAATTTCAACCCTTTTGGAACTTGGCCTCCGATGCTTCGCGCCCTGGCGTGTTGAATATGTACGTTTATGGCCGAATTACATCTTCTTCGCATTGGTTGTTTGGTTCTGAAACGGACGTAGTAACTTCCCGGTTTGTGAAGGATCTGAGAAAGTACCCTGACGCTAAACGCATAAACGTTTATATCAATAGCCCCGGCGGCGACGTTTTTGCTGCGGCTGCGATCAACAACCAGTTAAAAGCTCATGCGGCAGAGGTCCATTCCTACATTGATGGTCTTGGCGCTTCAGCAGCTGTTGGACTGGCTATGGGTGCTGATGTGGTTCACATGTCACGTTCTGCGTTGATTATGATTCATAATCCGGCTACGAGAGTAGAAGGTGAAGTGAAGGATCTTGAGAAGGGCGTCGAAGTTCTTCAAAAGGTCAAAACCACAATNATTAATATCTACCAGGAAAAGACCGGTTTACCTGAAGACAGGTTGGCCGCCCTGATGGATGAAGAATCCTGGCTGACAGCTGATGAAGCTCTGTCTTTGGGCTTTATCGATAAAATTGCAGAGGATGAAGGTTTGATGGTTGAAAACATTGATGACGGCGTTGTCGTTAACGGTGTTACATTTAACTTTACAAACACNGCAGCGATGAAGGTCGGNGCCTTCACTTTTTGCAACAACTTGTCAGGTGATAAGTTGAAAGAAAAGCTTTCGACTATCCAAAACAAACAAGGAGGTAATCAAGTTATGAGTTTCGAAGAAATCTTAAATGCAATGCAACCCGAGCAGAGGACGCTGTTCGATAATCATATTCAAAACATGATTGCGAACGCAGTCGATGAGAAACAGGCTGAGTGGGATACGGAAAAGAGCGCTCTTAATGCTCGTATCACGACCCTCGAAGCTGCACAGGCAGCTCTCCCGCCAGAAGATCCCGAGGAAGCTATTTTGAATTCGTTGACGCCAGAGGCCCGGGCCATCGTGGATAAGGCGCGCGAACAGGCTAAGGCAGCGGAAGCCGCGTTAGCCGCTGCAAAAGCAGCTGAAGCATACAATGCTTTCAAGGATAAGATGGGTGTGTACGATGCGCTGCCCATTCAAGACGAGCAGATGCAGGCTTTGCATCAGCTTTCCGTAACCGATGAAAAGAGTTTCGCACAGATCGAAAACCTGCTGAAAATTGCCAATGAGGCAATGAAGGCGGGATTTGTGCCTGTAGGCTCTGATCAAGGCACCCCGGCCACGCAGAACGCTTTGGACGAGATCAATGCCAAGGTATCGGCTCTGCGGGCTGAAAACAAGGATATGGACTACAACACGGCGCTTCGTCAGGTGGCTAACGAGCATCCTGAGCTGTATCAGCGTTATCGTGAAGAGTTCTAATCCAATCAGGCAATTAAAAAATTAACAAGGAGGATTTATCATGTCTTACGAGAATAGAGGCAAAACGATTTCCCTCGTTGCCGATGCAGACTATGAAACTCGCTACATCGCTGTTAAGAAAAACAACGTTGATGAGCAGTTTACAGTTTGTGCTGCAGGCGACGTCCCTGTAGGAATCCTTCAGGATCCTACGCCGGCAAACAAGGCGGCCGCGGTACTTATTAGCGGCGTTTCGTTTGTCAAAGCTGCTGGAGCAATCGCCGCTGGTGCGTCTGTGGCTACAGCTGCTGGTGGTTTGGCAACCACTGCAACTGAAGGTGCACACCTTTTGGTGTTGCGCTGAATGCTGCCAGTGCTGCTGGCGATATCATCTCTGTATTGCTTAAGACGTCCGGCAATCCGGCTTCGACGGCAATCGTGCTGAGCTACACTTCTTCGGATCTGGAAGCCGGCGATGACATTGCTGCTGCACCTATTGGTGCTGCGTCATTCAATGGCACTTTGGTGGGTGCAAAGGTGATTTCCACTGGCGCTGCGGCGGGCGTTGACGATGACAATACTTCGGTGTTCGAAGTTAAGGTTGGCTCGACTGTCCTGGCAGATTTCACTTTCAATGCTACCAATGCTTTCCCGGCGGCCGGCGCTGCACAGGATCTTGTCCTGGGTGCTGAAGTAGCTGTTGAGGCTGACGACATTATTACCCTTTCGGTCACCAATGGCGCCACGGCGGATCTCCCGATTTTCGTCGTGCAGCTTTTCTTCGTCTAAGCCGTCAACAAAATCAAAAAACAATATTCAAGGAGGTAAATGACTATGCCTAGTAAACAAAACGTGCATATTGACAAGGTTTTAACGAATCTGAGTGTCAAATATGTTCAGGACGCCAGTGCATTCATAGCCGGCCAGGTTTTCCCGATGGTTCCTGTGGCAAAACAGTCGGATAAATTTTTCAAGTACCAAAAAGAGGATTGGTTCCGTGATGACGCTCAAAAGCGTGCCATGGGTACAGAATCTGCCGGCGGCGACTATGAAGTTGACACCGATCTGTATTACGCCGAAAGGTACGCTTTCCATAAGGACGTTTATGATGAAGAGCGCGCCAACTCCGATGATCCTCTGTCCCCCGACGAGGATGCGACGGCGTTTGTTACAGACAAGCTTCTCCTGAATAAGGAGAATAACTGGGCACGTAAGTTTTTTGTGCCCGGTGTTTGGGGCACTGATGTCGAAGGTGCCAGCAGCGCTGCCACTGGTAAAGTTATCTACTGGGATAACTATAGCACATCAGACCCGATCAAGAACATCAGCGACTATTCCACAGTGATTTCCGAAGTAACTGGCAAACAGCCGAATACCCTCGTTATCGGCCGTAAGGTTTATAACGCGCTCAAGAATCACCCTGATATCCTGGATCGTATCCGCTACTCGCAGAAGGGTGTTGTCACCAAGGACCTGATCGCCGAGCTATTCGACCTTGAAAGAATCCTGGTTGCCAATGCCATTCAGAACGTGGCCAAAAAAGGGCAGTCGGCTAGCATGCAGTACATCCTGGGCAACAATGCTTTGCTGTGTTACACTACCAATACGCCGAGACTCAGAACCGCTACTGCAGGCTATACCTTCACCTGGACGGGTTTGATGGGTACTGCCGCTTGGGGCGGAAGAATNAACAGAATCCCAGCTCCGCTGCTTGGTATTGGTACCGAGCGTATCGAAGCTGAGTGCTGCTACGACATGAAAGTCATTGCACCTGACATGGGTGTATTCTTCGAAGACGTCGTTCAGGGGGTGTAATCTATGGCACAGCGCTACAAGGTTGTTCGCAGGTGGATTAAACACAAAGGCGTGATCTATCGCGAAGGAGATCTTCTTCCTGAAGACTTTACGCACCATGATAGATTCCGCACAGTGTACCCGAGTCGGATCGGTCTTGTAGAAGTACCTGATGATGAGATTACGCTAACCGATCCGGCAATTCCACCCGAGGAACCCAAGCCTCCGCTCGCAGAAGAAATCAAGGCTGATACATCAGATGAAGCTAAAGGATCCGAAAATCCCGAGCCTCCTGCCTCTGAAGAAGAGGGTTCTGAAGATAAACCTGAAGAGCCCTCTTCGACAGACGANGAGAAGAAGGATAAAGATCCGGAAGCAATAAACGATAAAGTTAAAGAATCTCCTGTGGCAATTCAGCCGCTCAAGGCCAAGGCCAAGGCTAAGCCTATTACTTCGGTAAGAGGCAAAGCTCCTACGGGTTCTAAGCCGGCACGGCCTTTATCCAATAAACCCACTGGTACGTCCACGAAGGNGTAAGGAAGGAGGGCTAAAATGGCTTGGACATATAATCCTGCAAATTTAGATACTTCCAAGAGGGATCAAGTACGTTTTAAGCTGGGGGATACAGTTGAAGCTGATGGCCTTCTGCAGGATGAGGAAATTGATTTTCTTTTGGAGCAGGCAAATGGTAATGTACTAAATGCCTGTATTCAGGGATGTGTTTCCATCATAACATTTCTGTCAGGATTTGTGGATTTCAAAATTGGCCCCTATTCCGAATCTCAAGGAAGTCGACTTAACACATATCAAGTTTTGTATCGGCAGCTTTTAGCTCAAGCTGCTCGAATGAATCCGCCACTTGCCGAAGNGCCTACAACTGCTCCAGTGTTTCATTATGATATGATGAGTCTCGAGGGGCCTGNACATGAATAANCGAATTATCGATTTAATGTTTACAACACCAGTTACTGTTTATCCCACCGGTAATAAAGATAGTGCAGGTGATCGTGTAGACACAGAGCCTTCAGTAGTCCATGGTTATGTATTCGACGAAACAGTCGTCGTTACAAATGACTTAGGAGAAAAGGAGGTATCAACACGTCAGATTTATTTACCATTGAACGTTGTATCTTCTATAAAGACCTCGTACGTGGTAAGTTGTTTAGACAGTGTTAAAGCGAAAATCATTAAACGTCAAGAATATCGTGGGAGACGCAGTAGGACATTGATTGGAGTGTTATACTTACCATGAAAATGGAACTGGTAGTTGATTCTCGTAGTGTTCATCGTATGATAACACGTCTTCGTAAGAAGCAGGGTGTAGTTCGTNGGGCGGCAAGGCAGNCAGTAGATAATACTACTGAACATGTGTTTCAGTTGGCGCAAGAGCTAGCGCCGGTTATGACTGGNGCATTAAAGGCNAGTGGTAAAACGGCAAGTACTGGCCATGTGGATAATCCTAAAGGTTTAATTGGTTACGGCGACGATACCAGTGGACATGAAGGGCGTCCAACTTCTGCATATGCGGTTCCAAGACACGAGATGCAGAGTAAGTTAAATCCTAAAGCTTACAAGTGGCTAGAACGAACACTCTTGGCATCAGATGAAGCGTTCCGTGAAGAAGCATTACGTTTGTTAGGCCAAGCACTTCAGAGATAGGAGGTAACACATGGATGAGTTTTTACAAGAGTTAATTGCATATTTTGCAGCCCATAATGTGGCTCCTCCTGAAGTGAAAGCCACGGACACAAATAGGGAGAAATCATATTTGTTCGATCTTCCGGATGATAAAGATGATCCTGATCATGTGTTTGTGTTCCGAAATTACTTTACGCGACATGCTTCTTTGAAAGCAAAAAACGTTGGTGTGAAGTATGTACAGGTTCTTGTGCGTGCTAAGACACAGAAGCAAGCATTCGACGCTGTACAAAAGCTTTACTTGTTCCTTTTACAGCAATCAGACGTTNCGCAGGAAGATAGTAATATCCATTACTTGAATAAGTCGACTTGGGTAATTTTTGATTGCCAATCAGGCCCCATAAAGATTCAAATTGACGAGCGTGGACGTCACATTTGGGGTTTGTCTTTTCCCGTAAAAACAAATATTTTTTAAGGAGTGAAAACTATGGCAACAATTGGTCTTAGAGACTTGCATTATGCGTTGCTGATCGAGGATCCGGTTACCGGAACGCCGTCGTACGAAGCGCCGGTAAAAGTAATCGGCGCCATTACGGCGAATATCAACCCTAACTCGTCAACCGCGACCTTATTCTACGATGACGGGCCTGGCGACACGGCGGCAACGATGGGCGAAATTACGCTGGAGCTTAATCTGGCCGATATTCCGCTCGACATTCAGGCT
>JGI24707J26582_10003419_pt1 | contig 11400 bp, 6 predicted proteins | sample BioPla1DNA1_FD_26582 | JGI IMG/M metagenome (IMG submission 26582) | reverse complement strand
ATTTTGTCATCTAATATATCACAAAACACTCCACTCTTATTATCATTTACAAGAGTAGGAAAATTCACGTTATCACTTGCAGGAGAAAAAAAGTAAGAGTGAATATGGCCACTTAGCATTAAATCAATATTTGCTTTGTTTAACAAAGGCATAAACTTCTTCTGTAAATCTACATTGCCATGCCAAGAACCTTTCATTGGAGGTACATGCAAAACTACAATACGAGCTCTTGCCTTTTTAAATTGTTCCGTATTTATAACTTCACTGATCCATTCTGCCTGTTTCGTTCTATATGAATCATAGTCAGCTGTACCACTATATTCAATGTCAGAGTCAGGTTTATCTTCACCTCCATCTAATACAAGAAAAGCTACATTCCCGATATATTGAACATAATAAAAGCTTCCAGTTTCTGTAGGAAAATAACTCATTAGCTTATACGAATAGTTGCCTCTTGTTTCATGATTTCCTCTAGCAAAAAGAATGGGTGTTTCTTTAGCAAAACACTCAACAGAAACATCAATATAATCGTCAAATAATTGTTTTTCTGAAGTTATTCTATTAGACATATCCCCATTAAACAACACAAAATCTAAACGCTGAAAATCAGCATCTTTGCATATATTTCTTATCACGGAACTTTGNCCATGAATATCGTTAAACATTAAAAACGAGACGGAGTCATCATGAACTGAATGCGTAGTAAATAAATAAGGTTGTTTACTAAAAACATCACTAGCCACAGTTTTTCCATAAAGGGTGTTTTTTTCTGATTCACCATCTATAACTTCTTTAGAAAAGATACGATACCTATAACTCTCATTAGGCTCTAAATTATCAACTCTTATACTATGAAGAGTCTTATGAGTAAACCTTCTACCATGTAATTCATCATAATAAGCACTACGTTCTTCTTTATAAAAAGAGTCATCTTCATTAGGAGCTATTTCAACCCACGACAAAGCTGGTTTATTGGTAGTCCAAACAATAGTGACTCCATCGTGAGTCATATTGGTTAAATAGGGACCATGATTTATTACAAAATCTTGAGCCTTTAAATTTAAAGTTATAAGAACTATAATTAAAAAAGAGAGTTTTCGTTTCATTTTCATTTACTTAAATAACATAGGAATAAACTTAGATAAATAAATACGCCAATTGCGCCATGTGTGACCTCCTTCTGATTCATAATAGGTGTATGAGTATTTCTTTTCATCTAAATAAGATCTGTAGTTTTTATTCGCTTCATATAAGAAATCGGTTTTACCTATTGCAATCCAATAAACACTTGGATTAGAATCAAATTGCACCTTCAGTTTTTCCTCAATATTACTATAGACTGGTGAATTGGCTCCTTCTCGAGGAAATATCGCAGCCGAAAATAATCCCACATAGTTAAACATATCAGGATATTCCTTTGAAATATGTAGTGAATGAAATCCACCCATAGACAATCCTGCTATAGCTCGACTTTTCTTCTCTTTTTTTACTCTGTAATTATTTTCAATAAACGTAACAATATCTAGAAAACTCTCCTCCATGCTTCCTTCCATTGTCTTAGGTAAATTCGTATTAGGCTGACTAAAACCAAGAGACGACTCTCCAGGGGCAGCTTCTTGAGACACATTACCATTAGGCATTACAACAAGCATGGGTTCAGCTTTACCTTCTGCTATTAGGTTATCCAATATTTGAGAAGCTCGACCTAAAGTCATCCATGCTTCTTCGTCGCCCCCCATACCATGTAATAAATAAAGTACAGGATAATCATAATTACTTTGATTATAACCAGGAGGGGTGTATACTGTTAAACGCCGATTCAATTGTAACCTATCACTATAATACCATTGTTTAATTACGCTACCATGAGCTACATTATTTACTCTATATAATTTAGATTGAGGTCCATCAATTAAGAACAAGTTAGTTAAAGAACGAACGTCCCTAACTAAAAAAACATTATTAGGATCTAAAGCTGTTAGTCCATCAACAATAAAAGAATAACTGTATAACTCATCAGCTAAAACTGAGCTGGTATAACTCCAAACTCCATCCTCATTTTTAATCAGATCTACAACTCCAGGTAATTCATGAGTCCCAAAACCAGGAACTTCTTTTTTTATTCTTGGTAAAAAATCACCTGTTAACTGAACAGTCTCCGCATTAGGAGCATAAAACCTAAAGGTGACACTATTATTTTCATTCACTTCCGGAGACTTAATTTGTTGTGTATGCCAGAGTGCCTCTTGCGAAAACACAACAAAATGAAATGCTAAAGCAAAAAATACTAGGAGTAATCGTTTCATAGACTTAGGATTTAATAATTTCAAAGCTAATATATGTATTCAAAAGAGAAAAACCTTTTAAAAAACTAATAAAAAGAAAAATAAATAAATAAAAATTCAATTTAGCATTTTCAAAGTACATATCAGATAAATAAATTATAAAACAGACTCTATATTTCAGTCTAGGGCATCCCGAGTATATGACTAGGGCATCCGGTTAACATGCCCTAGTCATAAGCATGATATCCCTTAAGCATATATATTGTGATATATACATACAGAAAATCAACTAAAAGATAGAACATTAAACTAAAGAGAAGAAAACAAAGCATTACAATTGTTTTTGAGAAAGAAGAGTTATAGATTTGTGCAAATTTAATATTTAGTACAGATTAGTTGAATGAAAAACACATCACTTCTTCTAATTCCAGGTATGATATAGGAGAAAATCAAAGGAGCTCATCAAAAATTTGACAGGCCATCCTATCAAGATATGAAAAAAAAGCTATATTTGTACCTTCGTACGCATAATATGCAAACATTATAATAAAAATTCAAAGAATAAAAACAAAAGTAACATGCAAAACAAAGGATTTGTAAAGGTTTTTGCGGTATTACTAACACTAGTATCTCTTTATTGCCTATCGTTCACCTTCGTTTCTCAACATTACATGAGCAAGGCGAAAAAAGTGGCTAATGGAGATCCCGTTCTAGAGCAGGAGTATTTAGACTCCATCTCAAATGAGACCGTGTGGTTAGGAGCGACCTTCAAAAAAGTTCGTGAAAATGAAATTAGTTTAGGTTTGGACCTTAAAGGAGGTATGAATGTAATCCTTGAGGTTTCTGTGCCTGATGTTATCAGAGCATTAGCAGACCATAAATCTGATCAAGATTTCAACGAAGCAGTTGATTCAGCAGCTGAATTAGCTACTAAGAGTCAAGAAGACTTTATTTCTTTATTTATTAAAGAATATGCAAGATTAGCTCCTAAAAAAAAGCTAGCAGAACTTTTTGCTACACAACAACTAAAAGATAAAGTTAATCAACGAACAGAAGATGCTGAAGTTGAAAAAGTGTTAAGAGCAGAAGTAAAGGCAGCTATCGGAAACTCATACAATGTTCTCCGAACTCGTATAGACCGTTTTGGTGTAGTACAACCTAATATTCAAACACTAGAAGGCAGCTTGGGACGCATCATGATTGAACTGCCAGGTATTAAAGAACCTGAACGTGTTAGAAAGTTATTACAAGGTTCTGCAAACCTAGAATTTTGGGAAACATATACACCTAGAGAATCTGTTCCTTTTTTGCAAACAGCTGATGCTACACTTCGTCAGTTACTAGCTGCGAACTCTCCTGCAACAGAAGAAAAAGAAGCTACTGAAGAACCCACAGAACAGGCAGAAGTTCAAAAAGAAACTATAAGCGTAGCAGATAGCTTAGCTGCCGCCTTAAAAGGTGAGACGAAAGCAACTACAGCAGAAGATATTGAACGAGCTAAAAAAGAGCATCCATTACTATCTCTATTACAACCTAATACAGGTGGACAAGGTGGTGCTGTTGCGGGATATGCTCATTACAAAGATACTGCTGAAATCAACAGATATCTTCAAATGAAAGAAATACAAGCAATATTTCCTAGAGATTTAAACTTTAAATGGGGAGTATCTGCTGCAGAATTTGACAAAAAAGAGCAAATTTATGAGTTATATGCTATTCGTTCTACAGAGCGTGATGGTAGAGCTCCATTAGAAGGAGATGTTGTAACTGATGCTAGTGATACTTTTGATAATTACAATCGTCCTGCTGTAAGTATGACAATGAACTCGGATGGTGCACGTCGTTGGGCTCAATTAACAAAAAAGAATATAAATAAATCAATTGCCATTGTCCTTGATGACTACGTATATTCAGCACCTAATGTAATGAACGAAATTACAGGCGGTAGCTCACAAATTACAGGTAACTTTACTTTAGACCAAACAAAAGACTTGGCAAACGTACTTAAAACAGGAAAAATGCCTGCTCCTGCACACATTGTACAAGAAGATATTATTGGTCCTTCACTAGGACAAGCATCTATTAATGCAGGTATTATTTCATTTATTATTGCGTTAGTCTTATTAATGATTTTCATGTGTGTTATTTATGGAGTCATTCCAGGAATGATTGCTAATAGTGCACTGTTATTAAATCTATTCTTTACACTAGGTATTTTGGCTTCATTCCAAGCAGCATTAACAATGTCAGGTATTGCAGGTATTGTGCTAGCCCTTGGTATGGCTGTAGATGCTAACGTGTTAATTTATGAGCGTATAAAAGAGGAGTTAGTAGCAGGAAAAGGAATTAAAAAATCATTATCCGATGGTTACTCTAATGCATTTTCCGCTATTTTTGATGCTAACTTAACATCTATCATAACCGGTATTATATTGTTCTGGTTTGGTACAGGACCGATTCGTGGTTTTGCTACTACATTAATAATAGGTATTATTTGCTCATTCTTTACAGCAGTTTTCTTAACTCGTATTGTTTATGAACACTTTTTAGCAAAAGATAAGTTCCAAAACTTAACTTTTACTACATCAATATCTAAAAACATATTAGTTAATCCAGCCTATCGTTTCGTAGAGAATAATAAAAAAGCGTTATCAGTTACTGGAATCATACTAATTATCTGTATTAGTGCAATAGCAATAAGAGGTTTAAGTCAAAGTATTGATTTTACAGGTGGTAGAAACTTCCAAGTACAATTTGTAAATCCTGTTGAACCAGAAGAGGTTAGATCTTTAATCTTAGATAAGTTCGAAGGAGCTAACGTTAGTGTTCTTGCCATTGGTACCGATAAACGTACTGTGCGCATTAGTACAAACTATAGAATAGAAGAGAGTAGCAATACTATTGATTCAGAAATAGAAGCTTACCTATATGAGTCACTCAAACCTTTATTAACTGATGATATCCCTTTAGATGTATTTATTGACAGAGAAAACTACACTGGTGGAAGTATTGTTAGTTCACAAAAAGTTGGACCTAGTATTGCTGAGGATATTAAAATTGCAGCTATTTGGTCTGTAGTCCTAGCTGTTTTTGCTATTGGATTATATATACTTATACGATTTAGAAACATAGCATTTAGTGTAGGTTCTGTTGTTGCATTAATTGGTGATACTTTAATGATTCTTGGAGTTTATGCGCTTTGTTGGGGATGGATGCCATTTTCATTAGAAGTTGATCAAACATTTATTGGAGCTATTCTTACAGCTATTGGTTACTCCATTAATGATAAAGTCGTTATTTTTGACCGAGTTAGAGAATATATTAATTTATATCCTAAACGTGGATATAAGGAGTTGTTTAACTCTTCACTAAATACAACGCTATCACGTACTATTAACACTTCATTTAGTACACTATTAGTACTATTGTGTATTTTTACTTTAGGAGGCGACTCTATTCGTAGTTTCTCCTTTGCAATGATACTTGGTGTTATTTTTGGTACTTTATCATCATTATTTGTAGCTTCTCCTATTGCATTTTACATGCTAAACAGAGGAGATAAAAAAATAAAGAATTAGATAATGCATAAATCCTATTATTAGATTCTAATAATACAATAATAAAAAAGCAAAAGGGGTGGAAAATTTCACCCCTTTTGTTTTTTTATTTACTAAACGAACATCAATCTAGATAAAACAAAATAGAATCATCGAAAAAAGATACTTCTGTGATAAGCAAAACAAGTACAAACTAGAATTGGATAATACTTAAAGAGAATCGATAAATAGGTTGAGAAGATATAGGTAAATTAAAAATTATCCCCCTATTATGCTGATCATTGATAACCTAATCTTTTAGTAGTCTCGCCGGGAATCGAACCCGGATCTAAAGTTTAGGAAACTTCTATTCTATCCATTGAACTACGAGACCAAAAAAACATGGACTTGATTGTAATGCAAAGATAAAGTAAAGTGATTGACTACACAAGCCTTTTTTGTTTATAAAAATTCAACAGTACTGTATATTTAAAGAATAATTAACCATTACAAACTCCAAGAGTGTAAATTTATGCATCAAAAAAAGTGAATATTCACCTTAGTAATGATTTATTAAACTAAATAAAAGTAGACTAATTAAGTTATATACTATTGATAACAAACACATTAACAACACAACTAATAATATATTTAAATAAAAAATAGGCTTTTTGCTTTGTAAATTAATACACTTTTATCATCTTTGTTATTACTTCAAAAATCATTTTACACATTTTATTTATTAAAAAAACACAAATATGGCAGATAAGATGACCATAAAAGATTTAGAACAAGTAGTTGTTCGTTTTGCTGGTGATTCGGGCGATGGTATGCAACTAGCAGGAACTATCTTCTCCAATGTATCAGCTATTTTAGGAAACGACATAGCTACTTTCCCTGATTATCCTGCGGAAATAAGAGCTCCTCAAGGAACACTAAGTGGTGTATCTGGCTTCCAAGTACATGTAGGATCTGATAAAGTTTATACTTCGGGAGATCAATGTGATGTATTAGTAGCAATGAATCCTGCTGCACTAAAGACAAACATTAAATTTACAACAGCTAATTCTATTATTATTATAGATGCAGACTCTTTTGGCAAGAAAGATTTAGAAAAAGCATTATATAAAACAGAAGATGCTATCAAAGAGTTGGGTATTACCAATCAAGTGGTAGAAGCCCCTATCACTTCTCTATGTAGAGAAAGTTTGAAAGATAGTGGGATGGATAATCGCTCTATATTACGAAGTAAAAACATGCTAGCTTTAGGGCTTATTTGTTGGCTCTTTAATTATCCATTAAAGCATCCCGAACAAATGTTGAAAGATAAGTTTTCTAAAAAACCTGAAATAGCAAAAGCAAATATTAAAGTCTTAAATGACGGATATAATTATGGCCATAATATACATGCTAGTGTTTCTACTTATAGAATAGAGTCTGGTGCTAAAAAAGAAAAAGGAATCTACACGGATATTAATGGTAATTTAGCCACTGCATATGGACTAATTGCTGCTTCAGAAAAAGTCAATCTTCCATTATTTCTTGGTTCTTATCCAATTACACCAGCTACAGATATATTACACTATCTCTCGCAATTCAAAGAATTAGGCGTTGTTACTGTACAATGTGAGGATGAAATTGCAGGATGTGCTAGTGCCGTAGGTGCTTCTTTTGCGGGTTCATTAGCAGTGACCACGACATCTGGTCCAGGTGTATGTTTAAAAAGTGAGGCTATCAACTTAGCAGTTATGGCAGAGCTTCCGTTGGTTGTTATTAATGTTCAGCGAGGGGGACCTTCTACAGGACTACCTACAAAAAGTGAACAAACCGACTTACTGCAAGCCATGTATGGTAGAAATGGTGAAACTCCACTAGTTGTCATTTCAGCCACATCTCCTGTTAATTGTTTTGACTCAGCTTATATGGCTTGTAAAATAGCCTTAGAACACATGACTCCTGTTATTTTATTAACTGATGGATACATAGCTAATGGTTCTGCTACCTGGAGATTACCAGACTTAGAAAATTATCCTGCTATTCAGCCTCCCTATGTAGAAGAAGGTATGCAAGATAATTGGTCGCCATACCAAAGAAATGAAAAAACGAAAGTTCGCTACTGGGCAAAGCCTGGATTGAAAGGTTTTGAACATCGACTAGGAGGACTTGAAAAAGATTACAATACAGGAGTTATATCTACCGAGGCAAACAACCACCAAAAAATGGTAAATACTAGACAGGCTAAAATAGATTACATAGCGAATTGTATTCCTGAGCTAGAAGTTCAAGGAGATAAAGATGCAGATCTACTTATAGTTGGATGGGGTGGAACTTATGGACACCTATATTCTGCTTTGCAACAAATGCAAAAAGAAAATAAAAAAGTTGCACTTGCTCATTTCCAATTTATTAATCCGCTACCTAAAAACACAGAAGAGGTGTTGAAGAAGTACAAAAAAGTTGTAGTAGCAGAGCAAAACAATGGGCAATTCGCTCTAATTCTAAAAGGCAAAATTGACGGATTAAACCATGTACATCAATTTAACCGAGTGAAAGGACAACCCTTTAATGTAGGCCGTATGGTTGAGGAATTCACTAAAATTTTAGAGGAGAAATAATTATGAGTCAGCAAAAATATACAAATCAAGATTATAAAAATGAGTTGAATGTAAAATGGTGTCCAGGTTGTGGAGACCATGCTTTACTAAACTCTCTTCATAGAGCCATGGCTGAAGTGGGTATTGCACCCGAACAAACGGCTGTAATATCTGGTATCGGTTGCTCCTCACGTTTACCCTACTATATGGGTACTTATGGATTTCATACTATTCATGGACGAGGTGCTGCTGTTGCCACAGGAGTAAAGGTAGCCAATCCCGAATTAAGTGTATGGCAAATATCGGGTGATGGAGACGGATTAGCTATTGGTGGCAACCATTTTATTCATGCATTACGTAGAAACATCGATATTAATATAGTCCTATTAAACAATCAAATTTATGGTTTAACAAAAGGACAATACTCACCTACTTCTCCAAGAGGAATGGTTACCGTATCATCTCCTTATGGAACTGTTGAAGACCCTTTTCGTCCTGCAGAACTCATTTTCGGAGCAAGAGGAAACTTCTTTGCGCGTTGTGTAGATGTTGATATAGCCTCATCTGTTGAGGTTTTAACTGCATCCGCAAAACATAAAGGTGCTTCTGTTGTTGAAGTTCTTCAAAATTGTGTTATCTTTAATAAAGGTTCGCAAAGTCATGTAGCTACACGTGCCGATCGTGCAAAAAATGCAATTTACTTAGAGCACGGTAAACCTATGATTTTTGGCGAAAATAACGAACGAGGCATTATGCAAGATGGATTTAATCTAAAAGTTGTAAATCTGGGTGAGAACGGAATTACAGAGAAGGATTTATTAATTCATGATGCACACTGCACTGATAATACACTTCACATAAAACTAGCATTAATGGAGGGACCTGATTTTCCTATTGCACTTGGTGTAATTCGGGACGTTGTTGCTCCAACCTATAATGACTGTGTATATCAACAGATAGAAGAGGTTAAACAAAAAAAGAAAAATAGAACATTAAAAGAATTACTCTTAGCGGGTAATACTTGGGAAGTTAAATAAGCAATTAATTAACAGCACTTACCTAAAAAGCGTCAATATGCATTTTTTGCTATTGGCGCTTTTTTAATATTCCACCATAGCTAAAGTTAAAAAACTAATAGAAACTTTAGGAACAGCTGATAAAACAGTAGCACAAGCCGTAAGAGTTGCGCCCGTAGTTACCACATCATCAATTAATAAAACATGCTTTCCACATAACTCAGATGATGAAACAAGTTGAAATACATCTTTAATATTTTCTTGTCTATCCCACACCGATTTTTGGGTTTGCGTTTCTGTGTATTTATTTCTGATTAAACTTTTAGTGTTTATTGGAAGCGATGCAATTCTTGAAACACCTTTTGCAATCCACTCACTCTGATTATACCCTCTAAGCTTTAACTTGTCTGGATGTAATGGAACAGGAATAATAACATCTATAGAATCAAAAAAATGAGAGGTGTTAATTATCTCACTAGTCATTGTGGCTGCTATTGACTCCCCTATCTCTTTTCTTCCTTTATATTTTAACTGATATAATAGCTGTTTATAACGACTTCCTTTACGATAATAAAAAAAGGAGGTTGCCCTCCTTATCTCTACTTTACCCCAGAACAATTGTTCCATAGCATTATCGGGTTGTAAATGAAATTGAGTGCGAGGCAAACTTACAGCACAATCTAAGCACAAAACATCTTCTTGTTGCAACAAAACAGATTTACAAACCGTACAATATCTTGGAAAAAACAAAGACAACAACGATGATATCCATTTTTTGATGACCATAAACTTTTACTCTTTTAATCCGCTTAAAATAACGAATAGGCTAAAATAAATACAACCACTACATACCTTTAGGTAAACACGCTTGAACAATCTGGAGTAGATCTTTATGCAAATAACCGTTAGTAGCTATAATATGATGCCCCGTTTGATAAAATGAATCACCATAAAAATTAGTAACTTCTCCACCTGCCTCTTTTACAATTAAAGCTCCAGCAGAAAAATCCCACTCCTGAACAAATGCTTCCAACCAGGCATCCAGTCGCCCTAAAGCAACATAACAAATACCTACTGCAGCCGAACCATTCATACGTATTCCGCCCACTTGACCATACAGTTTATCTATCAAATATAATCCAGTCCTCTTATAATCCTCGGCATTATAAGGTAGCTCAGTAACTAAAAACGCATTTTGTAATGTTTGTAACTTAGATACATGAATAGAAGAATTATTCATATAAGCTCCCCCTCCTTTCCATGCATAAAAACACTCATCACGGCAAACCTCATAGACTACACCCACCAACACCTCTTCTTGTTGTTTCAATGCTATACTAACACCGTAAGGAGCCTCATCATGAATATAGTTAGTTGTACCATCTAAAGGATCAATAATCCAACAAAAATCTTCTCCACTATACGTAGCGGTTCCCTCTTCGGCTATAAAACCAGCTTCAGGTAATAAATCAGACAATAATTTCACTAACTTATGTTCTGCTGTTTTATCAACATAAGAAACATAATCATTCGAGTTCTTCTCTTCTACATCCGAAATTGTAAACTCTAATCGCTCATTTCTTAAATAACAACCTATCTCTTTTGCAATAGAACAAACATCTCTAGTTAACTGCTGAAGATTTACCATCTTGTTTTAAATTTAGTTATACTAACAAAGATAATAATTGCAGAATTATATCACTAACAATAATTGAGCTATTCCTCCTATCTATAAAAACTCCTTAATACAAATAAAGCATATGACCTAGTCATCCCATCGACTTGCCTAGGGCATATGGAGTGGATGCCTAGGGCAAACAAAGTGGTGGTCTTAGGTAACCTAAAACAGGACTCTTTTAATTACTCGTAATCACTACTGTCCACTAAAAATATTGCACCGTAAAATAGTTGACTGAAAAGATAAGTCAATATGGCCTACACGACAGTGTAGGGCAGGTTGCCTTGCTTA
>JGI24707J26582_10003416_pt1 | contig 11410 bp, 12 predicted proteins | sample BioPla1DNA1_FD_26582 | JGI IMG/M metagenome (IMG submission 26582) | reverse complement strand
TTTTATTTTTTATAATTTTTTTATTTTTTATATTTTTAATAATTTTCATTATTTTATTTGGTGTGCTTTTATGAATGTCTTAAAAGTCGAAGATATTATGGTAAAAGATGTTTACAGTGCTTCACTTCCCGGCACGAGAGATGATGTTTTAGACATTCTTCGTAATAAAAATATATCCGGTGTTCCTGTACTTAAAGATGATAAAGTTGTAGGAATCGTTTCAAGAACGAATATTTTAAAAAATCCGGAGGAAGAACAATTAGCGCTTATAATGTCTCGAAATCCTATAACGATAAATTTAGGCAGTACTATATTTGATGCCGCCCGTCTTCTTTATGAGAAAAAAATAAGGCGTCTTCCGGTTGTAGAAAACGGAAAACTTAAAGGTCTTATTACAACATCGGACGTTATCTCTTCAATTTCTAAAATGGGTATCGATTCTCAAATTAAACCTTATGTTAAAGAAAATGTTTATACGATTTGGACAGGAACTCCGCTTTCGATAGTTTCTTATCAAATGCAGCTGGCAGATGTAAAAGCATGTCCCGTAATCGATTCCGATATGAATTTGGCCGGTATTTTGTCTGACAGAGATATCGTAAGTGCAAGTGTTATTGAAGATCGTGTAGAAAAATCCGACATGTCTTCCGGAACAGACGACGATGACTGGACTTGGGAATCAATGCGTGATATTCTGAATATTTATTACAGCGTTTCAAAAGTTCGTCTTCCCCCAGGCAAAGTTGCGTCCGATTTAATGGTTAAAAATCCAATAACGGCTATGCCGATTTCAAAAGTCGGTGATTGTGCTCTTCGTATGAGAAGAAATAAAATCGATCAAATGCCTATCGTAGATACGGACGGAAAGCTTTGCGGAATTCTTCGAGACCACGATTTGTTAAAAGCTTTAATAGATGCTGAAGATGAAGTACTTGATGGTTAAACATCATAATTTTCGGATTGGTTGTTTTTTATGTCTTTAATGCCGTCTTTTGTAAGAAAATCGTCAAATTCGGTCGTACGACCTTTTATTTTTATAAACTCCGCAATGTCTACTGACGGAAAAATTGCAACAAAGGAGCGCAGGCAAACGAAAATATCGGGATCCCTTGATTTTAAAAGAGTAGATGTACTCAGAGCAAAATCGGATGCAGTGATGGTCGGAATCGGAACGGTTATCTCAGACGACCCGAGTCTTACTGTAAAATCACCTAAATTAAGAGAATAGCGTACAAAATGCGGTTTGGAAGAAAATCCGATTCGAATCGTAGTTGACAGCAAAGCACGTACTCCGATTGACTCCGATCTTTTTATAAAAGGCTCGGGCACAAGAATTATAGTAGTTTCAAAATCTGCTCCGAAAGATGCCGTTGAAAAGCTAAAAGAAAAAGCCGTTGTAATCGTTGCAGGGGATATACGTGTTGATATTAGTGAAATGTGTCAAAAGCTTAAAAATTTCGGCATTGATAATCTAATGGTCGAAGGAGGCTCCACTCTTAATTTCTCATTGATAAAAGAGGGAGTTGTTGATGAAATACTTTTGTTTGTTGGAAACAAAATAATCGGTGGAGACAAATCCCCCACTTTTGCGGGCGGCGAAGGTTTTACTGAAGAAGAAATCATTAATCTGAATCTCGAAGGATTTGAAAAAATAGACGACGGAATTTTGCTAAAATGGTCCGTCAATAACCGAATTTAAAAATAGTATTTTTTCTTTTTATTTTTTCCATTTATTTATCTATCTATTTATTTATCTATTTATTTTTTCATTCACTATTTTTATAATTTCCGCCATACAAATTGCGGCGATTTCTCTTCCCCCTTTTGCACTCATTGTGCTTATTGTCGGTGTATCTACGCTCATTTCTCTTAAATACTGTTTTGATTTGTTCTGAGTTCCTGATCCGCCGGGAAAAGCTAAAACGGCAGCCGGTTTTAATCCTTTGTCTATGAGTCTTGTAACACTTAAAAGTGCCGCTTCGTCATACCCTGTTAATATTATGCTTTCGTTCAATTCGTTTCCGAGCATTAAAAAACCGGCAGCAGGTTCCGTGATATTATACTTTTTGCTCATTTCTTTTGAGCCTTTTAGTTTTCCGACATAAACGATATCGGGTACTTTTAAGTTTAATTTTTTCCCGGTTTTTTCGGAATTATCGATCTCTTCTTTATAAATTTTGCGAAGTTCTTCTTCTATCAAATATATAATTGATTCCGAATCGGTGTATATTTTTTCATTTCTTTTTATTGCAACACCGCAAGACGTAACCGGGTCTTTTATAAATTTGAGTATATCGTAATACTGTGTATCTCCAGTTTTTAAAACACATGCTTGGCATATTCTGTCTTCGCTTTCAATGTCGTGTATTTCTTTAAATAGCGGTTTATTTTTTTCAGATTCTGTTGGTTCTGCAATTTCTTTTTCGTCCGAAGTACACAAATCGTCATAGATTTCTTCAATCGATTTTATCTCGGTATTTTTTGAATTTTCAGTTTTTAATTCAGTTTCGTTTGATTCTTTAAATTCCATTTAAATTACCGTTCCTTTCATTTTTCTTTATTATTTTAAATTCTTTATTATTTTAAATTCTTTATTATTTTAAATTCTTTATTATTTTAAATTCTTTATTATTTTAAATTCTTTATTATTTTAAACATCTGTATGTTTTATATGTTTTTTGATTATAAAACTGCTTGGGAAAAATCGTGCAATTTCAATAATTAGTTAAAAAACACGCTTTTAATACATTTTTATTACTTTTTATATTTTTAATACATTTTTTTTCATTTTTTTGCATTTTTTATGCATTTTTATTTCAATTAATTGATTAATTAACCGTTATACTTATAAATTTAAAGGCTATATTTATTTCAATACATACGGCGATTATTTATGAACAAAGTACATTTGAATCCCAGAAACTCTTTTACAATTTTGTGTGCGGAAGATTTGTTTAACGGCAATGTTGCAAAATCTTATTTCGAAGAGCTTGATTTATCAGCAGGTCTTGATCTTTATGATGAAATAATGTCTTTATATCCGTTATACCCGGAAATAATTGTTAACCGTAAATATGCAGTTCGAACATTTGCAGAATCTCTTTCCGATTCTCTTTCCGACGGTTGCCAAGTTATCGTGTTAGGTGCGGGTTGGTCGCCGGTCGGTCTTGAACTTTTAACTCGTTCCGGAAACGTTTTAAAGCTTATGGAAGTCGACAGATCTTGCATGGATGAAAAGCGTGAGCTTTACGAATATATTTGTCCGGATGTTAAAAATCGCATAAGTTTTATTCAAAAAGACGTTTCAAATCTTGATTTGTACGATGAATTTTTTATTGAAGGCTACAATAAAAGACTTCCCTCAATCGTAATTTTGGAAGGAATAAGTTACAATATTTCTCAAGAGGCGCTTGAGAGAATTATACGCTTTTTCAGTTCCGTTTCTTCATATAGAGATCCCGATGTAGATATGTATTTCCTTTTAGAATATATGGTTGATGACGATTTATTGTCAAATGAATCAGTCTTAAAACGAAGAAATATTCATCGTTTAATAAACAACAATAATGATCCGACAACATATACGTACGAAGACATAGAGTCTATGTTTACTGTTTACGGCGGGGATATATTTGAGCACTTGACTATGCAGGATATCGAAAAAGAGCGTTTCGATGAAGATGATTGCGTTTTCGAAAACGATGACAATTGGATTGAATGCATAATGGGAAAACTTTAATGCTGTTCGGGTTCGGTTTTGTATGTTAAAAAATCAAAAAGTACGCAGAACTTTAATAGTTGTCGGTCTTCTTGTTTTAGTTTTTTTCGCAGGACTTTCATGGCATTTCGGAAAGTCAATCGATTCGGCAGCTCCCGACTCCCCGGAAGAAAAAACTTTTGTCAAATACTATTTCATTTCAAAAATTTTGTCAGCCGTCGGATTTTTAATTGCAATAATTCCGAGTACGCTTGAGTTGAAATATGAAGTTGAAAAACTGACAACCAAAAAAACAGAAAATGAAGAAAATGAAGAAAATGAAAATAATGAAGATAATGAAGGAAATGAAGATATAAAACAAAGTGATGAAAAATCCGAAAAAGAAGAAAATATTAATAATCATCCTACAAACTGAACAGCTTTTAAATCGATATCGTCGTGTATGAAAAGGATATTTTCTTCATCCAGTATTTGAAATTCCGTAATTTGTTTTTTAAGCGATTCCATTCCGGGATTTTCTGTAGGGTAGTGTCCGGCATCTATTAAATTCATATTTTCTCTTTCGCGCAAGACGTCGCTATGTTTTAATTCGGATGATATAATCGTATCAACGTTTAAGCTCTCTGCAATTTTTAAAAAGTCTTTGTTAAAGCAGCTGCCTCCGCAAACGGCAACTTTTTCAACCGGATTTTCTCCTACATATACAAGAGTCGTTTTAAGTTTATTTGAAACGTGTTTTGCAAAAGAATCTAAAGACTGCTTTTCTACATATCCAACGGCACCGATTTTCAACAATTCGACATCTTTTAAACCCACTATTCTGCTCAACGCATCATTTGTCCCTGATTCGGCTTTATCGAAATTTGTATGCATACAATAAATCGAAATATTGTTGTCAAATGCGATTTTCAACTTTTTTGAAAGTTCAAATCCTATTTTTGAAGTCGGATGAAAAATAGGATTGTGATGGCATATTAACACATCTGCTTTAAATTTGGCCGCATCCGTCAACACCTTTTCCGTTACATCAAGACAAACGGCAATTTTTTTAATTTCAGCCTCATCCGGCATCATGTCCAAAACAAAACCTATTCTTTCAGAATCGTATTCTTCCGCAAGTTCCGGCGATGCAATCGTTTCCAATATTTCAGTTAATTTTTCCTTTGAAACAGATTTCATAAATGATATAAAGGAAGCAAATAATAAATAAGTATTTCATTTTGTTAACATCCGTCAATATCGAAATGTATATATATTTAAAAACACTTCCAATGTACACTATTTTAATCAATCTATTCTTCTTTTTAACGTGCGGAGATAGCCAAGCGGCCCACGGCGCCGGTCTTGAAAACCGGTGGTGCCTCGCACCTCGGGAGTTCAAATCTCCCTCTCCGCGTCTATTTTTATTGGGAACGGAGAAATTTATATTAAAAATTATGTAACCATTTTTCCGGTCAAATATTTTTCGTAAGCGTACAAATCAATAAAACCGTGTCCGCTTAAGTTGAACACGATTGTCTTTTTTTCTCCGGTCTTTTTGCATTCCTCCGCCCTTTTAAGAACCGCTGCAATAGCATGACAAGACTCCGGTGCCGGAATTATTCCTTCCGCTTTTGAGAACAGATGGCCCGCTTTAAAAACATCATATTCCCTGTACGATTCGGCTTTACAAAACCCGGAATTCAATACTTGACTTAAAAGCGGTGCCATCCCGTGATATCTCAAACCGCCTGCATGCTGTGCAGGAGGCACAAATTGACAACCAAGCGTGTACATCTTTAAATCCGGCGTTTTTCCGGCTGCATCGCCTGAATCGTATCGATATTCTCCTTTAGTCATTGAAGGACAAGTACTGGATTCAACACCGATTGCTTGAATATCGCTTTTTTTGTCTATAATATCTTTTACAAACGGGAAAATTAGTCCGGCGAAGTTGCTTCCGCCTCCGCAACATCCGATTAAATAGTCTGGAGTCGTGTCTATAATTTCCATTTGCTTTTTAAGTTCGAGACCGATAATCGTTTGGTGCAACAAAACATGGTTTAAAACGCTTCCGAGAGAATATTTTGCATTCGGCTGTTTCATTGCATATTCTATTGCTTCGGTTATAGCAATACCTAAAGTTCCGGGTATATCGGGCGTTTGTTTTATTATTTCTCTTCCGTACTCGGTTTCCATACTCGGCGATGATACAACATTTCCTCCCCATAAATTTATAAGAGTTTTTCTTTGAGGTTTTTGTTCAAAACTTGAGCGTACCATAAATACTTTACAGTCCATTTCAAACAGATTGCATGCATATGCAAGCGCACATCCCCATTGGCCTGCTCCTGTCTCCGTTGTCAATAATTCGGTTCCGTCTTTCATGTTATAGTAACATTGGGGAACAGATGAATTTACTTTGTGACTTCCGGTCGGGCTTTCTCCCTCATATTTATAATATATTTGTGCAGGAGTCTTAAGAATTTTTTCAAGCCTAACTGCTCTTCTAAGAGGATTTGGTCTCCACATTTTATAAATTTCCAAAACTTCTTTCGGAATTTTTGCATACCTTTCATTGCTCATTTCTTGCATTATTAGGCTTTTCGGGAAAATCGTTTCCAAATCCTCAGCTTTTGCAGGCTCACCTGTAAACGGGTTCAAAGGAGGTTCCGGCGGATCCGGTAAATCGGGAACTATATTGTACCAATACTTAGGCATTTCATTTTCATCAAGATTAATTTTAATTTGAACCATATAACCAACTCTGTGAAAAATTATAAAAAACAAAAAATAAATAAAAACAAAAACAAAAAAACTACAATATTGTATATTTTTATACATTATAGTTATTTTTTTTAACAATATTGTATAGTATATTTCTTCTATATATATTTATTGTAAATCAAAATTTTTCAAAATTTACAAATGTTTTATAACTTACAAATGTTCTAAAACTTACAAATAGTTTTAAATCATGAAATACATAAAAAGAATTGAAATGAAAGATACACTTACGGGCTACGGTTGTGCGTTCGGCGGAGGTACAGTTATAAATGCGATTGCTTCTTGGTACGGCTGCGCATTCGGAATTGACCTTAAAACATACGCAAAAGTCACTATCGATTTGTCGAACAAAACGACAAGAAACGATAGAGTTTTAGGAAAAATACGGAGTATTTCGTCAACGTTTTCAAAATTTAACGGCTCATCAAAAAGTATAACAGTAACAGATACTCAATTGCCGGAAATAACAGATACCAAATCGCAGGAAATATCTGATGTTCAATTGCCGGAAATATCAGATACTTCATTGATTGAAAATTGTGTTTTAAAAGTCCTGAATCATTTTGATTTTCCTTATTTTGCAACCGTTGAAACAAGATCGGAAATTCCCGTAGCATCCGGTTTAAAAAGCAGCACGGCCGCCGCTCACGCGGCAATTCTTGCAACACTTGACGCAATCAATGAAACGCTTTCGGAAGAATAGATTATAAATTTAGGCGTTGATGCGTCTCTTGAAGAGAAAAAATCGATAACTGGCTCATTTGATGACGCATGCGCTTCAATGTACGGAGGAATTTGTTTTACTAACAACAAAACGAGAACTCTCATGAAACGAGAAATGTTTGCCAAAAACATTATAATATTTATTTCACCAAGAAAAGTGTATAGCGGGCAAACATCGAAACAGCGTACCAAGTACATATCAAAAGAAGTAAAGGAAGCTTTCGATTCCGCATTTTCGGGAAATATTAATGACGCAATGATTCAAAACGGTCTTTTGTATTGCGATGCGTATAATTTCAATTCCGAATTGATTAAAACGGGACAAAATTTGAATATTCCCGTAGGACTTAGCGGAACCGGTCCGTCTTTTATCGGTCTGCTTTCTGAAACCGAAACAGAAACCGAAACAGAAACCGAAACAGAAATTGAAACAGAAATTGAAACTGAAATTGAAACTGAAATTGAAAATGGGAATAACGCAGAGAAAAAAGAAATTGAAATCTTAAAAAAAACTTGGAAAAAAATAGAGCCCGAAGGGCGAGTTATATTTGCAAAAGCACACAATAAATCTTCAATTGATGAGAGTTTTAATTATTCAGAATATATGAAGAAAAATGAAAAATATAAAAAGTAATAAAAATATTAAAATAAAAATACGAAAAGTAATAGAAAATGTGAAAAGTAATAAAAAAATATAAAAAAAGTTTTGAAAAATTATTCGAACAAGTTCGAATAATTTTTATATTTTATTTTTAATCGGACTTTACAAATCTTCGGCACGGTCTATTACAATATCAACCAATCTCGGGTCAAGACCGATTACGTCTCTGTATACGATTTCAACGCCTTCGGGCAATTCATCTATAATATCTGATTTGTGGTCGTGATGGTGTCCATGCCCATGCCCATGGCCGTGGCCGTGGCCGTGCCCATGTCCGCAGCAACCTTCTTCGTCATGAGCGGCTTCTTTTTTAGCCATTAATTTTTTTGCAGACTCGGTCGGTTCTTTTCTCAAAATAGTCGGTATATCTCTTTCTGTGTGATTTCCTTTTGCCAAAAACACGGGAACAACGATTATTTTTTTAGCACCTTGTTCTACAACCGTTTTTATTGCTTCTTTAATTGACGGTTCGTTAAATTCCATCATACCGTATGTTACTATCGGATATTTGTCTTTTTTAGCGATTTCATCTGCAATATCCGAAATGAGTTGTTTTGAATACGGAAGACGGCTTCCGTGACCTACTAATACTAAAGCTTCTTTCATAAAATTACCTTTTGTTTTTTAATCGTAAAATTATACTAAGTCTTTAAAAAGCGAACAATTTATTTGCTTGCGTATTCGTTTTTTTTAACAAATACTCACAAAAAGTGTTATTGTTTATACTTAAAAGTGTTATTCTGATATATTAATGTTTCATGAAATGTTCGTTTTGTATTTCTTAATATTTCATGAATTTTTTGTTTTTCGTTTCATTTAATTTCATTGATTTGAAAAATTCAAATCAATGAAATCTATATGCATAAATGAAACTAATTAGATCAATAAAATAAAAAAAGTTAATAATCTCTTGTAAGCATATAGTCGGCAATTTTCAAAAGATTTGTTTTTGCTTTTGAATCGGGAAGTATGTCCAATTCGGCTTTTCCTTGATTTACGTATGATTCCGCAAGTTCTTTTACATATTGAATTGAGCCTGACTTTGTTAACTCTACTATAGTTTCGTCAATCTCTTCTTGAGTCAATACGCCTTTTCCGAACGCTTTCGGTTTTACACCTTTTTTGAGAGCATCGATCATTAAAAGTGTTCTTTTCCCTTTGGCAATGTCGCTTCCCTGTTTTTTTCCAAGCTTTTCCGAAGGAGTTACAAGGTCTAAAACATCATCGTTTATTTGGAAACCCAATCCGGTTAAAAGTCCGAAATTATAAAGCGCATTTGCGGTTTTTTCGTCAGCTCCTCCCATAAGAGCACCGATTTGAGCAGAAGCTCCAAATAAAACGGAAGTTTTCTTTTTAATCATTTCTATGTACTCTTCGCTTGAAACGTCTTCTCTTGTTTCAAAATCAATATCCATCCATTGACCTTCGCAAACTTCAACACAAGTTTTGGTTAAAATTTTAGTCGCTTTTAAGGCAATTTCAGGTTCCGTCGGACAGTCTGCCATTATTTCTACAGATTTGGAATACATGGTGTCTCCCGCAATAATTGCACCTGCTTCTCCCCATATAGTATGAACGGCAGGACGACCTCTCCTTACTTCGTCGTTGTCTATTATATCGTCGTGGACAAGTGTAAACGTATGCATAAGTTCAATTGAGACTGCCGCGTTAAGTGCATTTTCCCAATATCCGCCCACAGCTTCCGTTGCAATTAATAGTATTGCGGGTCGGAGGCGTTTTCCGCCGCCCGTAATCGTATGAACCGATGCTTCATAAAGGCCTTTCGGCTCTTTTTCAGGAAATACTTCACTTATTCTGTCGTTTATCGGTTTTTCAAATTTCATTATCTCGTCTATAACCGTAACCATTTTATCTCTCAGTTTTCGTTATCAAGGTATATAATTTCACCGTTTCTCATCAAATGTATCGTTTCGCCTAAAACGTATCCTGCATCTTCCGCCATTTCTATGTATGCGCTATGCATTTTCAAATCACCGTGTGCAGGGATTACGTGCTTTGGATTTACCATTCTTAAAAGCTCCCAGTGGTCTTCTCTGTAAGCATGTCCTGATACGTGTACGTCCGTATATAAGCGCGCACCTTTCATTCTCAGTTTTGTTTCAAGAGCGTATCTGTTTGCTTGCGGCATGGGACTCGGAATTACGTTTGCCGAAAATATAACACGGTCTCCTTTTTCTACTACATACGGCGTCTCGCCGTTTGCAATTCTGACAAGAGTTGACCCGGGTTCTCCTTGATGTCCGGTTACAACAGGCAAATACTTTTCTTTTCCTCCATCCATTATCTTTTTAAATGCTCTGTTAATCTCTTTTCTGTTTCCGTAAATTTCAACGAAATCCGGCAAGTTTATATGTCCTAGTTCAGCTGCGGCTTTTAAGTATTTTTCCATGGAACGACCCATAAATACAGGAATTCTTCCCATTTCTTCGGAAATTTCGATAATGGCATTCAAGCGCGCAATGTGAGAAGCAAAAGTTGTTACGATCATACCTGCATTCGATTCTTCCGTTCCGAGCAAAACGTCTCTTAACAAATCTTTTGCTATCGTTTCAGACGGAGTTTTTCCTGAGCGTTCGCAGTTTGTAGTCTCGGTAATCAAAGTCAAAATCCCTTCTCTTCCAAGCCTTTTCAAATCTTCAAAGTCGGGCGACTCTCCGAGTGTCGGCGTTCTGTCGAGTTTAAAGTCGCAAGCGTACATTACAGATCCGACCGGTGTATGAATTACGGCAATTACACAATCTACTATGCTGTGCGGAATCGGTATAAATTCCACTTGGATTTCGTCCGTAATATCGAAAATTCCGCCGCCTTCAAGTGAAATCAGTTGATTTGCCACTTTAAACTTTTTTTCGTCCATTATTTGTTGACGAATCAAAGCGGTTGTATACGGTGTAGATATAATCGGTGCTTTGTATCTGTGTGCAAGTTTCGGAATTGCACCTATGTGGTCCAAATGCCCGTGAGTACATACTATTGCTCGAACCGTCCCGTTTATGTCTCTCATTATAGTGTCATCCGGAATTGCACCCATTTCTATTAATTCGAGTGAATGCATTCTGTCAATATCGGCATCTTCGTGAATTTGAACACGATCCAAACGCAATCCCATATCTAATATTACAATATCTTCTTTATATACGACAGCCGTCATATTACGGCCCATTTCATTATAGCCGCCAACGGCAATAATTCCTATCTCTTCCATATCATTTCTCCATTGTTTTTAAAATTCTATTTAAAACATTGATTCTAAACATTGATTTTTTAAACCATTTTTAATTATAATTGTTAAAATTTATAACATATCTTTCACAGAGTAGTCTTTTAAATTATATCCTCTCTGAGATAAAAATTCCATAGTTTTTCCCGTAATAACGATCGGAGCGTTTGCCAACTCCTCAATCGTTTCACAGCCCGATAGAAACATAGCTGTTTGCAATTCTCTTTTTACGATATTCAATTCTTTAATTACGCTGTCTTTTCCTTCAAACGCAGGTTTTACAAAAGGCAGAGCNGCACTT
>JGI24707J26582_10003414_pt1 | contig 11415 bp, 10 predicted proteins | sample BioPla1DNA1_FD_26582 | JGI IMG/M metagenome (IMG submission 26582) | reverse complement strand
GTCTACAGCCGCTCCCCTGTTTAACGTAAAAAGACTCTTCACTCCGTTCAGATTGACAATACAGTTCGCATTATTCTTAGAATACGACAGCAAAGGTTCTTGCTCCCACACCAAATTTATGGAACATATTTTGAATGAATCCTCCGGTTTTGTCAATAATAGGACTTGATTAAATACTCGGAGGTTTGTCATGGATAGATTTACACGTGTTATAAGAACCGATATGGCTGATGAATCAAGGGTTGTCGGAGCCGGTGCACAAACCAGAACCCGTGGCAGCAGCCTAGGTGAAGGAATAAGAATTGAAAACGACGGTGACAGTGATGTAGCAATTACCAGAGTCCACGTGGATACACCAGAGGGAGAGCAAAAGGTCGGAAAACCCATAGGAAGCTATATAACCATGGACATTCCAAAGGTGAATGAAAAAAGCAGGGATTTATATGAAAAAGCCTGCCGGATGCTGGCAAGAGAATTGGAAAGCCTTATTCACCTGAATAAAAATGATACGGTTTTGGTTGTGGGTTTGGGAAACTGGAATGTAACAGCTGATGCTTTAGGCCCGAAAGTAGCACAGTCTGTACTGGTGACAAGGCATATATATGAATACCTCCCGAAAGAGGTGGATGAGACTGAGAGACCCGTATGCGCAATATCACCGGGAGTTCTTGGAATAACGGGAATAGAAACAGGACATATCATAAAAGGTATAGTGGATAACGTAAAGCCTTCATTAGTGATTGCGATAGATGCATTGGCCTCCCGTAGCATGAGCAGGGTTAATACATCAATTCAATTAGCGAATACCGGAATATCTCCGGGATCCGGTGTAGGAAATAAAAGAATGGCACTAAATAAAGAATCCCTTGGTGTGCCGGTTATAGCAATTGGTATACCAACTGTTGTAGATGCCGCTACCATGGCAAGTGATGTTCTTGATCTGGTTATGGACAATATGATGGAGCAGGCGGGCCAGGGCAGTGAATTTTACAAAATGTTGACGGGTATTGACCGGGACGAAAAATATCGTATGATAATTGAGCTATTGGAACCCTATTCGGGAAATCTGGTCGTAACACCAAAGGATACCGACGACACTATTGATTATCTTTCAAAACTTGTGGCTAATGGTATCAATATGGCATTGCATGAAAATATCGGGCCTGACGATGTTGATAGATTTATTAACTAGTATTTTGCATTAAGCGGGGCTCTGTAATACTATTCCCACTGTTTTTTATATAAAAATTAGTGTATTATTAGTTATACAGTAATTAATGGAGTGTTATACAAATGAATTATTCCTCTTTAAAGTTTCCTGATAATAAGCCCCGATACAGAATAAAAAATGTAGCACGGTTTACGGCTGTAATACTTGTTTTTTTGCTTACCATAACAGCTGTGTTGGTTATTCTTGCAAAAATAAAGGGAAATGGTAACGATAAATATGGCGTAAAGCCTACCGAGACTATTGATATATCTACTCCTACCCCTACCCCGGTACCAACGCCGACTCCTTATCCTGTTCCGGAAGGGAAAGTCATGGAGCCCTTTTTGGTTGTATTGGATCCCGGTCATGGAGATCTGGATGGCGGAACAGTTTCGCCATATATTGACGGTCTGTATGAAAAGGATATAGTTCTGGATATTGCGAAAAAAGTTGAGTCTATTCTTACCGGAAAAGGGATAAACGTCATTCTTACAAGAGAAGACGATATGCGCCCGGTTCAGCACAGCGAAGAAGATCTGGTTGCACGCTGGAGTTTTGCGAACGAACAAAAGGCCTCTCTTTTTGTGAGTATCCACGTAAATGCTTATGATTTAAAGTTTAAAGGGGCAGCCAGTGTCAATGGGATGGAGATTTACTTTTTTGAAGATAAGCATGAAGTATATCCTGATTTCACACAGCAACGCTTCGCAGAGATTATGAGGGATTCGATTTCTACGGCAAATGATATTACCTTCAGATTTATGGAAGGCGGAAGAAGGCTTGCGGTTGTGAGGAATACCACTATGCCTGCGGTTTTAATTGAAACAGCGTATATAACAAATAGAGAGGACAATGACAGACTAAATTCACAGGAATTCAGAGAAAAAACCGCTAAAGGGATTGCAGACGGCATAGAGACAGCAATGGCAGAAATAGGAGTCTTTAACCACGAAGGCGATATGTATGTTTTTAAGGAAATCGGAGAGTGACAATCAGATGGATGTCGAAAAAAGGATAACTGAATTAAGGGAGCTTTTAAATTATCATAATCACAAGTACTATATTGAGGACAATCCGGAGATTCAGGACTATGAATATGATAAGCTTTATCAGGAGCTTTTGGACCTGGAAGAGAAAAATCCCCATTTGATTACAGCTGATTCACCTACTCAGAGAGTGGGGGGCCAGGCTGAAGATGCTTTTACAAAGGTTATTCATGAAGTAAAGATGGAAAGCTTAAACGACGCTTTTTCCATTGAGGAACTTTATGCTTTTGACCGCCGTGTCAAAGAAGCTATAGGAAATGATTCTGTTGAATATATCGTTGAGAAGAAAATTGACGGACTTTCAGTTTCCCTGGAATATGAAAATGGTTTGTTCAAGAGAGGTTCCACTCGTGGTGATGGTGTAATCGGAGAAGATGTAACAAATAATCTTAAAACTATCCGGTCCATACCGTTAAAGCTCTCTATTCCCCGAGGGATGACCTTACCCTACATTGAAGTACGTGGTGAGGTTTTTATGGCAAAAAAGGATTTTCTTGATTTAAATGAGAGACAGGAAGCGCTGGGACAGAAGCTCTTTGCCAATCCCAGAAATGCAGCGGCGGGATCTTTAAGGCAATTGGAACCTTCAGTGACTGCATCCAGGAAGCTGGACATTTTTGTTTTTAATATACAAAGAGTGGATGGATTAAGCTTTAATACTCATTCTGAAGCCCTGTATTTCTTAAAAAAGCTGGGATTCAAAATCAGTCCGGATTTCAAAATATGCAAGAGTATTGAAGAAGTGATAAATGAGATACATATTATTGGTGAAGAACGAGGGAATCTGCCTTTTGAAACTGATGGCGCAGTGGTAAAAATAGATGATTTATCATTAAGAGAACGTCTGGGATCAACCAGTAAAGCTCCCAGATGGGCTGTGGCATATAAATACCCTCCTGAAGAGAAAAAGACGCTGTTAAAGGATATTATTATCCAGGTCGGGCGCACCGGTGCGCTAACACCTAATGCAGTGCTGGAGCCTGTCAGACTTGCCGGTACTACTGTATCACGGGCTACACTTCATAATGAAGACTATATAAAAGAGAGAGATATCCGCATAGGTGATCAGGTATGGGTAAGGAAAGCCGGTGAAATTATTCCTGAGGTCCTGGGGGTGGACTTTTCAGCAAGATCTGAAAATACAGTCCCGTTTAAGATGCCTGAAAATTGTCCGGTGTGCGGAGCTCCGGCTGTAAGAGAGGAACAGGAGGCTGTTACCCGTTGTACAGGTATAGAATGTCCGGCCAGGCTTTTTAGGAGTGTGCTGCATTTTTCTTCCCGAGATGCAATGAATATTGAGGGATTAGGTCCGGCTTTAATTGAAATGCTTTTAGAGAAAGGCTTAATCAGCGGGATTCCTGATTTATATGTATTACACANAAAGAAAGATGAATTGATTGCTCTGGAGCGAATGGGAGAAAAGTCAGTTGAAAATTTACTTATTTCCATTGAAAAATCAAAAGAAAATGATTTAAGCAGGCTGCTTTTTGGTCTCGGTGCACGTTACATCGGAAAAAGAGCTGCCCAGCTCGTGTCCGAATATTTTAAGACTATTGATGCACTTATGGCTGCTACCAGTGAAGAAATTCAAAAGGTAGAGGAATTCGGCGAGAAAATGGCTATAAGTCTGGAAAGTTTTTTAAAGCAGGAACAGACTATTCATACCATAAATTTATTAAAAGAATACGGTGTTAATATGGAATCAAAAGTACAGGGACAGAAAACAGGAATATTTACCGGTCTTACCTTTGTACTCACGGGAACATTGCCCACATACACACGGGCCGAGGCCACCGAACTGATTGAAAAAAGGGGCGGGAAGGTGTCTGGCAGTGTATCTAAGAAAACATCCTATGTTTTGGCAGGAGAGGAAGCGGGAAGTAAACTTGACAAGGCAGTACAACTTGGGGTTAATATAATAGATGAGGATACTTTTAAAAAGATGTGTGAAGGTTAACGCTTAAGGCAGACCTCATTAATTTCGATATTATATAAAGAGACGAAAGTTAAACCTATGAGGTTGGAGGCTGTATTGCATGGTTAGAAAAAAAATGCTGTTGCCCATAGAGCTGGTAAATCCCGGCATGAAAACGGCAGACGTTGTTTTTAATAAAGAGGGAAATATATTGCTATGGGATGGTGTAGCATTAGATAGCCTTACAATTCAGCGCCTTAAAAATGTGGGTATAGACGAAATATACGTGCAATTGGATAAACCTCAGGAGATGAGTGGATTTAATTATGATGAGGATTCGCCGGAGCGTTTCCGGGTTGAGTATGAAAATGATCTGAATTNTACAAAGCAAATATTCCAGTCTATCTCTTCGGGCAGGAGAATAGATGTTGAAGCCACTGATAAAATAGTAGACTCAATTGTTAAGAAATCAGAGAGTAACCGTAATATAATTGATACCATTACAGAGGTCAGAAGTGTTGATGAGTATACATATTATCATAGTATAAATGTTTCCATGCTATGTATGATTATTGGAAAATGGCTCAGGCTGGACGAATATCATATCAGAAATCTGACCCAGGCAGGCCTGCTTCATGATATCGGGAAGTCTAAAATATCGCCGGAACTGCTGAATAAGCCGGGTAAACTGACAGAAGACGAGTTCAATGAGATGAAAAGGCATTCTGAGTATGGATATAATATTGTAAGAGAATCTGAAGATGTTCCTCCGGAAGTAGCCAAAGTTATTCTAACCCATCATGAAAAAGAGGATGGAAGCGGTTATCCTATGGGTCTTACGGGTAACCAGTTAAATCTTTATTCAAAAATTATTACAGTGGCAGACATATTTGATGCAATGACAGCAAACCGGTCATATAAAAGCAAGGATACTCCATTTAAGGTGTTTGAGCTAATGCAGCACGGAAGCTTTGGTGTGCTTGATCCAATAGTTTTAAATGTGTTTCTGGACAATATAACAACATACTATATTGGAGCAAAGGTGTTACTGAACACAGGTGAAAATGGAGTTGTCATATTTATGAATAAATCTAATCTGTCCCGTCCTGTTGTACAAGTTGGTGACAGATACATAGACACCTCGGTATCGAAAATAGTGAGGATTAAGGAGTTTATTTAATTTCGATGAAAGGCAGGATCTGAATGAGCAAAGGCCTTCGTGCCATTACATTTATATTATTCTTTATATTTGGACTTCTGATAAATCTTCAATTCAAAGGTATTATTATGGCTGAGCCGAAAAACGGTGCTACAGCAAAGGAGCTTGCTGCACAGCTTGAACTTGAAAAAAGAGAGAACGAAAAGCTTATGGAGCAGCTTACAAATATAGAGGCGGAGCGGGAGATGCTCTGGCGAAACATAGGAGATAATCTAAACAATCAGGAAATTAATGAGTTGTTAAAAAAGAGGGATTATGAGTTTCTTAGAGCAGGCCTGGTTACGGTCAGCGGCAGAGGGGTTGTAATTACAATGGAAGATGCCCCTGCAGTTGGAGAACTCGATATTGAAGAATATATTATCCATGATAACAATGTAAATGATATATTAGATGAATTGAAGGTCAATGGTGCTCAAGCAATCTCGGTAAACGGCGAACGGGTTGTTCTTACTACAAAACCTGTTTGTGCCGGTCCCACCATTATTGTCAACGAAAGCAGATATCCTCCACCCTATGTTATAAAGGCAATCGGAGACCCGGACGTTTTATATGATGCTATAGAAAATATGCCCCAGGTTGCTTTTATGCGCCTGACCAATATAAGAATAGATGTTGAAAAACAGGAGGAAATAACTATCAACAGATATCGGATGTACAGCACTTTGGAAAACTCGTTAAAAGGGTTGGAGGTGGTCAATTAATGAAAACTTTCAAGACAATATCTCTTACGGCTGTATGCCTTGTCTTGGGCATAATTGTTGCCTGGCAGTACAGAAGTGTAAAGATGAACCAGGTTCTGGCTCAATACGAGAAGAAAAACGTAAGCGAAATAATTGAAGAATTATTAATTGAGAAGAATAATAATGAAAATTTGAAGCAACGAATTCAGGAACTGCAGAAGGAAGTAGATACCTTTAAGGCCGGCGAAACAGGTGTCAGGGAAAACGTTGAAGCTCTGGAACGCTCTGTTCTGGCGGCACGGGTAAAAGCCGGACTGGAAACAGTCAAGGGGGCAGGCCTGATAATAACAATAGAAGCAGGCGGTTTAAAAACTGTAGAAGACCGGCATATTGAAGAGCTGATTAATGAGCTTAAAGCCAGCGATGTTCAAGCTATCTCAGTGAACGATGAGAGAATTGTCGCAATGAGCGAGATCCGAAAAGCCGGAGATTATATTATGGTAAACGGTAACCAGCTTGTTCCTCCGTACACGATTAAGGCTATCGGACAAGCGGATAATATGGAAAGATCCCTGAGACTGTTAGGAGGGGTACTTGAAAAATTTCAATATTTTGAGTTCAAAACCACTTTAAAGAAAGAGGAGAATGTTGTCATTCCGGCAATTCGGGAAGAATATATAAAAACTGATATGCTTACTCCGGTGGTACAATGACAATAAGCATACTGTTTTTACACACATAGTAATTTTAGCCTGTCCCTATGTAATATAATGGTGGTAGGAGATAAGAGTCATTCAATAGCAATGGCTCTTTTTGTTTTGGTGATTGACAGTGGAAAGGATATATAAATATTTTAGTTTTTTTGTTTTAGGCTTACTGGCCGTTATATCGGTATGTCTGCTGACTCTTCCCAAACTTTCTGATATATCAGCTTTAACTTTTTCAGAAGAACTGACGGGTTCTCTATCTGAGGGAGATTCCGGTATAAAAAGGGATTCGCGGCTATTTTCATCGGGGATTAATACCCGGTACACAGAACTGAAAAGCTGGGGTATTGCAAGAGGAAAGAATGGTGAGCTTCCGAGAGCTGATCCGGGAGCTCCTGAATTGCTTGCAAGATATAATTCCATATATCTGGGTGATCCGGATAAGAAAACAATATATTTAACTTTTGATGAAGGTTATGAAAACGGGTATACAAGTAAGATTCTGGATATTCTCTATGANAATAAAGTGAAAGCAATATTTTTTATTACCGGTCCGTATCTGGAAAAGGAAGAAGCGCTTGTTCGGCGAATGCTGGATGAAGGGCATGTGGTAGGCAATCACACCATTAATCACAAAAGCCTTCCTTTGCTGGATGAAAAGGGTATTGAGGATGAGGTCGTAGGACTGGACAGACGATTTTATCAGAAATATGGCAAGAATATGATATTTTTAAGACCTCCAAAAGGAGAGTACAGTGAAAAAACTCTGGAAATCACCTCAAAATTGGGATACATAAATGTTTTTTGGAGCTTTGCCTATGATGATTGGGCGGTGGACCGTCAAAGAGGTTGGGAATATGCATTTAAGAAAGTGACAGAGAACCTTCATAATGGAGAAATCATGCTTCTGCATGCAGTTTCTAAAGACAATTGTGAAGCACTCAATTCAATTATTGAATACGCAAGATCCACCGGGTACGAATTCGGAGATGTATATGATTTGGAGAAGCTTGCAAGGGGTGAAGGCTGATGAGAAGAGGTTTTTACAGATTAAAAGGTGCTAAGGATAACAAAAAGGATCCCGGGGAAAGTCTTGGAGAGAGACTGGCCCGTCTGTTTGATATACCGGGGGATGTATATGGAAATCGTCCTAAGGTTACTGCCATAGGCAGAGGAGAGGTTCTGATCGAAAATTTCAAAGGTATTATGGATTTTCAGAGCGGCATGATAAGAATTAATACGAACAATGGAGTAATAAAGGTTACAGGCGAGGCCTTAAATATAAGAGAAATAACCAATGAAGAAATCATTATTGGCGGTAAAATTTCAAATATAGATTATGATGCCTAAAAGCGAGTTGGTTATATCATGTTTTTGGTTCATTTATGGAATTATATCAGGGGATATGTTATTATTATAGTTACCGGCAAAGGCATAGAACGCTTTATAAACATCTGTTCAAAACGGCAGATTCTTTTGTGGGATATTGTCAGAGCCGATATGGATTCAGCTTCAATGAAAGCAAGCATTCGGGGGTTTCGCCTGATGAGGCCGGCAGCCAGAAAATCCGGATGCAGGGTCCATATAAAGAAAAGATGTGGATTACCCTTTTTTCTGTACCGCTTTAAAAGAAGAAAGGGCTTTAAGTTGGGATTGTTTATTTTTTCTGCCTTGTTAATACTTTCGGTATCCATTATTTGGGATATCGAAATAATTGGCTGTAAGCCGGAAATGATTCCGCAGGTTATGAATGTATTAAATGTGGATAATATAGGAAGGGGCAGCTTTAAGTATAAACTGAATCCAAAAGATATAGCAACCAAATTAGTCCTGAATGTTGACCAGATCGCCTGGGCAGGAGTGGAAATAAAGGGTGTAAAATTATTTATTACTATAAAAGACAGTATAGAGCCTCCAGTTTTAATAAAAAACGATGAGTCATTTAATATAGTGGCCCAAAGAGACGGTTTTGTCAAAAGTATGGAGGTATATGCGGGCAACGCGCTGATAAAGGAAGGGGAAACAGTAAAAAAAGGGCAGGTGCTTGTATCGGGTAAGCTTGAGAGCAAGAATCCGGAATTTGGGACCCGGGATGTCCATGCTCTGGGCAGGATTATTGCGAGAACATGGTATGAAAACTCCCTGCCTGTATCAATGATATACACCCAAAGGCTGAAAACTGGAAAGATTCATAAAACAGTCTATATAAGATTTCTGGATAGAAGATTTAAAGTATCCGGAGGTAATTTACCTTATGAAATGTATGAAACTGAAACGGTTGAGAAACTAATTACAGGTCCTTTCGGACTGAAATTACCCATTGGTTTGACTATTGATAATAGTTACGAAATAGTTGAAAAGCAAGTGGATCTGACATTGGATGAAGCAATTGCCGTTGCTGTCGAGACTGCAAAAGAAGAATTGCGCAAGCTGATGCCTGAGGACTGCATTGTTATTGATGAGATTGTTAAGCATTATGACGGAGAAAATAACACAAAATATATACAAGTAGTATTTGAGTGCGAAGAAGACATTGCGGGTCTGGAACCCGTTTTGCAATAAAACTTATTTGAAGAAAGGCAGAAAAGTTTTGGATACAGTTGTTGAAAGACAATTAGCATTACCGGAACCGGATATAGCATTAAATCTATTCGGCACTAATGATAAGAACATTAAAATGATTGAAGATAAACTGGATGTTAAGATTACGGCCAGAAACGATGAACTGCATATTACCGGCTTTGAGAGCCGTGCCGATATTGCCGTTGATATTCTGAAAAAGCTGGCGGTAATAGCTAAAAGCGGGGACAGCATTACAGAACAAAATGTACGCTACCTTCTGGAATTAACCGAAGAGGAGCGGATTAAAAATGAGAACATTCTGTTGGATGAGGTATGTGTAACCTACAGAGGCAGACCTATTAAGTCAAAAACATTGGGGCAGAAAAAATATGTTGAGGCCATGCGTAATAACCCTATAGTTTTTGGCATTGGTCCGGCAGGTACAGGTAAAACATTTCTTGCAGTTGCTCTTGCCGTTATGGCATTCAGGAAGAAACTGGTCAGTCGCATTATTTTGACACGCCCGGCAGTAGAGGCCGGGGAACGCCTGGGATTCCTTCCCGGTGACCTGCAGAATAAGGTAGATCCTTATCTGCGTCCTTTATATGATGCGCTTTACCAGATCATGGGTCCTGAAACCTATCAAAGCAACCTTGAAAAAGGCATTATTGAGGTTGCACCTTTAGCTTATATGCGGGGAAGAACCCTCGATGATTCTTTTATAATCTTAGATGAGGCACAGAATACAACACCTGAGCAGATGAAAATGTTTCTTACACGAATGGGAATAGGATCCAGGATGGTTATAACCGGTGATATCACGCAGGTTGACCTTCCGGGAGGTAAGTCCGGTCTTATTGAGGCCAGAAGAATTCTAAAAAACGTGGATGGGCTGAATTTTGTATATTTAACCGAGCGAGATGTTGTGAGGCATGAGCTGGTCCAGCGTATCATAAGAGCGTATGATAATGATGCGAAAGGCAGGAGCTTGTAAATGGCAAAAAGGATTAAAAAGAAAAGAGAGATTAAGTTTATCAGGCTGCTAAAAAGCAATTCATTTCAAAGGATGCTTGTGGTAGTAATTACCTGGCTGATATTATCAACATTAGTAGCGTATGAAGCGGCCCCGGTAAAATATAAACTGGAGGTAGGCGATATCTCTCAGTATGACATTCAAGCACCCAGGGATATTGAAAATTCTATAAGAACACGGCAAAATGCAGAAGAAAAGGCCTCAAAAATGCCACCGGTGGTAATTGATATTGAAAATGCAAACAGTGACATGCTAAACGGTGCGTATGAATATTTTGAAGGTCTGGAACAGCTTATAACAGATATTAACAATGATACTGAGTATCAAACCCTTAATGAAAAAATTCAGGCCTATGACGAGCAGGGGGAGTACGATGTTCTTTTTGATTTGGACGAGCCTACGCTGACACTTATGCTGGATGAGCAGGGTGGCGGTAGTCTTCAGATTCTTAAGAGCACGGTTATTAAATCAATAATTCCTGAACTGACAAAAAAGAACCTTATGGAAGATAATATTGCTATTGAGATAGCAAGAGGACTTGAGACCATTGAGAAAGGACATGTAAGCTACGACTTAAAGCCTGTTGCAGTAGATGTCTTACAAAAGGTAATCAAACCTAACAGCCGTATTGATGAAGAAGCTACAAATGCTCAGAGAGATTTGTATATTGAGAACTACATCAAGGAGAACCCTGTTATTATATATAAGGATGAGAGAATAATAAGCAAGGACGATGTGGTAACAGAGGATAAATATGCTGTTTTAAAGGAGATTAATTACATAGACAGTGAAGGAAAGCCTGATTATCTGCTTTATATAGCCGTTTATATAATTATTCTCTTATTATTCATAAGTACTTTCCTTTACCTTAAAAATTTTCAATCCAAAGTATATTACGATCGAAATTCAATTTTCCTGATATGCGTCTCAATTCTTATCACAAGTTTGTTTGCCTGGGTAATTCGTGAGTTTATACCCGATTTGTCCTATTTTATTATTCCTGTATTTATAGCTCCGGTACTGGTTGCAATTTTTTTAGGTAT
>JGI24707J26582_10003409_pt1 | contig 11427 bp, 6 predicted proteins | sample BioPla1DNA1_FD_26582 | JGI IMG/M metagenome (IMG submission 26582) | reverse complement strand
TTTCAACAAAGTATTTTTGGAACACCAAATATAAGACTAGGAGAGGCAATATACTAAGCACTGTTCCAGACATATTAATAGACTCATTTAAACTTGTAATTGTAGTATTGGCTGTAACTGCATACTCAGAATAGTTAGAAGAAAAATTCTTTAACTGAACTACTAAGGTAGTCCACCCTGATTCTTGCAAAACTCCAGTTACATACATCTGGGTTAGGTATGAGTTATTCCAGTACCATACAAAAGAAAATAGTCCGACTGTTATAAAGGCTGGTACTGAAGACGGTATTGATACCCTAAGAAATGATTGGAAGTATCCTACACCATCAACTTGCGCCGCTTCTATTAATGCATTTGGTATCTGTTGAAAGAAGTAATAAAATATAAGTATGTAAATTTGGGCATTTATTCCCATTCCCAAAATTGCTGGTAATATAAAACCCCATATAGTCCCTAAAATTCCAATATTAGAGTAAAGAACATAAGTTGGAATCATAGTAATTTGGTCAGGTAGTATAAATGAGAAAATTATAATAGCAAGTATCACCTTCTTAAAAGGGAATTCAAATCTTGCTAGACCATAGCCTATTAGGGCACAGGAGAACATATTACATAGGGTAGGAAGCCCCGCTATAATTACACTTTGAAGAAAAGACTTCCAAAAATCCATACTCTTAGCTGCCTGCATATAATTCGATAGGTTTAGGGAACTAGGAATCCAATTTATGGATGAATCTAGTAGGTCATCTAAGGTCATAAAACTTGTACTTACCATATGCAAGATTGGGTAGATATAGATAAACCCAATAGATATAAGGAGTAAATATATAAGGGTCATTTTTAAAATGCCTTCTTTATCCTTGCTTCCTAGCATAAGCTTTCGAAACTTGTCTTTATTCATATTTCTCAAAGAACCCTTATTCGAAATCTTCATAGCTAGTGAACTTGCCTTTCTTTTCTGCTTTCTTGAACTTTCTAGCATTTCTAGCATTTCTCCTTTCTATCTTTCTTGCCGTTCTTCTATCTTTCTTCATCTGCTTTCTAACCTTCTTAGCCTGACGCTCGTAAACATCCTTACGGCCCATGATTAGTCCAGCAAATAATAAAACTATAAGTACAACTACTAAAGAATATACCCATGCCATAGCCGATGCATATCCATAGCCCTTTTCCTTAGTACCTGAGAACATAGCCCTTTGAATTAGTACTATAATGGCATTAGATTCGTTTCCAGATATATAAACCACTGTATACACACAGTTAAGTAAGATTAGGGACTTAATATTAGGTAGGGTTATTTTCCAGAAGCACTCCCACTGGGAACCTCCGTCTATCTTAGCCGCTTCATACATAGACTTGTCTATCTTTTGCAGACCTGAAAGGAAAATAAGTATTTGAACACCAGAATACCAAAGTATCATAATCATATTTGTAAATATATCTGAGATAGGTTCAGCCAAATAGTAAGGCAAAAAGTTTGATATGGCCCCTGAAATTGCTTGGGCATTAAGGGCAGAAACAGATACTGCACCTTCAGCTGAGAGCATTCCCATAACTGGACCACTCACAATAATTACCGGTAGGAAAAATATTAGTCTAAAGGGACCCTTAAACTTTATCCTTTGGTTTAACATCATAGCTATCATTAATGCAAAAACATTAATTACTGGCACTGATATTAGAGTAGAAACAAGGTAGTCTACAATATGGGGTATAAACTCTGGATCAGATAATAGGATTTGAGTAAAGTTACCAGTCCCTACAAAGTTAAAGTTCTTCCCAATTGGTGTAATCCTAATATTGTTAAGGGCGTACCAAAAGGATGTCACAAGAGGGTATATCAAAAACAATATAGCTCCGATAATCCAAGGAGATACAAATATTAGGCCTGTAATAGCTTTACGCCTTGATAATTGCCCGCGTTTAACTTTATTTTTTTCCTTTTTGACTTTTGCAGCCCTTTGGACTGTTATATCTTTCACTTGTATCACCTCGCATCACCAATTTTGTATGACATTGCCGGTATTTTCATTCCATCCACACTAGCATCTGAATCTGCATAGTTTACATATATAGCAATTCCATTATCATAGGTAACTCTTGTAACACCATCATCGCCTTTTTCATGGTCTACTATATAGGCGCCATCTAGCAAACTTGCTAGCTTGCGAAACTCTCTATCGTATTCAACAATTGTATCCTTATAAGCCGAATACTCGCTAGAGTACAGGTCCGCAGAGTTGGTATAAACTAAGGCTGATGAGTTCTCATAAGTTATGTAGAAGGATGGATAAACTCCTGCCTCTACCATCCTTAAGAAGTATTCTTTTTGGTTTGCTTCAAAGTTTACGTATTCAGAATACATTGGAATAATACCCTTTAATACCATTGATAAAAAAGGAACTTCCTCATCTACAGTCATATAACTTGATGAACTAAGAGGCATATCTAGGAATCCATCAGTATAATTCCACAAGTATGAATAGGGTTGTTCTAAAAGCAAGTCAGTTTTTTCATACATACTAGATATCAAGCCTGTATAATCATCTCCGCTATCATATCTCGTATAGTAGTTACTTTGATAACTATAGGAAAATAGGTTGTTTGATATCCCTGCTATCGCTAAGTTATCCACACCCTCATCAGTGTAAGAACTTACAAAGTTTGATAATAGCTTATTAGTTCTTGCAGGTGTTAAAAACTCAAACTCCTTATACACTTCCTTGTAAACCTTTTCTATATAGGTACGTTTATTAACCCTTTTAACTACATTAAAAGTAGAGTTTGTTTCTGCAGGGTTTATTCTAAGGGCATCATTATAAAGGTAAAGATTATAGTCTTTTTCCTCGGCTTCTTTTATTAGGTCGGTTAGGTCTTTGGTTCCACCTATGGACTTGTCAGCCTTATACTTTTTAATTGGAAGGTCATATAAACCACCCTTTTGCCAGCCCTTGTAAACTGATATAAGACTTTCAATCCCCTCGTCTTCTAACTCAGAATAGATTTCCTTAATATTATCTGTTGTAGTCATGGTTACGGCTTTTTTAAAGATTAACCACTCTTCCCTATCTGCACCTAAGAAGTCTACCCTAGTGTTGTATGATGTATCTTTTAACTCAACTAAGTTGTTTTCTAGTAAATAATTTCTATATTCTACTGCAAGTCCTGCATAGTCTGCACTATCTCCATCAACTAAGATATAACGAACCTGCATGTCCATATCTGTTCTATTTCTTTCAACACTAGTTACAGTTCCAGTGTTTGAGTTGTTTAAGGGTTGCACAAAAATATCACGAATCATAAACTTTGCAAATATCCTGTTATAGTTTACTGTCGCCCCATTAGGGTGGGCTTCTATACTTGCCCTCTTGTCTCCCTCTTCTACAATACCAAGATAACCAATTTCCTTGTTGCTATGAATCATCCCAAAAACAGGAGCTATTACATCATTTGGCTTCCTTACTGTATCATACATATCCCACAACAATCTTGTGATTCCTGAATCAACAAAGCCAATATCATTGCCGTAAATAGGTTGGGAAAAACCCGAGTTAAATCTCCCTTCCTTATCATCAAGATATATTAGGGCACCGTTACCATCTGGAATAAGCATGTAACCATCTTCCTCGTCCATATATGTATAACCCATGAAAGGATATAGGCTTATTGTAGAGATATAGGTTCCTTCAGTGTTTTCTACAATAGATTCACTTGGTACACCTACCACTAGCTCATTACCTTCTAAGGCAACATTAACTGTTAAGCCAAAACCATAAGATGGGAAGTATACTTGGGCCGAAAATCCATTGTCTGTATAGGAAAGTTCAATTGTATTCTCTGTTGTAAGTAAGTCTACCTGGTATGTATTTGTGGTACCAATAATTGCATTAATAACAAGTCCTGACTTCATGTATCCATTCCAAGTCTTATTACTAGTCCCATCGTCCTTTTCATCGCTTAGGGTGGATTCTATTATTTCACCAGTTTCCTTGTTTTCTAATATTATCGATAACCTAGGACTATAAAGGTACATGCGGTAACTTTCACTTTCAGCAACTAGGTCATAGTCTTTAAGTGTTACCCACTGTGACTTATCAACCTTACCAACTGCTTCATCGTCTTGGCTAGCCCCTTCCTCTTCTCTTTTAGTCTCTTCACTAGTTTCTTCACCGGTTGATGTTACCACGTCTTCTTTAGAATCTTCGCTAGTAATACCTGCTGCCAAAATAACTTCTGACATAAAAGAAATAGTCAATACCACAAGAAGAGCAAGGCATATGATTTTTCTGACTTTATTCCACAATTCGGTACACCACCTCTCCTATAACTTCAGTAATAAACCCAAATACTTGAGCCCATAAAACATAAAGAACAAATAGTATTAAGGCCATAATTAATATTGTGAAAATGGTTAAACAAATAACCTTAAAAGTTTCTTTTGGAGTATAATTATTTACTTCTTTTATCCCAATAACTCCTATAACAATAACCCAGCCAACCATTAAGAAGGTAATCATTGTTATTAGAAATTGTTCATTTAAGGTAAGTACATGGGTAAGAACAAACCTAATTGGGACAAATAAGATATAAGGCATTAAACTATAAGCAAGGAAGGTATAGATTTTCTTAACTGTTCCTTCTCCTTCGTTAATAGTACAAACTAGGTAATGACATACTGTAATAGCAAATATTACAATTGCTATCATTCCTAAATCAGATAAGACTTCATACCTGCCCTCTGGCACAGTCTTTTGCAAAAATCCACGTAAATACTTATCAATAATAAACTCTATTGCAAAAATAACCACTATTATAGTAGGTGCTATATAAGATGCACGGTTTTGCCTTGCAATACCATAAGAACCATCTATTGGGTGATACATATAGTGTTTGGCATATTTTAGGTTGGAAATAATCTCATTCTCACCTAGCTTAGCCTTTAACCTTCTATATCCAGAAAAGATATTTTTCTTATCATCTATAAGTTTTAAGGCCTTCTTAACTAACCAAATCCCAATAACTATACCCACTAGTTTTACTATATTCTCTTGCAACCAAAGGTTACGGATTTCCCAGAAGGCATCTGAGTAACCCTCTTCGTCATTAGCAAGCTTGGCATAACTTAGGGCTAGCTCATAGTTTTCTTCTTGAAAGTAAGCCCTTCCTATAGCTTGGTTTGCATAGTTAAACATACTATTCATTTTAAGTATCTCGGTTAAAGGCTCCTTACTCTCTGTATACCTACCATTAGAGTAAAGGTATAGGGCCTGGTGCAAAAGGTTTGTAAATTCAGTTGGTTCATAAACTTGAATCTGGGCCTTGTCTGTATCAAGAACATATATCCTATCTTCAAGGTCAACTTGTATGGCAGAAACTAAGGTAGAAAGACCAACCCTTTGGGTCCCATCATCAAGGCCACCAAATACATAAAGAAGGTCCCCTTCCCCGTTATATTCATATATGTAACCTTGCTGAGATGCCACATATATATTGTCATGGTTACCTGGTGCTACTGCTGCAGGTATCCTATCATACTCTGTTTTACCAAGGAGGTTAGTCCCTGCAATATTAAGTTTCTTTAGGGTGTTCTCCTTATCACCACGAGTAACTGTATATATTAAGCCCTTGTCATCAATGGCTAAATTATCAGGTGTAGAAGGTACATTACTTACCATCTTTCCACGTTGTTCATCAGTTAGTATGGTTCGGTAGATAATTGTCATAAGATCTGCCGATGCAAAGTTAGTTCCAAAATACCCAAGAAAGCTACCCCCTTCTAAGGGAGATATTTCTACTATACCGTTAGTGTTAGACTCAGCTACAATAAACATAATTCCCGCATCATTAACTACAACCTTAAGCGGAAGGAAATCAAGTCTTTCACCATATAGTGGGTTGTTTGGTTTAGTATAGGTATTAAGTAATTCCCCTTCTGGGTCAAACTCATAAACAGCTCCTGCATCTCTATCGGCTACATATACATGTTTATCATCAGTTACAAATACCCCTTTTGGAGTTATAAGGTCACCTTCTCCAATAGTCTTTATTAATTCCCCCTCAAGGTTACCAACCACTATTCTTGCATTTTCAGTATCAGCAATGTATATTTCCCCATCCTTAGTAACATGCATATCACTAGGTCCAGAAAAGCTCTCATCACCAAACTTAGTTATTGTCTTATGTGGTAGGTAGGACGTTTGAGTTTCATTTACATTGCCGTATCCATCTATGGTAAATGTTTTATAGGGCGTCTTGGCAGTTGCAACACTAGGGACTAGCGAACTTAATAAGACCGCTAAGAGGAAGATGGCAACTATTTTTATAGTCCATTTTCTTTGTTTCATTTTTGCTTCCTTTCTCTTGTCACTTTCTATTTAATACCTGAGTGTGCCATTGTATTCATTACATTCTTTTGCAGAAGAATAAACAATACAAGGTTTGGTATAAACATAATCAGCGTCGCTGCTGCTGCTATTCCTTGACCTGCAACTGTATTATTTGCATTTGTTAAGGAGTTCATATAGAAGGTAAGACTCTTCATACTATCGTCGTTAATATAAAAGTTTGACGTTTCCATATTGGTCCAAACTTGTTGGAAAACAAGGATTGCCGCAGTTGCAATTGCAGGCTTAATCATAGGGATAATTAACTTGCGATAGATATGAAAATCTGATGCCCCATCTATATAAGCCGCCTCAATTAATACCTGTGGCACTTGGTCAACAAATTGCTTAACAAGAAAGAGTGCTACTGGTACCGACAAAAGAGGTAATATGTGGGCCAGGTATGAATCCACTAAGCCTAGTTTGGCAATTATTAAGTATCTAGGAATTGAAACAGCTGTAGCAACAAACATAATAGCTATTTGGTTTATTTGCATTAGCATATTTCTTCCCCTATATTTAAGCTTGGACAAGGAAAAGGCTGCTAGGGTTGTAAACACTAGGGATAAGCCTATTGTCACCAGGGTAATAACAAAACTGTTGAAAATATATCTACTTAATGGAATACCAGAATTCCTACTAACCTTTATTAGGTTTGTGAAGTTATCTAGGGTTGGTCTTCTCACAAAAAAGGTTGGTGGGAAGGCAAACAACTCGTCCATAGGTTTAAATGCATGATTGATTATGTATACAATTGGTAAGGCCATAAATATTACTAGGGGTAGTATAAGCAATAATATCTTAACCTGATCTTTCCCCATCTTCTTGGGGTCTATCTTACTTCCTCTATATGCCACTTACTATTCCTCCTTTATTAGCATCATTTATTCATCTTTTGAAGCAAACAACCTGTCAGCACCCTTTGAAAATAGTTGAACTAAGAGTAGAAGTACTACAGATACTGCTGCTGCATATCCCATTTCGTATCTTAAGAAACCATAGTCTTCAATATGGTTTACTATTAACTGGGCTGCATATCCAGGTGACGGATTTCCTGTAAGTAAGGTTGAAACTGCTCCGTTTTGAAAGGCATTAACAACTGACATTACTGCTGCAAAGTACATCTGTGGCTTCATACTTGGAATTGTTATGTATATAACTTCTTGAAACCTATTCTTTACACCATCAATAGCTGCTGCTTCATAAAGTTCTTGGTTAGTATTTAGGATACCAGCTATCATAGACAAGAAGCCAACCCCCATACTAGACCACAAGCCAATTATTATTACTATTGGAAGTAAGTACTCTTCACTTATTAGCCAGATAATTGGCTCATTAATAATACCAAGACTCATTAACCAGCTATTTAATATTCCTGTTTGGTCTCCCGAGAAAATCACCCTCCATATTACTGTCATGGCTACACCTGAGGTCATACTAGGTGAATATATTATTAAGGAGCATATGGTTCTTGGTATCTTAGGAAGATTACTTAGGGCATATGCAAGTAAGAAGGCTAGTATAAACCCACCTATTCCTACAACAACTGAGTATACAACTGTATTAGGTAGTACAAACTGCATGAATACTTCATCTCTAGTAAGTAGGGTAATGTAATTTAGAAAATTAACCCATGATGGCCATTCTATAGCATTAAAGTTAGTAAAAGACAAGATAACTGCTAGAATAACTGGTATTAAAATAAATACCCCAAACACTAATCCATAAGGCAATACAAAGAGGTAACCGTTTTTGTTGTTACGTTCTAGCCTTCCTACTTTACTCTTTCTTTTCAAAATCTTCTCACCTCTACTCTTCATTGTCATTACGTCCTAATATTTCTTTGACCTTGTCAATAGTAGGAATCTCGTATATTTCTAAAACATTTCCTTGGCTGTCAATATATCCAAACTCCTCTAGCTTTCTCTTAACTTCACGGTTTACCGTCTTTACAGCCTTGTCTATTCTTGTTTGGGCAATATCCCCATTAACAGTAATATCATTAAAGGCATTACTCATTTCACGTTCAAGAAGATATGTACCTGGAATTCTAGCAACGTCTATAACATTCTTTGCTGCTTCCATAATGATATTCTTATCCCTTGTATCCCATGGTAATTGACTAAAGGCTTCAAGGTTAGCAGAGGCCCACATATATTCGTCACCATAGGTAATTTGAATAATCTGACCAAATTCTGATTGGACCTCTGTTGAGGACCACCACTTCATAAATTCCCAGGCCTTATCCCTTCTATTTTTATCTTCAATTTTAAACATTACCGTACTTTCTGCATTCCCACAGGTACTATTCATTATAGTTCCATCCTCTTGTACAGTTCCTGGTGGAGGTGCAATACTCCATGTGTTTGCAAGTTCTGGTGCTGCATTCTTAAGCAGGTTATAAACTCCGTAATCAGCAACCCCTATCGGTAAGTCTCCATTTCTAAAGTGTTGATAGAAGTTATCTACGTTAACTGGCATACCATAAATGGTAAAGAGGTCTGTTAAGGCAGTAAATCCATCAACTGAGTTTTCACTACCAATTGCTGTTCCATCATGGGCATATTGGTAATACAAGGACCCACCATGCTGAATTAGTAGAGGGGTTGTACCATGGAAGTTTCTCATGGTTATCATACCTGCTGTTGGATAATAATAGTTTAATCCCCTCATTTGCAATTCAGGAAGCATATTAATAACATCATCCATGGTTTCTGGTACTTCAAGACCTAGCTTTTCCATTATATCCTGCCTATAATATAGAACCCAAAAGTTCATAGTCTCTGGCAGGGCATATACCTTCTCGTTAATTGTAGAAGTTAGGAAGAAACCAGGTTCATAAGGGGATGCAACTTCCTTAAAGTCTTCAAACTGAGTTAAGTCTTCTAGAGCATTTCTAATTGCAAGCTCATAGGGAATTGTATAATTTATTCCAGTTGCTATATCAGGGGCATCTCCTGATGAATTGGCAAGGACTAGTTTATATTGGTCTGGCATAATACTTATATCTACTTCAATTCCTGTATTAGCAGTAAAAGATTCATCTATCATCTTTTGCATTATCTGCACATACTGGCTAGGCCTATTAACCCAAACCTGTAAATGTTCNGGATTGGTGTTACTTGTTGAATAGGCTTGGTCTGTAAATGATGTTACAAACCTCTTAAGGTTCATTACCAGTGATTTTATAAATCCTGGACTAGCTGGAAGCTTAGCATCTTCCTGATATATGTAGACCCTATCGATTGCAAGGTCATTAGCAATAAGTTTATCAATAGTATTAGCTAGATATTGATTTACTGAGTTTGCACTAGATGATAATTCACTTATTCTATATGCAATCTCATCTGTATTATCAGCCAAACTAATTAGCTGCTTTGCAGCAATAAGCATTGATGACATTACTGCAACATTCTTATCACTGCTACTATAGATAACCATGCTTTGTTCAAGTTCATATAGACTATCTGCATAGGTTCTTAGTTTTTCTTCAAGGTCTGGTATGTATCTAGTAATTCTCAGGTCCCTATACTTGTCTGCATTTGTTCCTGCAACCTTGGTAATCTCAAGTTCAATATCCTTAACTTCTGACATTATAAAATCTATCTCTTCTAAAACAGTTCGTATTGGGTCCATGCTTATTGTATAAGAAAGAGTGTGCTTACCTTCATCTAAGTAGACACTTAGTTTGTTTCCTTCCTTATCTTTTAGGCTAGCTGTAGTATACTGGGACCCATAAGCCATTGGATAGGCTTCAAATTCCTTATTAGGTATTTGACCATCAACCCTTACATCTACAAAGACAGGAAAGTCAGTCTTATCAGACTGCCTATAATTAGTAGCTATGTAATAGTAACCTGCCTTGTTAATTTCAAACTCATAAGTTATGGTTTGGCCTGCTGTATCATAAGAGGCTGAATCTATTGTATTAAGGACTGTATCACCAACTTCATAAGGTTCTATCCTTGTATCATATTCTGCAATTGCATGAATTGAACTATCATTAGTATAGGCATAATCTTCACCTTGAATAGTAATTAGACCATCTCCCTCAGCCAACTTACTACCCTCATATTCCTTAGCTTCATATGGAGCAGATAATTTCAAACTACCGAGTAGGAAGTTTCCTTCACTTATACTTAGGCTAATAGTGTGTATTCCCTCTTCAAGTTCTAGGGCTAAAGGACGGCTATGTCTGTAGGATGAATCCATTAAGTACTTTTCTTCCCACTGCATTAGCTTGTTAGGCACTGTTACTATCTCATTACCATATCTGTCATATACCTTTTCTGAACTTGGTTTCCAAGTTGTCTCTAGAATTATGTTCCTAGCTTCATAAAAGGGAACCTCCCCATCTACTTCCATCATAAACTCTATTGGTAAAATAGACTCATCATATGAGTAGTAGGTAAANCCAAGAAAATACTTGCCACTTTCTGGCACCTTGATATTAAGGTCAATTACATCTCCTATTCCAAGGTCAGCCACCTTATCAGATCCTTCAAATCCTTGTGTAGAGTCTGTAAGTAGGGCCTTACTTTCACCGCTTACAACTTCACCAACATAAAAATTAAGCTCTTCTCCCTCATAAGAAGGCAACTTATACTGACTACTTACTTGTGTGTAGTTTCTTGTTAGACGTTCACTGATAAAGTCATTGTTTATAGCCTTTTTACTACTTGTCTCTTTATTCGCTTCTTTTGCTAAAGATACACCTTTAGATTGAAGACTTAGACTTAGGGTAATGGCCATAACACATAATAATGCCATAGAGATAATCTTTTTAATTCTTCCTTGCCTCATATTCTCCCCTCACCTCTTTTTTTATTTTGTGGAAATTAGAAAGTGGTCTTATGGAATTATACACCTTTTTCTTAATTATTTTTATTTTTTTAGTTCTTTAAGTATTTTTTAAATTATTTTATCTTATTGTATATTACTATCATTTTCAACAAATGTCAATGCTTTACAAGCCTTTTTTTATATGATATTTTTATATATGCAACTAGATAATTATATTTTTCCCAAAATTTTTTACTACTAT
>JGI24707J26582_10003401_pt1 | contig 11437 bp, 9 predicted proteins | sample BioPla1DNA1_FD_26582 | JGI IMG/M metagenome (IMG submission 26582) | reverse complement strand
ATATAAGGTGATTTCTTATTAGCTAAACATTCAAGTAGCCATTTGTCTGGAAACAAATCTCCCATTTGATAATATCTAAGCTCCATAGCTACATCCTTATCTACAGCTTCTTCAAACTTTCTTATATCATATCCTATCTCCGGATTAGATAGGACATAAGCTCCTAGATATGTTCCCCTTATAGGCTCATACATAGAAAGCCCCATTTCTTTTTGTAAATATCCTATATAAGGCGTCTCTACAATTCTATGTTGCAAATCTGTCTCGGTAGCCATATTATCTTCATTGCTGCTTACCCTTCTCCCGCACCCAAGCAAAACTAATACACAGGCAAAAAAAATTACACCGAGTTTCATATGAATTCTCATACATATCACCTCGTTGTAATTATTGCCTATTATTTATTTTTTAATCAACTTTACTTCTTTTTTGTATTAAATGGGTCTGTAAAGCTTTTAAATAATGAACAAACGCACCGTCTTCTGAGTATATTTGAAGTTCTTTTGGGAAGTCCTTATAACTTATAGATTTCCTACCACCATGGTCAACTTTTTCCCAGTGACTATAGAATAGATCAAATGGTAATAGATACATTTCATCATAGTGCTTAAAATTTATTATAAAGAAAGCCTCCCCACCTTGTTTGGTAAAGTCTTTCATATATTCTATTTGATGCAGATGAATATTTGCAAATGGTAAAGATTTTAGGTTTGTTTCTTTTGCATCAAAGCATACAGGCAGACCCTGGACTACACCTATAAAGTCTACTGTACTTTTTTGTTCAAAGTATGCCTGGGTTATAGTCCTAGTCTCCTGATCTATGCGTGTTGGTGTTATAGGAGTTGGAACCTTTTGGACTAGTGCAAGCCCTTTTTCCCTGTATAACTCGTTTGTATGAGTTATTAATTCTTCTAGCATACTACCTCTTAAACCTCTTGTGTTCCAGTATCCCATTTATTACCTCTCCTCTATTTTATATTTTATAAGGATAAGAATCCTTCTTCCTGGAAAATCTGGGAATAAAGAGGTGGTGCCCCTACTGTAAACACCTTATTCTCAAGATAACCTAATGGTTCTGTACACATTTCAAATTTGATTTTATATGCACATAAAAATTGGTGCCTGAGTTTATATTTCCGTAGAAAATATTCATTCTCTTCTTTATCTCCATACTTAGGGTCACCTATAATAGGATGATTTATTGTTGCTAAATGAGCCCTTATCTGATGGGTTTTACCAGTTACTAACTGAACTTCTATTAAGGTATACCTTCCATTAGCCTGTAAAGGCAAAATCCTTGTTTCTACCTCCTGTGAGCCCTTAACATAGCTATCTACAATTTCAACCTCGTTCCTAGAATGGTTCTTCTTATGATATCCTTTTAAAACTAGCGGTTTTTCTACCCTTCCTAGAACTATACTCATATAGTATTTAGATATCTCCTGGGTCCTAAGCATATGGTGGATAGCCTGGGTTGATTGCATGTTTTTACCAACCATAACTATACCTGCTGTATTCCTATCTAGTCTATTACAAGGTGCTGGTCTAAAACCTTGGTACTTTTCTGGATCATATTCTCCCTTATTGTATAAATATGTAAGTATCTCTTCTGATAGTGTGTTTTCTCCCCCAGCATCTGGTTGTGTAAGTAAACCTAATGGTTTGTTAATTATTAATACATTTTCATCTTCATATATTACTTCAAAAGTTGGTTCTACCAATGTTATATTTTCTAACTTTCTAAATTTGTTTATAGTTTTTTCACTTAAATAAACTTGTATTTCATCTTCCACTTTCAGTATTTCATTTCCTTTAGCCCTTTTCCCATTATATTTAATATTCTTTTTCCGTATCATTTTATATAGGAAACTTTTAGGGGCCCTATTAAAATACTTCATAAGAAACTTATCCAATCTCTGATTCGCCTCATTTTCATTAACCTTGATTACTCTCATGATCTTCTCCTATTTATATAAATTTATTGTCTCGGTAATTTACATCATCATTTGAGCGATGAGCTGGGTATATTCCTTAAGATCCTCTTCTCTTTCTATTATTGCATCTTTTTCTATTTTCTTAAAAAGATTCCCCAAGTCTTTCGTTTTCTCTTTTTCTATATATACAACTTTATTTAGGGATATACCCTTTGCTTTTAATTTTTTATTAAGTATCCTTTTTGTATCATTTATATCTTTAGGATTTTCCATAATGCAATATATCTTTGATCCTGTAACAAATATATGATCAAAATACAAAATGCGTTTTTCATCTGGAATTAAAGCACTGTGGAATAAACTATACTTACCTTTAATAGATTCCAATTGCTTGCTAGTTTCAGGATCTGGATCCTTAAATCTCAAGATAACAAATAATTGGGTTGAGTACTGGGCAACTGGCAATACTAAGATGGCTGCTAGCACGGTATAAATATTACCTCTTGTTTTGGTTGTCATATATCCTAACAAAAAAATAGCAAACATAATTACTAGCCACATTAAGCTTGCTAAAAGGTATTTTCTTTTTCTCTTTTTTAAATAATCTTTTTCTCTTATAATCATACTATCTCCTACTTGCAGCAGTTCATCTTAACACTCATTCCTCCATCAGTTACAAGGTTACTACCTGTAATAAATCCTGCTTCATCAGATGTTATAAATAGGCATGCTTTAGCTACATCTTCCGGAACACCTACACGGTCTACTAAATATTGACTATGGTCCTGATCAGTTAAGTGAACAAATTTACGATTTTTCTTCTTTTTCCATTGGGACTTATCTACCCATCCTGAGCTTATCAAATTAACCCTTATTTTGGGTGATAATGTGTTTGCTAAGGCATTTGTTAATGATTCTAAAGCGCCCTTAGATGCTAAATAGGGTTCAGTATGAAGCTCAGATGTTCTTATTCGGGTTGCACTAATATTAACTATGCTACATCCTTCATTCTTCATATGGGGTGCCACATGTTTTGTACATATATATGGCCCCGTTACATTAACTGCCATAACACGGTCCCACTCATCTATGGGTCTTGTGAATAGGGTCCCCGTTGCATCTATAGCTGCTGCATTAATAAGTATATCAACATGGCCAAACCTATTTACTACCTGCCCTACCATTGTTATAACATCAGCTTCCTTACTTACGTCCGTTTTTAAAAAGAAGGCGCTTCCACCATTATCATTTATATATTCTTCCATTTCGGTGCCCGCATCTTTGTCACATTCAGCTATGATAACATGAGCACCTTCTTTTGCATAGCTATTAGCTATGCAAGCCCCAATTCCTTCACCGCCCCCTGTAACAATAACTACCTTGTTAACATATTTCATAACCTACCTCCATCTGCTTAAGTGCTACATCTTAAACTATTGTACCAAAAAAGCATCTACTTTAAAAGGACAAAATATAATAGACTTTATTTAAATATTTCTACACAATAATCAAATAAATCTTGATTCTCTTTAATTTTATTATGGTTTCCTAATGCGCATATATAATTATGGGACATACATTCCTCTAATACAGGAGCTAAGGCCCTTATATCTTCCTGCTTAGTATTTAGAATTTCATCCCTATCTTGTTGCAACATTTCCTTAGTGATACCTGACATATATAAAAGCTCAGATTTACTTCCTTGCATAGCTGCATTTAAAGGAAAATCCAACTTACTTATGGTACCAATGATATATTTTATCATATCCCTATCACTTACATTAAANTTCCTAACATAATCTGCAGACTTATCATAAATTTCTATAGTTTCCCTTACATTTGGATCCCTATAGGAAACAAAAAACATCATACCACTACGGCTTAAATCTGTAAAACATCCATAAGCTCCATTTTTAACCCTAACATTATTCCATAGGTAATCAAGGCTTAAAATATTTTTTAGAACGTTCATACTACCTGAATATTCATAGCCTAGCTTTTTAAAATTATATCCCTTGGCAACATACTGAACATTAAATGGTGCTAATAAACCTTCATTTTTATTATTTAGTTCAAAACTAGGATTAAATTTTTTGTATTTCACCGAGCACATATTATTTGCAATATTAAGGATAGAAGTTTTTAACTTGTCATATTCTGCCTCTTCCGATGTAATCCCTATCATTAATCTATCTTTATTACTCAATATATCAAAGGCTTCCTTGAGATTTTTAACTATATCACCTTTCATATCAGTGAAGTTATCTTCGATTTCACATATAAAATCATAGAATCCTAATCCTTTTAAAGCATCATCATAATATCCTTTTTGTGAAAATGNAGATAAAAGCCTAGCTAAAGCTATGCTATGTCCACTACTGCTAATAGACATTTCTATCCTTGATTTCATCTCCCTAATAATTTCAAAGATACGGTCTGTTTGGTCAAATTTAGTCCTAAACACTATTTCTTCTAATATATCACCTAAATCAGCAACCCTATTATATAAAACCTTACTTTTAATTACTAAATTTGGTATATATTCATTAGGATTATTATAATCTTCTACTAGAAGTGTGTGGTATTTAATTCCCCCAGTTTTAATATCTATTATATTATTTAGCTCTCTGTAAGTATAATTTTCACTATCTAGCTTACCTAACATTCCGGTAAGTAAACCAATGTAAGGTATTAAGTCCTCCTTAACCCCCCTAAGATCATAGTAGATATTTATATAGGCTATTTTATTTGTTTCTTGTGGAGTAAATATAATAGGGATTCCACTATCCTCATCTATTTTGTAATCTATATACTTAATATCCTTATCTAAATCAGAAAGGGATAAGATTGGTATTTTTTCTAGGTTTTCTTCCTTATCTGGTCTTGCTTGCATTTCTTGTAGTATATTTGTATTATTTATAAGTTCATCAATATCCTCATTAGATAATGATTGTTTGAAGCTATCTAACTTTTCTTCAACTTCAAGGTCCTTCTCCTCTGTAAGTCCCGGTTTAGCTTCCATAACTATTAGGCTTGAATGTGTATTATCTAATATATTGGACTGTATAATATCCTCTAAATAACTTGTTGTTANGGCAGATTTTAAACATTTTAATTCTTCTTCGTATTTTAAATGTATAAATGGATCTCCATCGTATAGCCAGCTTTTTAAACTTTCTGTGGCATATAATAATCCCTTAGAGTAGCCCCCAAAATCAGCCTCCCTTAACTCAAATTCTCTAGAATTAATAGCACCTTCGATTATTTTTTTATCAATACCATCTTTAACTAGATTGGTTAATGTATCCATAACTATCCTATAAAAATCCTCTTTTTTATCTAGTGATGAGTTCTTAACAATAATACTAAATACTGGCTGCTGCAGACTTGTATTATAGGAGCCAAATACGTCTTGNCCTATTCCTGCATCAATTAGCGCTTTTTTAAGCGGGGCTGCTGGAGTCTCTAATAAAAGGTCTTGCAAAACCTCCATAGCCATTACTAGCTCCCTGTCACAAGAATCCCCTACTACAAAGTTAAGGGCAAAATATGTTTTATTGTCTTGGCTTTCATCTTTAGATATTGGGTATTTAATATTTACTTCCCTTGCTTTTGGGAAAGCTTCCTGAAGATTTATACTGGATTGTATTTCTTTCCTTGTGAACTTGCATAAGTAATCTTCATTAATTATCTTAAGATGCTCATCTATATCCCCATCACCATAAAGGCAAATATAACTATTTGATGGATGGTAATATTTCCTATGGAAATCCAAAAAATCCTCTTGACTTAAATCTGGAATATAGTCAGGGTCCCCACCTGATTCAAACCCATATGTTGTATCAGGAAACAAAGACTCNTTTATCTTCCTATATAAAAGACCCTCTGGGGATGAAAAAGCTCCCTTCATCTCGTTATAAACAACTCCTTGATATTCTATCTTATCATCCCTATTTGATAATCTATAATTCCAGCCCTCCTGCTTTAAAATCATAGGATTTTCATAAATATTGGGGAAAAATACAGCATCTAAATATACATCCATTAAGTTTATAAAATCCTTATCATTCTGGCTTGCTATTGGATATACTGTCTTATCTGAATAGGTCATGGCGTTTAGATAAGTATTTAATGACCCCTTAGCTAGCTCAACAAAGGGCTCCTTAACAGGATACTTTCTCGAACCACACAAAACCGCATGCTCTAGTATATGTGGCAAACCTGTGTCATCATTTGGAGGTGTTCTAAATGAAATAGAAAACGTTTTATTGCTATCATCATTTTCTATATGCATTAGTTTTGCACCACTTTTTTTGTGTTCCATTATACGGACTGGAGCATTTATTTCTTCTATAAATTCTTCCTCTAATAATATAAATCCATGTTTTATTTCTTTATTATGCATAATTTTCCTCCGCTCACCAGATTAATTTCTTTGTAAATTAAATTATAACTATCCACCTTTAAATTGTCTACCAATCTTAAATAAAATATACCTTAAACCTATGTTAGAGAATAAAAAGCATCTGTAAGATTACAGATGCTCCTCATCATTAGACTCTAAAAACTTTTCCCGGCAGTCCCAGCTACAAAAATAGTGACTTTCCCCATCCTTAATCATATGGTAAGCTTTAGATCTTTCTAGCTCAGTATCACAAACTGGATCTTTTACCAAATCCTTGACCTCTTCCTTAACTTCAGCCGTAAAAACTTCCTTATCCTTCTCGATAACTTCTACTTGGCCATTAACAATTTTAATCCCCTTTATATTTGGGTTATTCTCATTTTTACGCATTATCTTTCTGATTCTTAACATATGAAATATGAAATTTATGGTTCCCCATAGTATCATTATCATAAATATATTTCCTATAATTGACAGCATTTAATCACCCTTCCTTTGTGAATACTGCAATTTACTTTTTTATTTCTTTAATTGTACTACACTAATTTGAACAGAATATGAACGTGCGTGTAGTTTATTATTTATCAGCCTGTTTTTCTTTTTCTTTTGCCATAAGCTCTATGTGTTTAGTAAAAATTCTTTGAAAAATGAATGAAGATAACAAGGCGTATAGCCCAAAAGAAAATACTGAAAAAGGTGATAATGATGTAAGCATGATTATAAATCCAATAAATAAAAGACCGCATAATGCAGTTGATAAAATATGTCTATTCCCTAAGATAAAGCTATTCATTATAAGATTCTTAGTTGTCATATGAAATCTTGATAAAATAGGAAATACATACATGGTAAATATCATAACCTGTATAATTGAAAATAGGCCCATAATCTTAACCCAAGTTTTAGCTTTCCCACTAACTAAGATTTCATAGTATAAGTAGCTACTAAACCAAACAATAGCTAATATAATTGTTATAATTGTTGCTTGTAAGAAATTTTCTTTAAAGCTTTTAAAGAAAGGTTTGAAGACATAAGTATCTTCCTTTCTAACTTTTTTTCCCAATACATAAAACAAAGCTGTAGTTGATGCACCTATTGTAAAAATTGGGATGGAGCATACTAGCCATAATATGCTTAATATCATAAAATCAGCAATTTCCGTTCCCCACTTATAGACTGGCCCATCTATATCAAAAAATCTATTCATTATAATACACTCCTTATTTATGTATACATTTCCTAGTTTAATATGTACTAATACATAAGTATACTACATCAGTATTTATTTTACCATGTTTTTAGGCTTTAAATAAAAAATAGGTATGGTATTTTAATATACCATCCTATTCTATAATATCTTTTTATTTATTATATCCCTAAAATCAAAATAATTGAATATTTCCTCATAGTAATAGTCTATAGTCAAAATTAAATCATTTAATTTTTGTATTCCAAGTGGAACATATTCCTGCCACTCCTTATAATAAGAAGCTGCCTCTAATCTGCTATTAAACGTATATATATTGTAATAGCCTATCTCTAAACTAGCGGCTAATTCTTCCTGGGCAGACTTAAAACATTGGTCATTTTCCAAATATTTATCCACCATCCTAATAACATTTGATGGGTGAATAATAATAATAATATCAGGATAAACCGAATATAGGGCATTCCTCACCTCATGATTAAAGCCTATAATTGCAAGATTAATATTATAATTATATTCCTCTTTAAATTTAATAAAATACTTGTAAAGTTCATCCTTATCTAAATCTGGTAAATCGCTAATAAAATGATTTTGATCCATACGATATACTTTATTATTATAAATATATACATCTATATTTTTCATGGCAATACCCACTTTTCTTTTCTTGTGAGTATTGCCAATTAAATATTATTTATTCCATTTTAATATACTCATTCCAAGGGGCGGAATATCCAATACAATACTTTCCGGCCTTTTATGCCAAGAAATCCCCTTGCTCTTTACCTTACTATTTATAACCCCTGATCCTCCATATTTTTTACTATCACTATTAAATATTTCTTCATACTCACCTTTTTCCTGGACACCTATCCTATAATTTCTGTGGGTTTCAGGTGTGAAATTACATATTACAATTAAGTGATCTTCCCACATTTTACCTTTACGGAAAAAAGCAATAACGCTATCATCATTATTATCACAGTCTATCCATTCAAATCCCTTACTTGTCCAGTCCTTCTCCCATAGGGCCCCATATTCAACATATAATTTATTTAAATCCTTAATGTATGTTTGTGTTTGTTTATGGGTATCATATTGTAATAAATGCCAATCTAAACTTTGGGATTCATTCCATTCAGCATTTTGTGCAAACTCTCCCCCCATAAATAACATTTTTTTACCTGGATGAGTATACATATATCCATAAGCTACCCTGAGGTTTGCAAACTTTTGCCACTCATCACCTGGCATCTTATAAATCATAGAACTTTTTTCATGTACCACTTCATCATGGGATAATACCTGTATAAAATTTTCGCTAAAGGCATACATAAAACTAAATGTGATTTTATTATGATGGTACTTTCTATAAATAGGGTCTAACTCCATATAACTTAAAAAATCATTCATCCATCCCATATTCCACTTAAAACCAAATCCTAAACCTTCCTTATCAACAGGCTTTGTTACATTTGCCCAGGAAGTTGATTCTTCTGCTATTGTCATAATTCCTGGAAACATTTTATATAGTATAGAGTTCATATGTTTTAAAAACTCTACAGCCTCTAAATTTTCCCTGCCACCATCTATATTAGGTGTCCAGTTGCCAGAATCCTCTTTTCCATAATCTAAATATAGCATAGATGCAACTGCATCCACCCTAAGGCCATCTATATGATATTCCTTGCACCATTTTATTGCACTTGCTATCAGAAATAACCTTACTGGCATATATCCATAATCGAATATTAAGGTTCCCCATTGTGGGTGTTCCCCTTTTTGTGGATCCTCGTATTCATATAAAGGAGTCCCATCAAATTTTTCAAGGGCAAATGAATCCTTGGGGAAATGCGCTGGCACCCAGTCTAGTATAACCCCTATACCCTCCTGGTGCAGCTTATCTACTAAGTATCTAAAATCATCAGGCTCCCCAAAACGGCTTGTAGGAGCAAAATAACCAGTTACCTGATAACCCCATGATTTATCATAGGGGTGCTCCATAACCCCCATTATCTCAACATGGGTATAGCCCATTTCCTTAACATATTTGGTAAGCTCCTTAGCTAAATCACGGTAGGTTAGAAATTCATTACCTTCTTTCCTTCTCCAGGAACCCAGGTGAACTTCATATATAGACATTGCCTCCTTATACGGCTTTTTCTTAGCCCTCTTATCCATCCAACTCCTATCATTCCACTTATATTCATTAAGATNATATACAATTGCTGCACTTTTTGGCTTAACTTCATAGTAAGATCCATAGGGATCTGTTTTCATAAGGATAACATCATCCATAGTTTTAATTTCGAACTTATATTTATCATATTCCCTAACACCTGGAATGAAAATCTCCCATATTCCTGAGTCTGGCCTAAATCCCATCGCATGCCTTCTGCCATCCCATTGATTAAAATCTCCCACTACACTTACCCTTTTAGCATTAGGAGCCCAAACGGCAAAACTTACCCCATCTACACCATCTATACTAATTAAATTACTACCTAACTTTTTATATATTTCATAATGGGTCCCTTCGCAAAATAAGTGCTGATCCAGCTTAGAAAGAGTAAAATCAAATGCATAAGGATCATACATTTTCCAGCTTGTCCCATCTTTAGATTCGCATTCCAGTATATAAGTAAACTCTTTTCTTCTCCTTGGTATAATACATTCAAAGTACCCCTCATACTCTGTTTTCTCCATATCAAACTTCATATGTGGTTTATTTGAATCAATAATATTAATCGATTGTGCCCCTGGAACAAATGCCCTTATAACCAGCCTATCCTTACCCTGATGTTTAATCTTATGTATTCCTAAAATATTATGTGGATTTTTATGATTTGCATTTACTATCTGTTGTATTTCTGCCTTCTTAGTTGTAAGTTTCATAAATTCGCCTTCTAGGCTTCCCCCCTTGATTTAGATAATACTTCTAATCCTTTATCACCATTATATAGTATTATGTTTGGAATCCAAAATATTTGCTCATTTCTTAATTGCTATTACAATGTTANCATATTATTACATATAACTCAATAATATTCAAATATAAGTTTATAATATTGTGCTATAATATTACTAAGGAGGAATTATTTATGAAAACTATAAAAGAATCTATAAAACATGGAGTGTCTTTAGCCTATATCTCACTATTATCAGATTTAACAAATTTATTATCTAATCCATTTACATCTGCAATTTCTGAAATAGATGAGGATTTAGGAACTATTATAAATGATCTTAAAGATTATTATATATCTTTAGATACACTTGTAGGCGGCGATACAAATAGCCGTAATCAGTGTGCAAGCAAATTGCAAGACCATCATAAGATACTAGAGAGCAAGTTTAAAACTATCAATGCATACAGTAGAGAACTAAGCCATATTTCAGCAGTGCTAGAAAATCAATACTATCTTATTACTACTGATCCCAAGGATATAGAAGGAATAGACTACCACCAGTTTATACACGAAGGACTCGGCTTCATAGAAGAGGAGGAAAATCTGGAAGATAAAGTGGTTAAAAGAAAAGAATTCCTACGGCTACTCCCTATGAGAATGACAAAGGATTCCTTCAATGATTATGTAGAAGAGTCATTAAATCAAATATCTATTAGCCCAACAGATATAGATAACAAACTGTTTTTCTCAGTTTTCACCCAATTATTTGATGGTCGGGTTGAAGAAAACTATGGTATATTTTTTACGGATATATATAGTGCAATTGAGGATCTTAGAAATTCATCACAATCAGAATTAAGTGGAGAAGATATAGAAGAATTGTTTGATGATATTTATTTACTAAAAGATACCACCGATAAACTGTATGATACTATAGCTACACTGCACAAAATAGTATCATCATTTTCAATACTGCTTATTT